>Ga0210379_10000044_pt1 | contig 27740 bp, 20 predicted proteins | sample PLMedo_2_FD_155468 | JGI IMG/M metagenome (GOLD analysis project Ga0210379, IMG submission 155468) | Groundwater sediment microbial communities from an aquifer in East River, Colorado, USA - PLM4_32_coex redo | ecosystem: Environmental > Terrestrial > Soil > Riparian zone | place: USA: East... | reverse complement strand
GTCGGACCGCTCCACCCGGCGCAGGACCGCGCGCACCCGCGCCACGACCTCCTTCACGGAAAACGGCTTGGTGATGTAGTCATCGGCGCCCAGCTCCAGGCCCGAGATGCGATCGACCTCGTCCACTCGCGCGGTCACCATGATGATCGGAACGCCCTGGGTGGCGGGCTCCCGCCGCAAGCGCCGGCAGACGTCGAACCCCTCCATCCCGGGGAGGTTCAGGTCGAGCAGCACCAGATCGGGAACGCGCGCCAGCGCCTCGCGCAGGCCGGACTCGCCGTCGCGCGACGTGGCGACCGTGAACGGCCCCTCCTTCTCGAGGGTGTAGCGGAGCGACAGCGCGATATCGGCGTCGTCCTCGATCAGGAGGATGCGCTTGGTCATCGCTCCTCGGGCTCCTCGGGGTCGTCGAGCGGCGGGCCGGTGATCCCGGGGTGCTTGATCACGCGCCCCTCGGCCATGTACACGACCTGCTCGCAGATGTTCGTCGTGTGGTCTCCCATCCGCTCGAACGACTTCGCCACGAACGTCAGCCGCAGCGCACGGGTGATCGTCCGCGGATCCTCGATCATGAACGACACCAGCTCGCGGAACACCTGCTCCATGCGGCTGTCGAGCTCGTCGTCCATGCGCATGATCTCGCGCGCCGCCTGCGAATCGCGCTGCACGAACGCATCGAGCGAGCGGTGCACCATCTCCGCCGCCCGCCGCGCCATGACCGGGATGTCGATGTACGGCTTGAGCTGCGGCTCGAGGTTCAGCTCGAGCGCGCGCTCCGCCACGTTGCACGCGAGGTCGCCGATGCGCTCGAGATCGGTGTTGATCTTCACCGCCGTCATGATGAAGCGCAGGTCGCGCGCCATCGGCTGGTGCAGCGCCAGCATCTCGGTGCACAGGTGGTCGATCTCGAGCTCGATCCGATCGACCTCGATGTCGCTCTCGATCAGCTGCTCGGCGACGTCGGAGTCCCGCTCGACGAGGGCCTGTACGCAGCGGGCGATCGCCTCCTCCACGAGGCCGCCCATGCGCAGGAGCTTGTCGGAGAGCAGGTCGAGCTGATCGTCAAAGTGCCGGTGGGCCTTCTCCATGAATCCTCGGAAGGCAGGGCCGCGTGGCGGCCCGCGCGATCATCCGAAGCGTCCCGTGATGTAGTCCTCGGTCTGCTTCTTCTTGGGGTTGACGAAAAGCGAATCGGTCTCGCCGTGCTCGATCAGCCGTCCCAGGTAGAGGAACGCGGTGTAGTCCGAAACGCGTGAGGCCTGCTGCATGTTGTGCGTGACGATGACGAGAGTGTAGCGGTGCTTCAGCTCGAACATCAGCTCCTCGATCTTGGCGGTGGCAATCGGATCGAGCGCGGAGCACGGCTCGTCCAGGAGGACCACCTCCGGCTCGACGGCGATGGCGCGGGCGATGCAGAGCCGTTGCTGCTGCCCCCCGGAGAGGCTCAGGGCGCTGGCGTCCAGCCGGTCCTTCGCCTCCTCCCAGAGGGCCGCCGCGCGCAGGCTGCGCTCGACGATCTCGTCGAGATCGCGCTTGCGGCCCACGCCGTGGATCCGGCAGCCGTAGGCGACGTTCTCGTAGATCGACTTCGGAAACGGGTTCGACTTCTGGAACACCATCCCGATCCGCTTGCGGAGGCCGTTGATGTCGATGCGCGGGTCGAAGATGCTGCTCCCTTCGAAGCGTATGTCCCCTGCGAGGCGGACGCCGTCCACCAGGTCGTTCAGGCGGTTGAAGCAGCGCGGCAGGGTCGACTTGCCGCACCCCGACGGGCCGATGAAGGCCGTGATCTTCTTCTCGGGGATGGCGAGCGAGATCCCGGTCAGCGCCTGCGCCGCGCCGTACCAGAGGCTCAGTTCCTCGACGTGCAGTATCGGATCCGGGATCACCTGCCGGGCGGCGCTGTCGTCGCCGCCGGCCTGCGCATCCGCCCCTGACGACGGGTGGCGCGCCGCGGACGCGCCCGTGGCAGCGTCCGCCGGGGGAGCCGCGGGGCCGCCGAGAATCGGCGTCGCCGCTTCGTCGGAAGGCGCCGGTGACGGCGCGGTCTGGGCCGGCATGGAACTCATCGACGCTCCTAGAAAGCGCTGGAGAGATACTTCCGGCGGAGATGATTGCGCACGACGATCGCCGTCAGGTTCATCGCGGTCACGATCCCGACCAGGAGCAGCGCGGTCGCGAACACCAGCGGCTTCGTCGCCTCGACGTTCGGGCTCTGGAACCCGACGTCGAAGATGTGGAAGCCAAGGTGCATGAACTTCCGCTCCAGGTGCACGAACGGGAAATGGTGGTCCACCGGCAGCGCCGGGGCGAGCTTCACCATCCCGACGATCATCAGCGGCGCTACCTCTCCCGCGGCGCGCGCCATCGCCAGGATCATCCCGGTCAGGATACCGGGCGCGGCCGCGGGGATCACCACGCGCCACGTGGTCTCGAACTTCGTCGCGCCGAGCGCGAGCGACCCCTCGCGCACCACGCGCGGCACCGCCGCCAGCCCCTCCTCCGTCGCCACCACCACCACGGGGACCGTCAGGAGCGCCAGCGTCAGGCTCGCCCAGAGGATACCCCCGGTTCCGAAGGTCGGGGTCGGCAGGGCGTCCGGGAAGAAGACCCGGTCAATCGACCCGCCCATCACGTAGACGAAGAACCCGAGGCCGAACACGCCGAACACGATCGACGGCACTCCGGCAAGGTTGTTCACGGCAATCCGCACCATGCGGACGGCGGTCCCCTGGCGAGCGTACTCCCGCAGGTAGAGCGCCGCCAGCACGCCGAGCGGCGCCACCGCGAACGACATCAGGAAGACCATCATCACGGTGCCGAAGATGGCGGGGAAGATGCCTCCCTCCGTGTTCGACTCCCGCGGATCGTCCCACACCAGCTCGGCGACGCGCGCGGCATAGAGCGCGAGCCGCTCCCCGGTCCCCATCGCGTTCGGCTGGATGGCGCGCAGCACGGCGCCGACCGACACTTCCTTCCGGGTGCCGGAGGCATCCTCGAGCACCAGCACCTCGGCGAGATGCTCGGCGCGCAGACGATCCAGCCGCTCGGTGAGGGCCGCGAACGTCTCCTCCTGGCTGGCGACCTCCTGCGCGATCGCCTCGTTCCGGGCGGCGTCCCGGGAGTCGGTCCCCGAGCGTCGGTCGCCACGCCGGGCCGCGAGGCGCAGCTCCTCGATCCGGTGGTTGACGTCGCCGACGGCGCCGCGCTCGAGGTTGCGGAGCGCCTTCCGCTCCGCCGCCTTCGTTCGGAGCAGAGGACGAAGCGCGTTCACGACCGCCTCGGGGCCCTGGGCCAGGACCGTCTCGCCCTGGCGCAGCTCTACCGGAATGCCGAAAAACGCGCCCCACTCCAGGCGCTCGAGGAGCGTCGCCTCCGGCGGGTGCGCGATCGACGCCACCTCGCGGGAGTCGACCCACCTGAAGTCGGCGCCGTAGAGATCCCGGTTGCCGACCTTCAGGCGGAAGCGATGCCCCTCGGGCGGCCGGATCTCCCCCGGCTCCGGGAGGAGCGGCTGCGACTCGAGCACCTCGCCGAGCAGGCGCGAGCCGTCGGTCAGCGTGAACAGCGCGAGGGGGCGCTGCCAGAACGTCGGCAACCCGTTTGCCGCGAGGATGCCGAGCAGTGCGAGGATCAACAGAACGTTCAGCGCCAGCGCCCCCCCGCAGAGGGAGGTGAGCGTCTCGCCCAGGAGGTCGCGCCTCCGTCGGTCGGCGGCGGCCATCAGGGTTGCGCGTAGCGCCGGCGCAGGCGCTGCCGGACGAGCTCGGCGGCCGTGTTCACCGAGAAGGTGACGACGAACAGGAGGAGCGCGGCGAGGAACAGGGTCCGGTAGAGCGTCCCCCCGTATGGCGCCTCCGGGATCTCGGTCGCGATGTTGGCGGAAAGCGTGCGGAAGCCGTTGAACGGGTTCCAGTCGAGGATCGGCGTGTTGCCGGTGGCCATGAGGACGATCATCGTCTCCCCCACGGCGCGGCCGAATCCGATCATGACGGCGGAGAAGATCCCGGCGCTGGCGGAAGGGAGCACGACGCGGGTGACCGTCTGCCAGCGGTTCGCGCCGAGCGCCAGCGACCCGGAGACGAGCGCGCGCGGCACGTTCGAGAAGGCGTCCTCCGCGATCGCGAAGATGAGCGGGATGACCGCGAACCCCATCGCCAGACCCACCACGATCGCGTTGCGCTGGTCGTAGCGCAGCCCCGACACCTCGAGCAGCCAGGTCTGGAAGCTCCCCCCGAAGAACGTCCGGGCGAGCGGTCCCGCCGCCGCCAGACACCCCCAGATCGCGAGCGCCAGCGCCACGAGATAGAGCGCCGCCTCGCTCCCGGTCGGGAAGCGTCCGCGGAAGGCGGTGGGGAGGGCGCGCCAGGCCGCGCCCGTGGCGAGCACCACGGCGGGCAGCGCCACGGCCATCGCGAGCAGGGCGGGAAACGCCTGCTCCACCCGCGGGGCGAGCCACAGGCCCGCCAGGAAACCGAGCACGACGCTCGGCAGCGCCGCCATGATCTCGACGGTCGGCTTCACGATGCGCTGCAGCCGGGGGTGCATGAACTGCGAGGTGTACATCGCCCCGAAGACGCCGAGCGGGATCGCGAGGATGAGCGAGTAGAACGTCCCCTTCAGCGTGCCGACCAGCAGCGGCACCAGGCTCAGCTTCGGCTCGAAGTCGTCATTCCCCGCGCTCGACTGCCAGACGTACTCCGGATGCTCGTACCCCTCGTACCAGATCTTGCGAAACAGCGACGTGAAGGTCACCTCCGGGTGCGGGTTGCGGATGGCGAGCGCCCCGAGCGACGCCTCTGCCGCGACGAACGCGCCGTCCCCCTTGGGGGCGTACACGATCGCGACGGGTGCGGCGACGGGCGACCTGCCGCGCCAGAGCGTGCCCCCCGTGGTCGAGTAATGCAGCGCCAGGTCGCCCGCCGCGGTGAGCGTCAGGAATCCCTTGTCGCGCCACGACGGCGCGATCGCGAGTATCGCCGCACCCGCGCCGGGGAACTCCCGGATCCGCCTAAGCTGGAAAGCGCCGTCGGGACCGCGCGCCTGGAACCAGACGCTCACGGATCCGTCGGCCTGGCCTACGACGAGCGAGCGGTCGCCAATCAACAGCCCCAGAGCCGTGACGGGGGCGCCGCCGGCGGGGAGGAGGGTCGCCGCCGAGAGTCCATCGGGGCCGACGCGCCACCAGACCACGTCCCCGGTGGCCGTGCCGCCGTAGAGGTTGCGCCCCTCGCGGTCGAGCAGGAGGGCACGCAGGGTTCCCGGGTCAGGCGCCACGCCGCGAGTCTTGGAGAACGTCACCGCACCCGTGATCTCGTTTCGATCCTCCATTTGCTGCACGAGCGCAATCGTCCCGTCGGCAAGCTGGGCGGCCGCGGCGGACCCGTCCTCCTCCTGGCGGACCGCGAAGGCGCCGAGCGGCCGGCCGGCAGGGTCGACGTCGAGCCGCGTCGGGTCGGCGACCGTGGCGGACACCGTCCGGGCCCCGTCCGAGAACTCCACCTTCCAGGCGATCGGCACGATCCGCACGCTGCCGTCGGGGGTGGCGGCGGCGAGAACCGGCCGGCCGTGAACGGCGCATACCGCGGTCGGCGGCACCTCGGTGATCGTGCGCTCGAGGGCGAGCCCGCCATCGCTCGTTCGCACCACTCGCAGCACACCGTCCCGTCCGAGCGCTGCGACCAGCGTCCGGTGCTCGTCCACCACGATGGCGGCTGGGGCGGGCCCAGGCGTGGCGACGGTCGCCAGCGCCTCGACGCGGGCCGGCTGCACGAGCGGCGCGACCTCGATCACGATGAACAGCAGGATGCCGAGGATGCAGGCGATGATCGCCATCCCCCCGAGCGTGACGAGCCACCGCGCTCCCCGGTCAGTCAGGAGGCGCGCGCGAGAGGTGGTCGGGGCGCCGACCGGGGTTCGGCCGGGCGGAGTCGCCTCCTCTGCGCGAGGGGTGGGAGCGGTCGCAGCCATATATCGATGAGGCCCGCCATTCTACCGGATCGAGCGTTGCCGGCAACCCCCCACCGACGGCCGGGCGGCTCCGCGGGCGCAACCGCCCGCGGAGCGGGCCGGCGCTACTTCAGTTTCGCGGTCTCCTCGCCGTCGGCGGCCGCGGTGAGCGGCATGTAGCCGTCCTTGACCACGATCTCCTGCCCGTCGCGCGACAGGACATAGCTCAGGAACTCGCGAACCAGCGGGTCGAGCGGCTTTCCAGGCGCCCGGTTGACGTAGACATAGAGGTAGCGCGACAGCGGGTAGCGCCCCGCCACCACCTCCTCATACGTGGGGGCGAGCGGGGTGGCGCCCTCCTTGTCGGCGATCTTCAGCGCTTTGACGCCGGAGGTGATGTAGCCGATGCCGCTGTAGCCGATCGCGAGCTTGTCCTCGGTCACCCCCTGCACGACCGACGCCGACCCCGGCTGTTCCTTGACCTGGTCCTTGTAGTCCCCCTTGTAGAGGGCGTGCTCCTTGAAATAGCCGTACGTCCCCGAGGCGGAATTGCGGCCGTAGAGGCTGATCGGCTTGTCGCTCCAGGAGCCGCCAAGCCCGAGGTCATCCCAGCTGTCGACCTCGGCGGGGAACCCCCCCTTGCGCGTCTTGGAGAAGATGGCGTCCACCTGGGGCAGGGTCAGCGACTCGAGCGGGTTGTCCTTGTGGACGAACACCGCCAGGCCGTCCAGCGCCACACGCACCGCCGTCGGCTTGTAGCCGTACTTCTTTTCGAAGTCGTCTATCTCGCTCGATTTCATCGAGCGGCTCATCGGGCCGAGCTGGGCGGTCCCCTCGATCAACGCGGGCGGCGCCGTCGAGGAGCCCTTCCCCTCGATCTGGACTTTCACGTTGGGGTACTGCTTCTGGAACCCCTCGGCCCACAGCGTCATCACATTGTTCAGCGTGTCCGAGCCGATGGAGGAGAGGTTTCCGGAAACCCCGCTCGTTTTCTTGTACCCCTTGACTGCCGGGTCGACCTTGATGGCCTGGGACAGTGCCGGCATGGCGCCGACGGCCAGGGCGGCGCCGAGAAGGAGGGCCTTCGTCACGTGCTTCATCTTGGTTTTCTCCTGGGGAGGCCACGGTCGTCTCCGATCGCGGCTCCCGGTCTGGTTCGTGATCAGAATGCGAGCTGCACCTGCGCCCGGACCTGGAGGTCACTCAACTCCTCCCCGGTCACCAGCCGGCTCCCCAGCGACGGCAGCCCACGCGCGGCGAGCGCGGAGAGCGATCCGACGTTCTCGCCGTACTCGACCTGCCCGACGTCGGCCTGGAACTTCAGGTTGTGTCCGTGCCAGAAGTACCCGACGACGAACCGCGCTTCCGTGACCTCGGCGTTGTCCGTGTCCTCATCCGGCTCGATCATCGCGTAGCGCAGGCCGAGCTCGAGCGTCTTCGGGATCACCATGAAGCCGACCTGGGCATGCCAGCCGTTCGAGTCCACGTCGTCGCCCGCGACCGGGTTGGTCACTTCGTCCGACATCAGGAAATACTCCGCCGTCGCGAAGAAGAACGACTGCCGGAAGGCGAACTCGAGCCCCACCGCCGACTCGTCGTCCGGCTCCTCGAACACACCCGCCGTCGCCGTGTTGCGGATTGCCTCGCCGGTCCGCAGCGCGAGCCCGACGTGCAGGATCGGCTCCTTCACATCCTCCAGCGCGGACTCCGCGAGCTTGTACTCGCCGAACGGGTCGAACCACACCCGACCGACGTAGAGAAGCCCCTGGTCATCCTGTGCCCTCGACTCGCCGCCGCCGTTGAACGTCCCGGCGGAGTAGCCGAACTTCTTCTCCTTCGTCACGCCGGTCACCATCACTCCCACGTCACGGGCCGGGACGAACTTGGCGTTCGTGATCGCCCTGTCGACGAACTCCTGGCGGCCGGAGGAGGTCAGCTCCTGGAGGCTGAACGGCACCTTGTACTGGCCGACCTTGATCGCCGCCATCTCGCAGGTTTCGAACTCGAGCACGGCATCCTTGATCTTGCTGGAGCTGTCGCCGCTCGTGTTGCTGAGCTCGAACTGGAACTCGTACTTGAGCCACGGCTTGAACATCCCACCCTTGAAGGTCAAGCGCATGCGCGGGATGCTGAAGGCGCTGGAGGCCCCGTCCTCCTCCCCGTCCCCTTCCCCCACGGTGTCGGCGTCGAACTGATCCCGGTCATCGAGGGTATAGCGGAACTGCACCCGGGCCCCGAGGGTCAGCGTGTTGTCGCCCGACCCGAACGTTATTCCCCCCTTCGACATCTCCACCTTGACCAGCGGCTTTTCCGCGGGAGGTTCCTCCGCGAATGCCGCCCCGGGAACGGCGAGGGTCATTCCGAGCAGCAGCATCGATCCCACCTTGCAGATCTGTCCCTTCACGTTGACTCCTCCATGAGGCGCCCCCTGGTAGGCGCGTGACGGCGGTTTCCCGCCGCTCCAGCCTGCGATTGCCCGCAACTATGAAGCAGTCCCGTGCAGAGGTTGTTAGCAGGAAGTAAATTCGCTGTAAACCGGCGCCGCAACTCTCCTACGCCTCAGCGTCGTCGCCCCTCCGTTCGTTGCCTACCTGACACCGTTGCGACACCGAGTGGCCACGAAATCCCGCTAGCCTCCGCCCATCACAAGAGGGGAGCGTCATGGCGCGTCCGCCGCAGGAGTTCGATGCCTGTCTTCATGAACTCATCGAGTCGAATCAGCGCTTCGTCGCGAAAGTCGCGCATGCGCTGCGCCACCGGGCCGTGCCATTCGAGGACCTGATGAGCGAGGGGAACCTCGGGCTCATCGAGGCGGCCCGCCGCTACGATCGCGAGCGGGGGACCGGGTTCCTCACCTACGCGGTCTGGTGGATCCGCAAACGCATGCTGGCGGCGATCGCCAGCCAGCAGTCGCTGGTGCGGATGAGCGACCACGAGGCGCGCCGGATCTGCCGCCAGGCCCGGACCCAGGCGGAGGCCGCAGCCGCAGATCGTTCGGGTCGCGGGAGAGCTTCCGCGGGCGAGGCGGCGAGTCGCCGGATGCAAAGCACCCGGACCGGGCGGCCAGCGGACCTGTCCCTCGACCACGCGGCGGGCGGCGAGGGTGAGACGCCGCTCGGGACGTTTCTGACGGATCGCTCCGCAGGGTCCCCCGAGGAGATCTTCCTGCAGGGGGAAGCACGCCGCGTGGTCCGGGATCTGCTGGGCGGCCTTCCCCAGCGTCACCGGGAGATCCTCCTGCTGCGCTTCGGCTTCGACGGCGGTGATCCGGCGACACTGGAGCAGGCAGGCGAGCGGGTGGGCCTGACGCGAGAGCGGGTGCGGCAGATCGAGCGCCAGTCGCTGGTGCGGATCCGGCGGCGGTTGATGGCGGGGTGGTCCGAAAGCCCGCATGGAGGAGCCAAGGGACGGGCTCCCGAACCACCCAGCGTCTCAGGCTACAGCGAGAGCGTGACGTCGCGCCCGGGTCGCCCTCGCACGAGCAGTGGCGCGAGGATCCCGGAACACCCAGGCGAAATGGTGTCGACCGCGTGACAGCTCTGCGACAACGCTGCCGTTCGCCGCGGCCCGCGGTTGGCAACACGAAATTCACACGATCGGCGTGCGTTCGTCGCACGCGGGCGGTGTAGTAGAACCGGGTCCAAACCATGTTTACATTCAGGGGAGGGGTTACCGTGAAGGCAATTGCGAGGATCGCCGCCGTGCTCATCTGCGCGGCCACCGCCGCGGCGAGCGCGACGTCCGCCGCCACGATCCTGGTCTCGAACGACATCGTCTCGAGCGAGACCTGGTTCTCGACGAACGTGTACGAGCTCGACAAGCCGATCTATGTCACGAACGGCGCGACGCTCACCATCGAGCCCGGCACGATCGTCCGCGGCCAGCCGAACGGCGGCGCCAATGACCCAGGGGCGCTCATCATCACCCGCGGCTCGAAGATCCAGGCGCGCGGGACCGCGCTCAAGCCGATCGTCTTCACCAACCTGTCCGACGACAACATCGGCGGTAGCCCCGGCACGGGCTCCTACGACACCCTCAGCGAGGCCCTCGGGATCACCGGGACCTGGGGCGGCGTGATCGTGCTCGGCCGCAGCTACGTCGCCAACAACACGCTGGCCGCCCCGGACCCGGCTCGCGAGTTCCAGATCGAAGGGCTGGTGGTGAGCGACTCGGGGAAGTACGGCAACTGCGCCGCCGATCTGGTCCTCTTCCCGAACTGCGACGATGACGACAGCGGGACGATGGAGTACGTCTCGATCCGCTACGGCGGCTTCCTCATCGGGCCGAACAACGAGATCAACGGGTTGACGCTGGGCGCCGTGGGGCGCTCGACCGACCTGCGCTACATCGAGGTGTTCAACAACAAGGATGACGGGGTCGAGTTCTTCGGCGGCACCGTGGACGTCAAGAACCTGGTCGTGGCGAACGCCGGCGACGACAGCATCGACTGGGACGAGGGGTTCCGCGGACGCCTGCAGTTCGTCTTCGCCCTGCAGGGGACGCCGGGCACCGACAAGGCGGACAAGGGGGCGGAGATGGACGGCGGCAATGCCCCCGACGGCAGCCAGCCGATGTCGATCCCGACCGTGTACAACGCGACCTGGGTCGGGCTGGGCGCCACGAAGGCGTACACCGACTCGCTGACGAACACCGCCCTGCATTTCCGCGATAACTCCGGTGGGCGCCTCTACAACTCATTCCTGGCCGACTTCGGCGGCGCCACGATGCTGATCGAGGGGACGACCTCGAGCCAGACGGGCGCGCTATCGAGCGGCGCGAGAGCGACGACCGCGTACGCGATCGACGGGGCCTTTTACCGCGCCCCCGCCTCGACCTTCCAGCTCGAGCTCGAGGACAACGACTTCTGGTGCTTCGGGAACGGCGATGCCGGCGTGATCCCGTCGGGTGGGCCCAACCTCGGTGGGCAGTTCGGCGCGACCACACCCGGGGACGACGCCAAGCTCTACTACGACAACGGCGCGTTCTCGAACGCAGCCCTGGACGACGACTACTATGCCTGCGCCTCGACGCTCCCGATTCTCGCGCTCACTCGTACGTCGATCGGCGGTACGACGCCGGACCCGATCGCGTCGATCGATCCGCGGCCTGCGACCGGCAGCTCGCTCCTGACCACGAACCGGGTACCCCCGAACGACGGCTTCTTCGAGAATGCCCCGTACAAGGGGGCGTTCAGCGCCACCAACAACTGGGCCGAGGGGTGGACCGCCCTCGCACGGCTTGGCTACTTCCCCCCTCGCCCCCAGGTCCTGGTCTCTGGTGACGTCAACAGCCAGATCACGGTGAGCGAGACCTGGCACGCCGAGAACGACTACGTACTCACGAAGCCGGTCTACGTGACGAACGGCGCAACGCTGACGATCGAAGCGTGCACGGTGGTGCGCGGCGAGCCGAACGGCGGCGCGAACGACCCGGGTGCGCTGATCATCTCCCGCGGCGCGAAGATCCAGGCGGTCGGCACCAAGGAGTGCCCGATCGTCTTCACCGACCTGAACGACAGCAACGTCCGCAACAGCCCCGGCAGGCCGCCCTACGCCGCGCTCGACACCGCGCTGGGTCTGACCGGGAACTGGGGCGGCGTGATCCTGCTCGGCCGCACCTACGTCGCCAACAACACGCTGGCCGCCCCGGACCCGGCTCGCGAGTTCCAGATCGAAGGGCTGGTGGTGAGCGACACGGGGAAGTACGGCAACTGCGCCGCCGACCTGACCCTGTTCCCGAACTGTGACGACGACGACAGCGGCACGATGAAGTACGTGTCGATCCGCTACGGCGGTTTCCTCATCGGGCCGAACAACGAGATCAACGGCTTGACCCTCGGCGCCGTCGGACGCGGGACGGATCTGAACTACGTCGAGGTCTTCGGCAACAAGGACGACGGCGTCGAGTTCTTCGGCGGCACCGCGGACGTGAAGAACCTGCTAGTGGCGAACGCCGGCGACGACAGCATCGACTGGGACGAAGGGTTCCGCGGAAACCTCCAGTACGCCCTGATCCTCCAGGGGACGCCCGGCCCCGACAAATCGGACAAGGGAGCCGAGATGGACGGCGGGAACGCCCCGGACGGGAGCCAGCCGATGTCCATCCCGACTGTCGCCAACCTGACGTGGGTCGGGCTGGGTGGCACGAAGCTCTACACCGATTCGCTGACGAACACCGCTCTGCACTTCCGCGACAACAGCGGCGGCCGCATCTACAACTCGTTGCTCGGTGACTTCGGCGGCGCCACGATGCTGATCGAGGGGACGACCTCGAGCCAGACCGGCGCCCTCTCCAGCGGCCAGAGGGCGACGACCGCCTATGCGATCGACGGCGCCTTCTACCGCGGCCCCGCCTCGACGTTCCAGCTGGAGCTCGAGGACAACGACTTCTGGTGCTTCGGGAACGGCGATGCCGGCGTGATCCCGTCGGGTGGGCCCAACCTCGGGGGGCAGTTCGGCGCGACCACACCCGGGGACGACGCCAAGCTCTACTACGACAACGGCGCGTTCTCGAACGCGGCGCTGGACAACGACTACTACGCCTGCGCCACCGCGCCCCCGATCCGGACGCTCGAGCGGGTCTCGATCGGCGGCACGACCCCGGATCCGGTCCAGGCGATCGACCCGCGGCCGGCGACTGGCAGCTCGCTCCTCGTGACCAACCGGGCGAGCGTCGGCGGCACAGCCTTCGAGCCCGCTCCCTACAAGGGGGCGTTCCGCGGGACGAACTGGGCAACGCTGTGGACGAACACGTCTCGGCTCGGGTACTTCCCGGCCTGTGACACGGTCGCCTATCCTGACGCCATCCCGGACGAGGAGGAGACCCTGACAGTCGCCGCGGGAGCCTCGCTCAACTGGGTGGCGCCATCCTTGACTGGAAACATGGGCATCCAGGTCCATGACGTCCTCCGCTCGACGAGCGCCTCCGACTTCAGCGCGGCGACCTGCGTGCTGATCGACGGTCTGCTCACGACGGCGAGCGACCCGACGAATCCGCCATCCAAGCAGGCGTTCTACTACCTGCCGCGAGCCGAGAACGAGTGCGGCGGCGGCACGCTCGGCTTCCGCAGCAGCGGCGTCGAGCGGACGGGCGTCGCCTGCGAGTAGCTTAGAGACTTCTCGCGGAGGGCGGGGCTCCTGCCCGCCCCGCCCTCCGATTCGGACCGCGTCCTCCCGGGCGCGGTCTTTTTTTTCTCTGGTTACACGACGCCCTCTCGACACTGGTTAACGCCCTTTTCACCTACTCGTCACATTTCCGCCGCGCCACCGCTGCTAGCATCCGCACCGTCCTCCCACGGAGCCCGTCAGATGAGACGATCGCGAGCATGTCTTGCAGTTCTGCTGACCGTCGCCTCCGTGGCTGCGACTGGAAAGAACCCCGAGCCACCGGTCGGGGCCGAGAGCCTGCGTGCCCTCGATCTGGGGTTCCGGTTCGCCAGCGCTCTCGAGGTCGATCCGAAGGACCAGGGGATGGCTCAGCAGGGGGTCGTCCTGGAGGCCGCGGCGCTCGGCGCGATCGACGCGGCGGTGCGTCAGGCCGACGCCATGCACGGCTGGCGCCAGGGTTCGACATTCGCAGGCCTGGCCCTGGAATACGCCCGCTCCGGCCGCCAGGAGGAGGCCCGGAACCTGCTCCGGCGCGCCGAGGTCGTCCAGGCAAGCACCGCAGGCTGGCAGGGCGTCCGCATCGGCGCGCAGATAGCGGAGGCGCGCGCGGCGCTCGGTGAGCGGGCCCGCGCGGAGGAACTGGCCGCGGCGCTGGCGGCGGCCGACGCCCAGTACGCCGCCCAGGCCACGGCGATCGCGGCGCTGGCGCAGGCCGCCTCCGGGGCGTTCGAGGAGGCCTTCGCCCGGCTTGCGACCCTTGCCGGGGAGCAGGATTTTGAGCCGGCGTGGTGGCGAACGGACGCCTATGTGCAGATCGCCAGGCTTCCGGGGGCACCGGCTGCGGTTCGCGGGCGCGCCCTCGAGGAGGCGCGCCTGGCGGCACAGACGATCCCGGGGTGGAAGCAGGCGGAGGTTTTGGCGACGCTCGCCTCGGAGTATCGGGGCGCGGGGAATGCGGCCGCGGCACGGGAGACGGTCCTGGCTGCGGAGCGTCTCGGGGCAGCATACGACGATTCACTCGTGGCCAAGGGGACGCTCCTCGCGCTGACTGCCCAGGCCTGGGGGAGTCTCGGCGAAACGGAGCGGGCCGTGACGTTACTCAAACAGGCCGACCTCGCTGCAGCGCAGGCGATGCTGATCGATCGGCCCGGCGTCGAGGCCGACCTCGCGGCCGCCTGGTTCGAGATCGGAGGAGTGGACGAGGCGCGCCGGCGGTTCGGCGCCGCGCTGGATCGCGCCGCGGCGCTCGCGAACTCGCGTCCCCGTGCCCTCGCGATGGCCAGGATTTGCCGCGCGCTGGCGCGGTGTGGCGCCGGTGCCGATGCAGCGATGGCAGGTCGCCTCGAGGGGATGCTCGCGGGCCTGGGCGACCCTTGGTGAGATGTAGCCAACGACCTCGCGATCCTCGCGTGTCTCGAGTCGCCATGGTGCTCATCCTGCTGCCACTGGCGCTGGCCGCGCCCGAGGCGCGAGGACAGGGAACGACTGCGCCGACAGGGGCAATCCGGGGCACCGTGTGGGACCGCGACTTCGGCTCGCCTCTTGCGGCCGTTCGGGTGCTGGCCGCCGAGGCCGCCAAGGCGACCGCCACGGATCTGAACGGCGTCTTCCTCCTGGAGAAGATCCCGCCAGGCTCGTACACCCTGACCTTCTCGAAGAACGGCTACGAGCGCGCGCTGCTCACCGACGTGATCGTCACCGCCGGCCACCTCACCGAGGTGCGCGCGGATCTCGCCATCGAGGTGATCGAGATGCCGGAGATGGTGGTGACCGCCGGCGAGCTTCTCGGGGGGACCGAGGACGCGCTGCTCGAGATCCGCGAGGCCTCGGTCACGCTCCAGGACGCGATCTCCTCCGAGCTGTTCAGCAAGGCCGGTGTCAGCGACGTCGGCGGCGCGCTGAAGCTGGTGACGGGCGCGACAGTCGTCGAGGGGAAGTACGCAAGCGTGCGCGGCATGAGCGACCGCTACACCGGAATAACGCTGAACGGCCTGCGCGTCCCGAGCGCCGACCCGCGCCGGCGCGCCGTGCAGATCGACCAGTTCCCGACCGGCACCATCGAGGCGATCAACGTCACCAAGACATTCACGCCGGATCTGCAGGGGGACTTCACGGGCGGCGGGGTCGACATCCAGACGAAGTCGATCCCGGAGGAGCGCTTCCTGAGGGTCTCGCTCGCGACCGAGTACAACTCGCTCGCGACCGGCAATGACGCCTTCCTCACCTACGATGGGGGAGGGGCGCCCTCGGCCGCGGTCGACGGCGGCAGCCGCGATCTCCCGCAGGAGGCGCGCGAGCCGCTGCCGCTCTTCCCCAACATCTCGCCGACACCGTCGCCGGCCGACATCGCGAGAGCGCAGACCTACGACAGGTTCGTGCGTTCCTTCGACTCGACGATGGGGGTTGCCGCCGATGCGCCCGGCGCCAACAGCTCGATCGGCGTGGTCGGCGGGAACCGCCACGCGATGGGCGGCGACGGGGAGTGGGGGTATCTGGGGGCGCTGACCTACGCCCACAAGTACGACTTCTACGAGGACGGGAGGAACGACTCCGCCCGCCGGTCGAGCGCCGAGGACACCGTGCTGCTGACCTCGAAGCGCGTGGAGAGCAAGGGGAACGACGAGGTCCTCCTCGGCGTGCTGGGGGCGGTCCAGTGGCTCCCGTCGGAGCGGCACGGCGCCGCGGTGCGGCTCGTGGTGAGCCAGTCGGCCGACGACGAGGCGCGCTTCCAGACGTCGTCGAGCGGCCCGAACTCCGAGAAGCAGAACCAGGCGCTCGTCTACACCGAGCGCAGCGTCATCGCGCTGCAGACCCAGGGGAACGACGTGTTCCCGGACGCGCACGACCTGCGGCTCGACTGGCTCGCGTCGGCGAACTACACCCGTCAGTACGAGCCGGACGTCCGCTTCTTCCGCAACGACTTCAACCTGCGCAACTTCGTCGCTTCGAAGCCGACGAACAGCAACGACCCCCAGAACACCCGCCGCATCTGGCGCGACGGCGAGGAACGCGACTTCCAGGCCGCGGCCGACGTCTCGCTCCCGTTCCTCCAGTGGGGGGAGCTCGCGAGCAAGCTGAAGGCCGGTCTGTTCGTCGAGTCGACGGATCGCGACTTCACCCAGGATTCGTTCACCTACAGCTTTTCCCCTCAGGTCGGTGGGTTCAACAACCCGCAGACGCGCGAGAACCAGGAGAAGGTGCAGTACCAGGCCTCGAACCGGGACGACCTCTGGACCGATGTCTTCCACGATCCGGATCGGATCGGGCTGGCCACGAACAACCCCCCGGCGCCGAACCAGCTCCTCTGGTACCTCGGGCCGACCAACGTCGACGTCGACTACACGGGCGACCAGACGACCTCGGCGGTCTACGCGATGACGGAGCTGCCGCTCGTCTCGCGCCTCAAGCTGGTGGCAGGCGCGCGGCTCGAGATCACCGACATCTCGATCCTCCCCTCGACGGAGAAAGGGTGCCAGGCCGACTCCAGCCAGGTGTGCGTCGAGATCATCACGGGGGAGGGGGGGAACCGGGGGGTCGAGGAGGTGCCCCCGGAGGAGGCGGCGGCGGATATCAGCGAGAACTTCGTCCTCCCCTCGCTCGGGTTGATCTGGGACCTCACGGACTCGATGAAGCTCCGGGCCGCCTGGAGCCAGACGCTGGCGCGCCCCACCTTCCGCGAGCTGGCCCCGGTGGCGACCGAGGAGTTCCTGTTCGGCGACGAGTTCGTCGGCAATCCGGATCTGCGCCTGTCGAGCATCACGAACTACGACCTGCGCTGGGAGTGGTACCCCACCGGCGGCCGCCTCGTCTCCGCGAGCGTCTTCTTCAAGAGCCTGACCGATCCAATCGAGTACATCAGCTTCTTCGCCTCGAACCGCACCTTCATCCAGCCGGTCAATTACGACGAGGGCTCCGTCAAGGGGTTCGAGGTCGAGGCACGGACCAACTTCGCGTGGATCTCCGAGGCCTGGTCGGGGCTCGCGGTGGGGCTGAACCTGGCGGTGCTCGACTCGGAGGTCCAGGTTCCCGACGAAGAGCAGGAGTCGCTCGCCCCCTACGGGCTCGCGGAGGAAACCCGCAGGCTGCAGGGGCAGCCCGAGTACGTCGCCAACGCGAATCTCACCTGGGAGAGCGAGAAGACCGGGACCTCCGCAGGGGTCTTCTTCAACGTGGTCGGCGAGACCCTCCTCTCCGGGGCGGCGCGCGGTGAGGACGGCACCCCGAACGCCTACGAGGGGCGGCTCGCGATCCTGAACGTCACCGCGCAGCAGCGCCTCCGGAAGGGGTGGTCGCTCGCGTTCCAGGCGAAGAACCTGACCGCGCCGACCCGCCGCAGCTTCTACCTCACGCCGGACGGCCTCGAGGCGCCCAAGATCGTGCGCGATACCGCCCGGGTCTTCAGCCTGGGGGCATCGTGGAAGTGGTGAGCCCGCGGGCGATTTGGGGGCGCGGGGGTAGCTCCGAGGGCGGGTAACAGGATGTTCACACGTTCGTCACCGAGACGACACCGCGTCTTGACAACATTCGCGATCGATATTCTCGGAGTGAATCATGAAGCCCTACCACCTCGCGCTCATTCTCCCGTTCCTGGGAGCGGCGACCGCGGCGGCCGTGCCGCCTGACGGTACTCCCGCCTCCGGCCTCGGCGAAGTCCGCGTCACGGTCGAGAAGTGGGTTGCCACCCAGCAGTTGCTCGACTCCGAGCGCCAGGCATGGCAACAACAGCGGGAGGTGCTGGAGTCACGGATCGACCTCCTCGACAGCGAGATTGCGACGTTCGAAGCGAAGCTCTCGGAGGCCGGCGCCAAGGTCGAGGAGGCGCGTGGGAAGAGCCGCGCCATCGACGCGGAACGCCAGATCCTCGTGGCCACGTCGCAGGGGCTGGCGCGTGACGTCACCGAGCTGGAGGCAGGGCTCCTGCGCCTCGCCCGGCGCGTTCCCGACACGCTCCAGGAGAAGGTCGCGCCCCTGCTGCAGCGGATCCCGGCGAACCCGGAGACCACGACCGTCGCGGTCGCGGAACGCTTCCAGAACGTGCTCGGCGTGCTGAGCGAGCTGCAGCGGCTCAACAACGAGATCTCGGTGAACACCGAGATCCGGCCGCTGGGTGACGGAAAGCTCGTGCAGGTCACCACTATCTACCTCGGGCTGGGGCAGGCGTACTATGCCAGCGCCAGCGGCGAAGCGGGGATCGGACGACCCGGACCTGAAGGCTGGATCTGGGAGCCCGCCGCATCGGCGAGCCGCGAGATCGTGGAGCTGCTCGACATCGTGCAGAGCAAGGGCAGCCCGAAGTTCGTGGCGCTGCCGGTGCAAATTGACTGAACGCCGGTTCGCCGCACCTCGATAGGAGACCGACCATGTCCGTTCAACGCGCTCTCGGCGCCCTGTTGCTCGGCCTTGCCCTGCCGACCGCGGTCGCGGCGTCGGAGGCGGTCGACCGGGCGGCGCAGCGGTCGCAGCAGGACCTCGACGCCAGCCTCGCCCAGCTCACCGCTCTGCGCGAGACGATCGCCGCCGAGAAGCTGCCCCTCACGCGCCGGCTCGGCGAGCTGGAGACGCGGCTGTCGACGCTCCGCAAGGAGCACGAGCAGGAGGTACGCCAGCTCGACACCGGGGCGCTGGCGATGGCGGGGGAGCACGAGGAGCTGAAGCTCCGCAAGGACGAGATCGGCTACGTCGGCAACCTCCTGGACGAGTACGCCCGCACCTTCGAGTCGCGCCTGACGGTGAGCGAGGTCGAGCGCTACGCGCCGAAGGTCAGCGCGGCGAAGCACGCCGCCGAGGATGCGAGCCTGCCGGAGACCGAACGGCTCTCCCGGCAGACCGAGGTGGCGCACGCCTCACTGGCCCGGCTGGACGAGGTGATTGGCGGCGCCCGCTTCGCCGGGCAGGCCGTGGACGACAAGGGAACGCTGACCGAGGGGGAGTTCGCCGTGGTCGGCCCGCTTGCGTACTTCGCCTCACGCGACCGGAAGGCCGTCGGTGTGGCCCTTCCCCAGACGGGGACCCTGAAAGCGGCGGTGCGCTCGCTCGAACCGGGGCAGAACGAGGCGATCGCGGCGGTCGTCACCGAGGGGCGCGGCAACCTGCCGGTCGATGCCACCCGTGGCGCGGCGCTCAAGGCGCTCATCCAGCGCACCAGCCTAATCCACATCTTCCAGAAGGGGGGGCCGATCATGTGGCCGCTCCTGGTGGTCTCGATACTCGCCTTCGGGACGGTCATCGAGCGGCTGATCTTCCTGGCGAACGAGCAGCGCAAGCGCGACAGGTCGGGGCTGGCGGCGCTCTACGCCGAGGTCGAGCGCGGGAACATGCGCGGCGCGGTCGCGGAGGGGCACAAGTCGTCGTACTTCGTCGTCCGCGCCCTGGTCTACGCCCTCGAGCACCGGGAACGCTCGCTCTCGAGCGCCATCCTCTACGCCAATGCCCGGGAGTTGAAGCGCTTCACCCGCGGCATCCCGATTCTCGACACCTCGATCACCCTGTCGCCGCTGCTCGGGCTGCTGGGCACGGTCACCGGGATGATGGGCTCCTTCTCGCTCATCGGCGGAGACCTGAGCGCGCCGGCCGCCATCACGGGCGGCATCGCGGAGGCGCTCATCGCCACCGCCTTCGGGCTCGGGATCGCGATCGTGGCGTTGATCCCGTTCAACTATCTGAACAACCGGGTCGAGGAGGTGCGACATGAGCTCGAGGCGGCCGCGACGCAGCTCGAGCTGCTGGCGGCGGCGCACCCACTGAGCGACGACCCGCTGCGGGTGCTTCCGACCGACGCGCCCTCGCGGGCACTGGCCGGCGTCCCGGCGTAGGAGGCCACATGCACGGAGGCGGCGGCGGCAAGCGGGCGCGGATCGAGATCATCCCGCTCATCGACATCATCTTCTTTCTCCTGGCGACGTTCGTCATGGTGTCGCTGTCGATGACCAAGAACCAGGGGGTCCAGGTCGCGCTGCCGGCCGCGGCAAGCGCCGCGTCGCTCGGCGACTCCTCGGAGCTGGACAAGGCGGTCACGCTCAGCGTCAACAAGGCAGGGGAGGTCTTCTTCAACAAGGAGAAGATCGCCATGGCCCAGCTTCCCTACCGCCTGCAGACCCTCAAGGCAACCGTGAAGGACCCGAAGGTGATCATCAACGGGGACGGGGGAGCCAGCTTCCAGGTGGTGGTCGCCGTTCTCGACGAGACCCGCAAGATCGGGATCACCCGCGTCGGCATCTCGACCGAGAAACACTGATGCGGGCGCGTCTCCTCGGCTTCGGCGCCGCGATCCTCTTCCACCTCATCGTGCTCCTCTTCGGTGGCGCGCTCTTCATGCGCTCGTCCGAGGCGAAGGCGGAGCGCACGGTGCGTCAGGTCGATCTGGTCGAGACGGACGAGCAGAAGCCGGACGAGAAGAAGGAGGAGCCGGTGCCCGAGGCGGCGGCGGCCGACGAGGCGGAGGAACCGCTGTCGGTCCCGGAGGAGCGTCCGCCCGACATGCGCCAGGCCCTGGATCTCGACGCCTCTCCGGCGTCGGCAGCCTCCGCGCTCGAGGCGCTCAGCCTGAGCGCCCTGGAAGGCGCGCTCAACCCGTCCCTGGGGGGCGCGGACGGCTTCGGCGGCACGGCCAGCCTGGCCTCCGGTGGCCGCATCGGCGGCACCGGCACCGGAATCGAGGCCGGAGGGGTGGACGATGCGGTCTTCTCGATCGGGGATCTCGACCAGGCGCCGCGCCTGATCTTCCAGGTGGCGCCGAGCTACCCGCTCGAGCTGCGGCGCCGGAAGGTCGAAGGGATGGTGCAGCTCGTCTTCGTGGTGGATCAGCAGGGACGCGTCGTCAGCCCGAAGGTCGAGAACTCGACGCATGCCGAGTTCGACCAGCCGGCGCTCGAGGCGATCAAGCAGTGGAAGTTCGAGCCCGGCATCCGGGATCAGGAAAAGGTCGTCTCCAGGATTCGAATCCCGATCCGCTTCGCCGCGGCGGGGTGAGGGGCGCGAGCTTGCGAGTCACCGGTCTTGCCTTGCCCTTGCTGCTGATCTCGCTCGCCGCGACTCCGGCCGGCGCCACCGAGTTCGATCCGGCGACGATCTGGAGCGACCCCGCGTTCAAGAAGGAGTTCTTCGGCAGCTACGGGATCCACCCCGACGTCGAGCCAAAGATGACCCCCGAGGAGCGCACCACGCTCGAGAAGATCTACCCGCTCTTCGCGTCGAACCCGGATGAGGCGATCCGTCAGCTCGAAGCGGTGACGAACGATACCTCTACCGCGCTGTTCGACTTCCTGATCGCGAACCTGCACTTCCAGGCCGACCGCCTGGAACCGGCGGCGGCGCGCTACGAGAGTGCGCTGGTCAAGTTCCCGACTTTCCGGCGCGCGGTCAAGAACCTCGGGCTGATCCAGGTCCGCGAGCAGCAGTTCGACCGCGCGATCCGCTCGCTCACCCGGCTCATCCAGCTCGGCGGGGTCGACGCGCTGTCGTACGGGCTGCTCGGGTACGCCTACTCCTCGCGGCAGGACCACCTCGCCGCGGAATCGGCCTACCGCACCGCACTCCTGCTGGACCCCGAGAACGTCGAGTGGCGGCTCGGGCTGACCCGCTGTGTCGTCCGGCAGGGGAAGCACGCGGAGGCGGCGGCGCTCCTCGACATGCTGCTGGCAGGATCGCCGGAGCGCGCCGACTACTGGCTGCTGCAGGCGAACGCCTACGTCGGCATGGGACAGCCGCTCAAGGCGACCCAGAACCTGGAGATCGTCGACCGGCTCGGCAGCTCCACCGTCGAGAGCCTGAACCTCCTGGGCGACCTGTACGTGAACGAGAAGCTGCTCACGCTCGCGTCCAATGCCTACCTGCGGGCGATCGACCTCGACCCGGCGCAGGCCCCGGCACGCGCCCTGCGCGCCGCGGAGCTGCTCGCCAGCCGCGGGGCCGGCGAGGCCGCCATGCGAGTTACCGGGCGGGTGCGCGAGGTGTTGTCGGCCCAGCTCGGCGAGGAGGATCTCCGCCGCCTGCTGCGCCTGACGGCGCGAACCGCGGTGGCGGAGGGGAAGGGGGAGGAGGCGGTGGCGATCCTGGAGGAGGTGGTCGCCCTCGACCCGCTGGACGGCGATGCCCTGATCCTGCTGGGACAGCACTACTCCAAGTCGGGCGATCCGGAGCGGGCCATCCTCTATTACGAGCGCGCGGAGGGGTTGGAGGGGTCCGAGGCGGTGGCGCGGGTGCGGCACGCGGAGGTCCTCGTCGCGCAGTCCCGCTACGAGGACGCGGTGCCGCTGCTGAAACGCGCCCAGGAGATCCAGCCGCGGGAGGACGTGGGACGCTACCTGGAGCAGGTGGAACGCGTGGCGCGCGCGCGCCGGTAGGGGGGGATGGTGCGGCCGACTCGCCCGCGGTTCGATTTTTCCGCGCCTTCACGCCGCCTTCACACGCTGGCAACGGCGCAGGCGCACGATCCGACGCGCATGGAACTTGGCCGCGTCGGGGATGGAGCAGCGGTGGCGATGTCGACGGTCCTCGTCATCGAGGACGAGCGGGACATCCTCTCGATCCTCGAGTACCACCTCCAGCGCGAGGGGTTCCGCGTCGTCGCCGCGCGCGACGGCGCCGCCGGGCTCGAGGCCGCCCAGGCGTCGCGCCCCGATCTGGTGCTCCTCGACCTGATGCTCCCGGAGGTCCCCGGGCTCGAGGTGCTGAAGCGGCTCCGGGCGCACGACCGTACCCGGGCCTTGCCCGTCATCATCCTCACCGCGCGCTCGGACGAGACCGACCGGGTTCTGGGGTTCGAGCTGGGCGCGGACGACTACGTCGCGAAGCCGTTCAGCCCCCGGGAGTTGATCCTGCGGGTCCGCTCGGTCCTGAAGCGCCATGAGATCGCCGATGGCGACGCGGCCGGGCCCCTGCTCCTGGGCCCCATCGAGGTCGACCGGGACAACCACGAGGTCCGGGTGGAGGGCCGCCGCGTGGAGCTCACCATCACGGAGTTCCGCCTGCTGGCCGACCTGCTGCGCGCGCGGGGCCGGGTCCGCACTCGCGAGTCCCTGCTCGAGGAGATTTGGGGATATCATTCCGAGGTGATGTCCCGCACGGTCGACACCCACGTCCGCAGGCTGCGCCACAAGCTCGGTGTGTCGGCCCCCTGGCTGCGCACGGTGCGCGGTGTCGGCTATCGGATCCAGGATCCCCGCGAAGACTGACCTCGGACCAGCCTGGTGTGCCGTCTCAGAATGGCCTTGCCTGATCCGGCGAGTCCATCGCGTCGCTGGCAAGGCGCCGCGACGACGGAATACCGGGAGTATTCAGAGGAGCGGCAACGCGGTCAGCGGCGCGGTGGGCCGGCGCAGCTGGCAAGGCCATTCTGAGACGGCACACCTTTATGGCGACCTACGCAATCGGGGATGTCCAGGGGTGTCACCGGACCCTCCTCGAGCTGCTCGACCGCATCTCGTTCCACCCCGGGCGCGATCGCCTCTGGTTCACGGGGGATCTTGTCAACCGTGGCCCGCGATCACTCGCGGTCCTGCGTTGGGCGAAAGACCACGATGGCGACCTCGTCGTGGTGCTCGGCAATCACGACCTGCATCTTCTGGGGGTGGCCGCGGGGGTGGCGCGGCCGCGCCGGCGCGACACGCTCGCCGAAATCCTGGGAGCGACGGACCGCGAGCCGCTCCTGGCTTGGCTGCGCGGCCGGCCGTTCCTGCATCGCGAGGCGGGGCACGTGCTGGTCCACGCCGGGCTCCTTCCCGCCTGGACGGTCGCCGCGGCCGAGGCGCTCGCGGGGCAGGCCTCGGCGGCGCTGCGCGGTCCCACCGCGCGTGACTTCCTGGCGGAGGTGCTGCAATCCCCGGCGCCCGCCGGCCCCGCTGGCGACGTCGCTCGCGCCGTGCTGGCGCTGACGCGGCTGCGCCTCTGCCAGTCCGACGGGACTCTGCACGAGGGGTTCAGCGGCCCGCCGGGCGAGGCGCCCGCCGGCTTACTCCCCTGGTTCGCGTTCCCCGAGCGGCGGAGCGCGGCGTGGCGGGTCATCTTCGGTCACTGGGCGGCGCTTGGCCTCGTGCGGACGCCGACGCTGCTCGCGCTCGACACCGGATGTGTCTGGGGGGGATCCCTGACCGCGGTGCGGCTCGAGGACCAGGCGACCTTCCAGGTGCCGTGTCGCGACGCGGCGGCCGATCCCCCGGCGACGCGCGCGGCCGGGGGGGTATCGTGACATCCGAACGCGGCAAGGGGGCGCTGCTCCGCTTCCCCGGCCGCACTCGCCCGGCGCGCGGCGCCTCCCGCGATCGCCTCGCGCGAGGGGCGCGGGTGGCGACGATCGACATCGGCAGCAACTCGATCCATCTGCTGGTCGCCGCCGTCGGTCCCGGAGGGAGGGTCCGCGTCCTCGACCAGGCGAAGGAGCGCGTCGGGCTGGGGAACCTCACCCTCACCGCGGGACGGCTCGATCGGCGCGCGATGGACGCCGGCATCCGCGTCCTCGCGACCTTTCGCACCCTGGCGGAGCGGCACGGCGTCGCCCGGATCAAGTCCGTGGCGACGAGCGCGGTCCGTGAGGCGACAAACGGCGGCGATTTCCTGCGGCGGGTCGAGAAGGAGGTCGGGCTCCGGGTCAAGGTGATCCCGGGGCGCGAGGAAGCGCGCCTCATCTTCATCGGGGTGCGCGAGGCGATCGACCTGCGCACCGGGCCCACCGTGATCGCGGATCTCGGGGGGGGGAGCCTGGAGCTGATCCGGGTCGAAGATGGGCGGGCCGTCGAGCTGCACTCCCTGAAGCTCGGAGTCGCCCGCCTCGCGGCGGAGCATCTCGAGGAGGATCCGATCTCACCGCGCACGCTGCGGCGCCTCGCCTCGCGGATCCGGCGCGCCCTGGCTCCGGTCGTGAAGGCGTGGCGGGGGAGCGGTATCGAGCGGGTGGTGGGGACGTCAGGCACGCTGCTCGACCTCGCCGGGGTCGCCGGCCGCCAGCGTCCCGACCCGTTCGAGGGGCCGCTGAATGGGCTGGCGGTCGACGCGATCGAGATCCGCCGGCTGCGCCGCCTCGTCGCGGGGATGACGCGGGCCGATCGCGCCCGGCTGCCGGGGCTCGACCGGGCGCGGCTGGATCATGTCGTGGTCGGCGCGATCGTCGCCGACACCCTCCTGCGCGCCGTCGGCGCCCGGCAGCTGGTCGCCTGCACCTGGGCGCTGAGGGAGGGGGTGCTGCTCGACTACATCGGCAGGCACCGCCCCGGCCTGGCGGAGGTCTCGACCGTCGCCGATCTCAGGAGGCGCAGCGTGCTGCGCTTCGCGCGGCATCTCCGGCAGGCCGGGAACCACCCGCAGCACGTCGCCATGCTGGCCGCGCGCCTGTTCACCCATCTGCGCGAGCCGCTCGGCCTGCCGCCGGAAGCCGCGGAGATGCTCGACTATGCCGCGCTCCTGCACGACGTCGGCCACGTCATCGATCACCCGAACCACCACCGCCACACCCAGTACCTCATCACGCACGGGCAGCTTCCCGGGTTCTCCCGGGACGAGCTGGAGATCCTGGGGCTCATCTCGCTGTATCATCGCAAGGGAACCCCGAAAGGCTCGCACCGCGCCTACCGGTCGCTCGCGAAGCCATCCCGCGTGCTGGTTCGCGGGCTGAGCGCGCTGCTCCGGATCGCGGACGGCCTGGACCGCAGCCACTTCGCGGTGGTGCGCGACGTGCGGGTCATGCGCCGCGGGCGGCGGCTGACGCTGCGCCTGCGCACCGATGGCGCGGACGCCGCGCTCGAGATCTGGGAGACATCCCGGCGTGCGAACCTGCTCGAGAAGCTGCTCGATGTCGAGGTGGCGTTTCGCGTGGACAGCGATGGCCACTGAGGCCGCCGGAAGCCCGGCGCGGAGACCCATGCTGACCGAACGCCACGCCACCCCGCGCCCCCCGATCCTCGCCACGCCTTGACGCCGATCGACCCCCGCCCCCCTCGCGCCCCGCTGGACGGCGTCCCCCCGGAGGTCGTCGCGGAGGTCGCGGTGCCCCCGCCACCCGAGGCGATCCTGGAGGGCGCTCCGCTGCGGCTCGAGGACCCGCTCTCACTCGCCGCCGCGAAGATCATCGGGCTCCAGCTCCTGCGCCTGCGCGAGCACGACCCGGGGACCCGCACCGGGGAGGACCCGGAGGCGCTACACGACATGCGGGTCGCGAGCCGGCGGCTGCGCGCGGCGGTGGGACACCTCCGCCGCGGCATCCCGGACCCGGTCCACGATCGGCTGGCCCGCGATCTGCGCTGGCTGGGTGGCCTGCTCGGGGCGGTGCGCGACCTCGACGTCCAGCGCGAGCGCCTGGAGCGCGCCGCGGCGCCGCGCCCGGTGCGCGAGCGTCGCGTGCTGGCTCGGCTCAGCATCGCGTTTGCCGACGAGCGCCGCGCGGCGCGGGAGCGCCTGCTCAAGGGGCTCCAGTCGCGGCGTTACTTCAGGCTGCTCGACACGCTTGCACAGATCTCACCCAACGCCGGCGCGGGGGGGGAGACCCTGGCGACCGAGGCGGCGCGCAGCGTGGGGCGCGCGCTGCGCCGGTTCGAGCGGGCGGCCGAGGCCGCCCTCGCCGAGCCGACAGCCGAGCGGTTGCACCGGCTGCGGATCGCCGCGAAGCGGCTGCGCTACCTGCTCGAGTTCCTGGGCGGGATCCTGGGGGAGGCCTCGCGACGCCCGCTCAAGCGGCTCGTGGCGCTGCAGGATCTGCTCGGCGCCCACCAGGATGCGATCGTGGCGGCCGACCGGATCCTGGCGTTCCTGGCGGCGGACTCGGCGCCGGGGGGTCTGGTCGAGCGCGGTTGCCTCGAGGCGGCCGTCGGGCGCGAGCTTCTGCAGGCGAGGCAGATCCGCGCCGGCGCGCCGGCGGCGCTCCGACCGCTCTGCGGGAGGCGCGGAGAGAAGTGGCGGGCGCGTTTGCTGGCCGCGCTGCCGCCTCCCCCCGCGGCGGAGCGCCCCGCGAAGGGCCGGGGGCGGCCGCGATGAGCCTGCGACTCTATCTGGTGCGCCACGCCATCGCGGCGGCGGCGTCGGCAGGAATGAGCGACGCCGATCGCAAGCTCACCGAGGAGGGTGGACGCAGGATGCTGAGGGCGGCGCGCGGCCTACGCCGGATCGGAGTGGTTCCCGATCGGCTCGTGGCGAGCCCGCTGCGGCGCGCCACGGAGACCGCGGCGATCCTGGCCCGCGAGCTGGTCCCGGGGCTGAAGGTCGAGGTCGAAGCGAGCCTCGCGCCCGGATGCGAGCCGGCAGAGGTGGTCCGCTGGCTCGACGCGGCGCGGCAGGGAAGTGCGATCGTGCTGGTGGGGCACCAGCCCGGGATGGAGAGGCTGGCCTCGTTCCTGCTCACCGGATCGTCGGACGCGTTGCCGCTCGCATTCAAGAAGGGGTCGGTCGCGGCACTCCACCTGCCGGCGGGGCGATCGCCAGGGAGCGCCGAGCTGGAGTGGTTCCTGACGCCGCGCCAGCTCCGCGCCCTGGCCGGCCGGGGGGAGTAGGGCAGGAAGCGCTCCCCCCCAAGTCCCAGCAGCTCCTCCATCCTCCCCTCCCTTCCACCCCCCATCGTCGTCCACCCTCCAACGTCGTCCACCCCCCACCGTCCATCCCCCCCCCCCCCCCCCCCCCCCCCCCCCCCCCCCCCCCCCCCCCCCCCCCCCCCCCCCCCAACCCCACCCCCCCCCCCCCCCCCCCCCCACCCCCCCCCCCCCCCCC
>Ga0210379_10000042_pt1 | contig 28173 bp, 19 predicted proteins | sample PLMedo_2_FD_155468 | JGI IMG/M metagenome (GOLD analysis project Ga0210379, IMG submission 155468) | Groundwater sediment microbial communities from an aquifer in East River, Colorado, USA - PLM4_32_coex redo | ecosystem: Environmental > Terrestrial > Soil > Riparian zone | place: USA: East... | reverse complement strand
CTATCTTGCAATTTCAAACTTCCCGAAGCCGTGTTTCTTGGATTGGAATAAGGTGTTTCCCCAATTTCAATTAAATCCTGATTCATTTTTTCGAATCCGGCAAAGGGCAAAATAATTTCACCTCTAATGGCAAAATGTTCCGGAAAATCCTCCTTTAATTGCAAAGGAATAGATTTGATTGTTTTTATATTATTTGTTACGTCATCCCCTTGAAAACCATCCCCACGCGTCACTGCACGAGATAATTTTCCATTTTCATAAGTTATACTTATGGAAGCACCATCGTATTTTAATTCGCAGGTGTATTCTAACGAAACGTTTCCTAAAACTTTCTGGATACGAACTTCCCAATCTATTAAATCTTCTTTGGAATACGAATTATCCAGTGAATACATACGGTATTCATGTGGAACGGTTTGGAAATTTTTGGTGATGGTCCCTCCCACTCTTTGCGTTGGAGAATTGGCATCAAAAAATTCGGGGTGTTTATTTTCTAAGTCTTGAAGTTGTTTTAATTTGATATCAAACTCATAATCAGAGATGGTAGGTTTGTCCAGTACATAATAATTGTGATTGTGAAGATTGAGTTCCTCCCTAAGAGTTTGAATGGTCTGCAGTATATTCATAAAACAAAATTGGCTATTCCAGTACATTAAATAATTTACTAAAATAGCCAATTTAAAGTTTAAAAATCAAATTAAGATTCAATAATCGAATTAATTTGTTGGTACAATTGACCGTCGCTCAAAAAAGAACCTTGTTGTATCAATCCAAAAATAGAAAGGTTACGTTCTTCCGTAAATTCTTTTTTACCCATTTTCATTTCGATGGTATCCGTAAACATATTATCGCTAAGCCATTGTAATCCTTCCTTGGTCAAAAAATCAATTTCAGGAACCAATGATTTCAATACAATGGATTGAACATAGGTATCGAAAGACTGAAAAAGGAAAATATGGTTTTTGGAAAAATGTTCTAAATATTCGGCTCTTGTGAGTACGCCTTCCCAAATCAAATCTGAAAAAACATCCAATTCTTGTTCCGCAACTTCGGGTGTGTCGATTTTTATTTTATCCCATTCCGCCTTATCAATAGCTTGTGTAGCCAGAAAAGTACTGAATTCTTGGTTTAATTCTTCAAACTGTTCTTTTGTTAATCTTGTATATTTCATGTATTCTTTTTAAATCTCGCCTTTAAATATAAATTCTAATTTTCTCTTTTGAAAATTCCATGCAAATTTAGACTTTTTAAATCAAAAAAAAGCCCTCTTTTTCAAGAAGGCTATTTTTTTGATTTGAACTAAAATCTAGAAAATATATCTTATTCCAAATTGCATTTGCCATCTAGAAGCTAAACTAGAATCGTAAGCAAAAGTTTTAGTTTGAGTCCCATTAAATGTATAAGTAGGAATTGTTTTTGTAGCATCGTCTAGTTTTACACCAATTGGTTGCACACTTACAGGAACTTGAACCAATCCCCAATCAGAGTCTAATAAGTTACTGAAATTTAAAATATCAATACTGAATTGGATTGTATTCTTTTTCTCAGAAGCAGATGAAACTTTAAAATTATAATCTTGTAATATTTTCATATCCCATCTTCCTCTCCATGGAGATAAAGCACCGTAACGCTCTACGTACTGACCTCTTCTACCACTTAAATAATCATCTTGGTTGATGAAATTGTCATAAGCAGTACGTTGAGCTGCTTGAGAAGGATTTACTGATGATGCATCGAAAGTCATTGCTCCAATTTCCGCAGTGGTTGGTATATAAATTAAATCATTTCCAGCAGACCCGTCATTGTTGATATCGCCTCCGTAAGTATAATTGAAACGACCTCCTTGAGCATATTCAAATACTGTAGAAACGGTTGTAGCCCATTTGTCTTTTCCGTATTTCCATTTTTTAGAACCTACACCAATAAAACGATTCTGATCTCCATATTTAGAATTAGAGAGAACATCATTATTTACATTTCCTAAAGCAGGATTGAAATTGAATGCATCTCCAGTAATTTCAGCTTCGATAGAGTTAACATCCAGTGATTTCAAATAGTTATAAGCTAAACTCGCAAACAAACCATTTTTAAAATTCTTTTGTACTTTTATAGAAGAATTGAATGCACTTCCTTTATCAGAATTGGTTAATACATAAGCATGAGCTCTTGCTGGAAACCCATAATCATTCCATACACCATAATCAGCAGCTCCGTATATAGCTCTATTATCTGCACCCGACAATTGGCTGGTTGGTTTTTTCAACCCCCAGTCTTGAACGTGAACAGCATTTATATCTTTATTATAAGACATATCAACCGTTACAATGAAATCATTTTCGAATTTATGATCGAAACCTAAACTCGTTCTCCACACTTGTGGAAATTTAAAATCTTCATCAACCACTTCATAGAAAAATGGATCAATTCCTCCTACTTGATTCCCAATCCAAACAAATGGAAGTCTTCCTGTAAAAATACCAGTTCCTCCACGTAATTGAGTGGTGCTATCTCCATTTGCATCCCAATTGAATCCTAATCTAGGAGACCAAAGCAAAGCATCTCCAGGCAATTTTGTTGAGTCAAAATAATGATCTGCTCCTGTTATTGGGTCATAATATTTAATTCCAGGAAGATATCCTTCTGAATTATCTGTATCAATAAATTTTTGAATTAAGTCAGAAGTATTAAAATATAAAGGTTTATCAGCTCTCAAACCAAAATCCAATTTAAAATCATCATTAATATTCCATTCATCTTGAATATAAAAAGCTAATTGTCCTACATTTAATTCCGCTAAATTCCATCCTCCATCAGTACCAGCTTGCAATTTGTTTTTTGCATCAAAAGTAGCTTGAGCATTTGCAAAAGCAGTAGCATAATAACTAGGAGCTACTGGATCACCTGGATTGGGAGGTGGTCCTGGAAGCAAATTAGCATCAAAACCTGCCATATCAACACTTCCAAAAACATCAAAACCATATCCTTTCAAGTTGAAAGAGTTTTTAAACATAAATTTTTCGAACGAAAAACCAGCTGTAAAAGTATGATCTCCTTTAACAATATTCAAATTATCGGTAATTTGAAAAACATCTTGTTCCAATGTATTATGAATCGAAAAAGGTTCATGTCCGGCAATGATGTATGGAGAACCATCTTTTGTAATTGTAATTACAGGAGCAGGAGCAGAAAACGGGTTTCTAAAATCATTAAAATGAGTATAACCCGCTTGCATTTTATTGCTTATCACTTCGCTGAATTTTGAATTTAATTCAACTAAGAATGAACTAATTTGATTATTCATCTGATACCCTGAATTTTCGAATTGCATGGTATTAATATCTGGTCCTCTACGAAATATTGCCGTAGGGTGAGCCGGTTTATCCTTTGAAGCATCCAGGAAATTGTAAATAACTGCCAATTTATGGTTGTCATTAATATTCCAATCAAATTTTACAATTCCTTTATTAGAATTTTGGCTATGGGTAAATCCTTGATATGCACCAGTATTATAACCTAATTTACCTAATTCTGTAGAGACATGCATCAAATCTGTAGCCAAAACTCTAGATTCATTTACTCCTGTTGTAGCGTTTCCATCATTTCCAACAACGTTTGATCCCGAATCAGTTCTTTGATCGATTTCATAATTAGCAAAGAAAAATAATTTATCCTTGATAATTGGACCACCAATACTGAAACCTGCTTGAGTTTGTTCTAATGAAGGAACAAATATTTTTTCTCCGTTAACTTTACTTCCGGTCAAGTCTTCATTTCTAAAATAACCGTAAGCAGTACCATGAAATTCATTAGTACCTGATTTAGTAACTGCATTTACAGAAGCACCCGTAAAACCGGATAAAGTTACATCATAAGGAGCTGTTGCCACTTGAATTTGATCGATCGCATCCAACGAAATAGGTTGAGAACCGGTTTGTCCGCCTGGAGTTGCGGCATCTAACCCAAAAGGATTGTTGAAAACGGCACCATTCAATGAATAATTATTGTACTGATCGTTTCTACCTCCAAAAGAACCTCCACTAGCGGTTGGCTCTAAACGAGTAAAATCTTCTGCAGATCTTGAAATAGATGGCAAAGTAGCTAATTCTTTTCTACCAATTGTTGTTTCGGCACCTGTTTTATTACCTTGAAAAACTTTATTTTTAGTAGTAGTCACTTTTACCTCTTCTAATGCTTGGCTTTCATCAACCAAAAGCACTTCAAGATTGTAAGCTTTACCCAAATCCAGATACACATCATTAATTTCTTGCGATTTAAACCCTACGAAAGAAACCACAACTTTATATGGTCCGCCAATTTTCATATTCAACATACTAAATCTTCCGTCTACATTAGATGCAGCGGAATATTTTGACCCCGTAGGAGTATGAATTGCCAGAATCGAGGCTCCAGGAAGCGTCTCGCCAGTAGAAACTTTCACAATTCCCTTAATACTTGAAGTTGTTGTTTGTCCCACTACTGAATGAAGACTAAGAACAAAAAACAATAAAGTAATGATTTTTTTCATTTATTTTGGTATAAATTTGTTTAAGCGTCAAAATTAAACAAAAAAAAAATCACTCCGAAGAGTGATTTTGATATTTTATTAACATATTGTTAACTAAATGTTATTTTTCAGCAACGATTTCGTAAGCTAATTCAATAATTACATCTCTGTGTAATCTTACAGTAGCTGCATATTTACCAGTACGTTTAACAATACCAGAAGTGATGAATTTTCTATCAATTGCTTGACCACCTTTAACCAAAGCTTCAGCGATATCAATATTTGTAATTGAACCGAATAATTTTTCACCACCTGCCTTTGCAAAAATTTTGATTTCGATAGCTTTCAAAGCTTCTGCTAATGCTTTTGCATCTGCTACCACTTTAGCTTCTTTATGAGCTCTTTGTTTTAGATTTTCAGCTAATACTTTCTTTGCAGAAGAAGTTGCTAAATGAGCGTGTCCTTGTGGGATTAAAAAGTTACGACCGTAACCGTTTTTCACAGAAACGATATCATCTTTAAATCCTAAATTTTGAACATCTTTTCTTAAAATAAGTTCCATGTTGTTGTCCTTTATTTGAGAAGTTAGGTTTCATATTTCAGAAAACCAACAACTGTTAATTTTTAATTATTTTAATAAATCGGCCACGTATGGCATTAAAGCTAAGTGACGCGCTCTTTTTACAGCTACAGACACTTTTCTTTGGTATTTTAATGAAGTTCCTGTTAAACGACGAGGAAGAATTTTTCCTTGCTCATTAACGAATTTCAATAAGAAATCAGCATCTTTATAATCAATATATTTGATACCTGATTTTTTGAAACGACAATACTTTTTAGTTTTGTTAGTTTCTATGTTCAAAGGCGTAAGATATCTGATATCCCCGTCTTTTTTTCCTGAAGCAGATTGTTGTAATGTTGCCATGATAATTAAGCTTTTGTAGATTTAAGTTTCGCTCTTCTTCTTTCAGCCCAAGAAATAGCATGTTTGTCAAGACTTACAGTTAAGAAACGCATAACTCTTTCGTCACGTCTAAATTCAGTTTCAAAAGCGATAAGAACCTCACCAGCTACTTTGAATTCGAATAAGTGATAAAAACCACTTTTTTTGTTTTGAATTTCGTAAGCCATTTTTTTAAGACCCCAATCTTCTTTCGATACCATCTCTGCTCCTCTACTAGTAAGAAAATCTTCAAATTTGCTTACTGTTTCCTTTACCTGAACTTCAGATAAAACGGGATTTAAAATGAAAACAGTTTCATAATGATTCATAAATGTATATTTATTTGTTAATTTGGCTGCAAAAGTAATCTTTTTTTTTAAACACACAAGCAATAAACCTATTTAATCGACAAATGGTAAAAAAAATGTTCTTTATGTTAGGTAGTAAAAAAAAAAAAACTATTTTTACTATACCAAATCTAAATTATGAAATTATGAAACTAAACTGTGTAGTTGTAGATGATAGTTCAATACAAAGGATGATAATTGCAAAATTAGTTAATAATCATACAAATTTAAACCTAATAGGCGACTTTTCAAATGCCATAGAAGCTAAAAGTTGCATGACGGTACATAATGTAGATCTAATCTTCCTTGATATTGAAATGCCCGTAATCAGTGGTTTTGACTTTCTTGACGGTTTAAAAACTAAACCTCAAATTATCTTTATTACTTCTAAGGCAGAGTACGCAATGAAAGCTTTTGATTATGATGCGACTGATTACCTTCAAAAACCAATTTCTGTTGAGCGATTTAATGCTTCGGTTCGAAGAGCAATTGAAAATTTCCTCCTTAAGAAAGAAAATAAAGAAGATGAAGGTGAACATATTTTCATCAAAAGCAATCTTAAAAAATTAAAGGTCTTCACCTCTAAAATAAAATGGATTGAAGCTTTTGGAGATTATGTAAAAGTTGTCACTGAGGATGACAGTAATTTAGTACTTTCTACAATGAAATCTTTTGAAAATGATTTGTCAAAAAATAAATTCATCAGAGTACACAAATCCTTTATTGTTAACATAGACAAAATAGATCGTTTTAACAGCAAGTTTGCCGAAATTGGACCAACAAAAATACCATTGAGCAGAAACAAAAAAGAAGATCTTATAAAAGCCTTAGCCTATTCTTAAACTTTACTTAGTAAAAATCGACGTTTGTCGTAACTTTTATAGCTCTATATTGAGCAACTGCCTCAAAACTATTCAATATTTTTTGAATAGTTTTTTTTGTATTACCAATCGAAGTATTCTGTGGGATTTTAATTATTATCGTTCGTATGTATTCATTACGAATTCTACTAATCACGGGTTCTTCCGGACCTAGAACTGGCATGTCAAGATTTTGACTCAATACTTGATACAACCACATAGCACCTTCCTTAAGCTTATCAAAATCGCGCTGCTTTAATGTCAACTTTATAATTCGAAAGTAGGGTGGATATTTATAAATTTGTCGATCATACAACTGCTCCGTATACATTCCTGTATAATCTGTATTGGTTACCTGCTGTATCGTATTGTGATCGGGATTATAGGTCTGAATTATCACCTTCCCTCTTTTCTCTGATCGTCCGGAACGCCCTGCCACCTGTGTCATCATTTGAAAACTCCTCTCAAATGCACGAAAATCAGGATGGTACAACATATTATCGGCATTCATAATTCCGACGAGACTCACATTTTCAAAATCCAAACCTTTGGCTAGCATTTGCGTCCCCACAAGAATATCGACTTCACGGTTCTTGAAACTGTCAATGATTTTTTCAAAACCAAATTTACCTCGTGTAGTATCCTGATCCATTCTTCCCGTTTTTGCCGTTGGAAAAATAGTGATTAATTCTTGCTCAATTTGTTCGGTTCCAAAACCTTTGGTGGTTAACTCAACACTGAAACAGGCATGGCAATGGGTAGGATTTGCCATGGCGTATCCGCAATAATGACAACGCAACTGGTTTTTATGTTTATGATAGGTCAAACTTACATCACACTGCTGGCAATGCGGCACATGCCCACAAGTTATACACTCTATGATAGGCGAATACCCTCTTCTATTTTGAAATAAAATCACTTGTTCATTCAATGACAAAGCCGTAGTAATATCTTCTATCAAAGTATCACTGAAATGGCCATTCATTTTTTTACGGAAGTATTTATCTTTCAAATCCACCAATTCAATTTCTGGCATTTTTACATTTCCGTACCGTTCCGAAATTTCAACAAAACCATATTTATCTGATTTTGCATTATAATAAGTTTCAATGCTTGGTGTTGCCGACCCCAAAAGCACTTTGGCATGATGTGCATTAGCTAAAACTATTGCCGCATCACGGGCATGATATCGAGGCGCGGGATCAGACTGTTTGAAAGTTTGCTCATGCTCTTCGTCAATAATAACAAAACCTAAATTGCTAAACGGTAAAAACAACGCCGACCTTGCCCCTATTACAATTTGCGCTTTTTCGGCATTTGCAAGAACTTGATTCCAAACCTCAACCCGTTCGTTATTGTTGTATTTTGAATGAAAAACAGCTACTTTATTTCCGAAATGAGCCCTTAAACGTCCAACCAACTGAGTAGTCAAAGCAATTTCTGGCAACAAATACAGGACTTGCTTACCTGTTGACAGATATTCTTCAATAAGTTTAATGTAAATCTCGGTCTTTCCGCTAGAAGTGACGCCATGTAAAAGACAAACTGCTTTTTGCTCAAAACTTTCTTTAATCGACTCAAAAGCTTTTTGCTGGGCAATACTCAAATGTAATTCGTCTTCCCTGCTTTTTCCCAAGAAATTTATTCGGTCTTCCTGCAAAAAATATTCTTGAAATATTTCCTTCTCTATCAAAGCTTTCACTATTGCAGCGGAAGATTTTGCAGCTTCAACCAGTTTTTTTACCGTGATAGGCTTCTTTTCGGCAGCACTTAATTGAAAATAATTAAGAACAATTTCTTTTTGTTTGTTAGCGCTTTTCAGTATCTCGAGTAGTTCTTTTAATCCTTCATTTGTATCATATTTGTCATGCAAACGAACGTATCTCGTAATTTTTGGCTTGTAGCTTTCTTGCACCTCTTCTTGAAGAACCAAAATATTTTTATCAATCAACTTTTGAATCACCGGAAAAATATTCTTCTTGTTGAGAATCGCAATTATATCCTGAACTTTTAAAGAACTTTGTTGTTGTAGTGCTTCATAAACCAAATACTCATCATCACTGAGCGAGCTTTCTTCCACAAATGAATCTCCTTTTTTGGCAATAATAGTTTCACTTTCGAGCAATAGCGCACTTGGCATAGCGCCACGATACACATCGCCAATAGCACACATGTAATACGTGGCAATCCAAATCCAATGATTGATTTGAACTTCGGTTACAATGGGAAATTCATCCAAGATTTGATGAATTTCTTTGGCATCATACAAAGAAGGTTTGTTATTGTGAATTTCAATAACTAATGCCGTGTAGATTTTACTTTTACCGAAAGGTACCGCCACCCTCATTCCTTTTTTTATATAAAGAAACTCGGCTTCCGAAACACTATACGTAAAGGTTTTCGCAAGAGAAAGCGGTAAAATAACTTCGACAAAATGCATTTTAGGTTTTAGATTTTAAGTTTTAGATTGCAGAATTTAGATCGCAGATAGCAGAATTCAGATGACAGATTTTAGATAACAGATTTCAGATAACTGCTAACTGAAAACTGCTACCTAAAAACTGAAAACCTATCCCTTAACCCTAGTCCAATATTGAGTGCGTCCAAACAGAGAAACGCCTATGTACCCTCTAAGTTTTAATTTATCATTTCCTTCGAGCGTGATGAAACATTTGTATAATTTTCCGTTTTTGGGATCCAAAATTTGCCCGTCATTATACTCATTACCATCTTTACGTAATCCTTTTATAATTACCATTCCAAGAATTGGTTTATTTCTATCCTCACCCGAACATTCTTCACAAACTCTATTTCTCTTATCTGCTTCAAAGATTTCAATTATTTTACCATATATTTTTCCAGATTTTTCATAGATTTCAACTACTGATTTCGGTTTACCCGTTTCATCGTCAACTGTTTTCCATTTCCCGATTACACTTTGGCTTTGAACATTGCAAATTATTGCAAAAAAGACAACTAAACTAAATATGGCACTTTTTTTCATTTTTTTTAAACTTATTAACTTATATTTATAGAACCAAATCACAATCACGGCTTGTGTCGGGAGAGTTTAGCAAGAATACGAAACTCGTTTTTATACTCTTATTTGCTAACTAAACTTTTTTTATTATGATTATTCTTTTTACGCAGTTTATGAATCGTAGCATTCAATTCAAATCCCAATAACAAAATCATGCAGTTTATCCAGATGTAGAACATCATAATCAACAATGTCCCAATAGATCCATAAAGCTCATTATATTTTGAAAACCGTATTACCCATATTCCGAAAAAGTAGGACGAAATTATAATTAAAATAGTCGTAAATACCGAACCAATACTTATAAAAGGAGGCTTATGCGATTGTTTTGTTCCATAACGTAATAATATCGAGGAAGTGATTAAAATCATTAATATCACAAATATATAACGCCCGAGAATAATCAACGGAATCCGATCACTTAAAACGTCTTGAATAATTGTTTTTTGAATAAAAACCTCAAAAATAACAATAATGGCAACCGTTAAAAGTAAAAGAATGGAAAGCGATAATGATATGCCTAATGCCACTAAGTATTGATGAAAGAATCCTCTTTTTTCTAAAACATGTCGAGAAGATTCAAAACCACCAAGCATACCATTTATCCCATTTGCCATCAAGAAAATGGATAACAAAAACCCTGAAGACATTAATCCGGAATGGCTATTATTAAGAATGTCGTTTATAATATTGGCAATGGCATCATAAGTATTTGGGGGAACTCCTTCTTTTACAAATTGAAGAAAATCATCTTGAAAACCTTCTATTGGGATAAACGGAATTAGATTCAAAATAAACAAAGCAAAAGGAAACAAAGCCATAAAAAAACTAAATGCCACGGCACTGGCATGATACGAAAAGGCACCATCTACAATTCCTTCAAAATACATTTCGAGTAAATCATAAAAAGACAAACCTCCAAAACCAGGTATCTTTATCCTTTTCAAAGCATGCATCAAATTCCTAATTACAGGGATTTTTTCAAGTTTTTCCTCTACTATTAAACTCATAGTATTAAATTGCTTTTAAACTTAAATCCATATTATAAACAGAGTGCGTTAATGCTCCTGAAGAAATATAATTAACACCGCAATCCGCATAATTACGCATCGTATCTTCATTGATATTTCCCGAAGATTCCGTTTGGCATTTGGTTCCAATCAAGACCACCGCTTTTCTCGTATCTTCGTAATTAAAATTATCTATCAATATTCTATGCACCCCTTCGCATTTCAAAATTTCAATGACTTCTTTTAAATCTCTTGCTTCAACAATGATTTTTAGATCCAAATTATTTTCTTTTAGATACGCTTGAGTTTTGGCTATTGCCAAAGTAATTCCGCCTGCAAAATCAATATGATTGTCTTTCAACATTACCATATCATATAAAGCAAAACGGTGATTTTCGCCTCCTCCAATTTTTACGGCCCATTTCTCGGCCGCCCTAAAACCAGGTGTTGTTTTACGCGTATCGAGTATTTTTGTTTTTGTACCTTCCAGTAATTGCACAAAACTATTTGTTTTTGTAGCTATGGCGCTCATTCTTTGCATAGAATTCAACACTACTCTTTCGGCTTTCAAGATCGATTGAGAACTTCCGGTCACATGAAAAACCACATCGCCAACCTTCACGGCAGCTCCATCCGCCATAAAGGTTTCTATTTTCAAATTGGAATCAACATATTCGAAAATCATTTTGGCCAAATCCACCCCTGCAATAATACCATCCTCTTTTACCAGTAACTTCGCTTTTCCTAAAGCATTTCCAGGAATACAGGCCAATGAACTATAATCTCCAGAGCCCACATCCTCTCTAATTGCATTGGCAATCAGTATTTGCAACTCCGTTTGAAACTGTGCTTCGCTAATCATTTTTTACTACTTTAATTTGACGCTAAAGTAGGATATATTTTGTGTATTTGAAAATATGACAGTTTTAAAATTCAGGATTTCACACTTTATTATGATTCCCCATCCTTTTGTTTAATGAGCATCTCGCTATTGTGGATTCGAGTATCCTGTAAATACTTAAACCCCATCCTATTCCAGCTCCTTTGCTTCTATTACAATCTCATTGAAGATTAATATCCCCCAAAAAAAAGCAAGCAAAACGGGAGTAAATCCAATTTTGCTTGCTTTAAAATAATATCACTTCTATTCTGTAAAACTCAAATACAGTCTATGGGTTTTGTCTCTCGATACCATTTTGGTCTATCATGTACAATAAACCAGCCATAGTTCCAGCTCCAAGTTCCAATTCTCTTTTGTCAATAGCGTCAAATTTATCATTTGCGGCGTGATGATAATCAAAATAACGTTGTGAATCTGGTTTTAAACCTGCTTTTACAATTGTTGTAGATGTTAATGCTTCGATGTCTGAACCGCTATGTCCTTTTACAAAACTATGGATTAAATAAGGCTCGAATACGTTTTTCCAGCCTAGTATTTTATTGTAATTGGCGTCATCACATTCTAATGAAAATCCTCTTGGACTGAAACCGCCTTCGTCACTTTCTAAAGCAAAGATGTGATTTTCTTTATTTGCCAATGATAATTCCTGATATTTTTTTCCGCCTCTAGTTCCATTCTCTTCATTCATAAAAAGTACAACACGAAGCGTATTTTTAGGTTTATAATTTATATTTTTGAAAATATTCATCACTTCCATACTTTGCACTACACCTGCTCCATCATCATGGGAACCATCAGCCAAATCCCAAGAATCCAGATGTCCTCCAACAACCATGATATTTTCTGGATGCTCCGTTCCTTTTATTTCACCAACTACGTTATACGAAAGAGCATCTTCCAATTGTTCACAAGATTGCTTGAAATAAAATTTTAAATTTGGATTATTTTTCAAAGTCTTGCTCAATAATTCGGCACCATTGGTACTGATAGCGGCCGCTGGAATGTATTGCGATTTTGGAATATCACCATAACTTTGCCCTCCTGTATGGGGAAAATCATCCAATCTTAAATTCATCGAACGAACAATTGTTCCTACCGCTCCCATTTTTGAAGCCTCTTTGGCACCAGCATATCGTTGATCTACCGCTCCAGAATAAGCGTCGAAAGATTCAATAGCTCCATTGTCCATAGCTCTATTATAGAAAACAATCTTTCCTTTTATTTTATCAACACCGAACGTTTTCAATTCTTCTAAACTATGAATTTCAATAACTTCGGCAGTTAAACCATTTTTTGATGTTGCAACAGAACCTCCCAAAGCGCAAATTGGTACTTTGATTTTGGTTTTATTGTCCTGAATATAGGCTATTTCTTTTTCGCCACGAACCCAATGAGGCACCATCACTTCTTGTAAATATACTTTATCAAAACCCAATGTTTCCATTTGTTGTTTGGTATATTGAACTGCTTTTTCTGCTCCTATTGAGCCCGATAATCTGGATCCGATGTCATTGGAAAGATGATCCAACCATGAATAACATTTTGAATTGGTTAGTGCCGAACGGTAAATTTCCTTAAAAACTTGTTCATCTTTGGTCTGGGCAAACAAAGCAACACTGTTTATAAAAAATAAGGAAAGCAATAGATTTTTTTTCATTTTTGGTTAAGTATAAAATTAATTGGGGTTTATTGGTGCCGCAATTTCGACATTCTCGAATAAAAACAAAGTTAAAATCAAAAAAAAATCCTGCACACTTTTTCAAGATGCAGGATTTAATAAAATAAATCGACTAATTATTTAATCGGCTCAAAACTCATGGCTGTTCCTCCTCCAGGAGCCAGGACCAAGTTTATTTTGGATTTATTGGTTACTTCAACCGTTCTTATTTTGTAGGCCATTGGGTTATTTTTCCAATCGGCATCTTTGGCATCTTCATAAATGGTGGCTTTATACTTTTGTCCTTTGGTTAGAAAGTCTAATGCTATTTCCGATTTTCTGGCATTTTCATCGGTAATTGCTCCTAGGAACCAAGTTTCCTTTCCTTTGGTTTTTCTGGCAATTGTCAAATAATCTCCAGGCTCTGCTTCCAGAATTTTAGTATCATCCCAATCTACAGCTACGTCTTTTATAAATTGAAAAGCATCCATACGTTTTTCATAGTTTTCAGGTAAATCGGCAGCCATTTGCAACGGAGAATACATCGTTACATACAAGGCTAGTTGTTTGGCCAAAGTGGTATGAACTTGTTCTATTTTATTTTTATCATAATAGTTCATTTTAATTTCAAAGATACCCGGCGTATAATCCATTGGCCCTCCAAGTAACCTTGTAAAAGGCAAAATGGTTTCGTGGCTTGGTGGATTACCAACACTCCAAGCATTGAATTCATTCCCACGAGCCGCTTCGGCATCAATATAGTTCGGATACGTACGACTATAACCTGTAGGGCGAGACGATTCATGAGAGTTGAGCATTATCTTATAATCGGCTGCTCGTCTTGCTACAAAATTGAAGTGATTTACCATCGTTTGTCCGTCATGAAATTCACCACGAGGAATAATTTTGCCTACATAACCAGATTTCACTGCTGGATAATCGTATTTTTTCATCAAATCGAAAGCGCGGTCCAAATGACGCTCATAATTAGCCACAGAACCCGAAGTTTCATGATGCATAATCATTTTCACATTTTTTTCTTTGGCATAAGCCGTAACTTCTGCCAAATTGAAATCAGGATAAGGAGTTGTGAAATCAAAAACTTCTTCTTTCCAATTCCCCGCCCAGTCTTCCCAACCTACATCCCAACCTTCAACTAATACACCATCAAATCCGTTTTTGGCAGCAAAATCAATATATCTTTTGGTATTTGCTGTCGTTGCGCCGTGCTTTCCTGATGGCAATAACTCTTGGGATGATAAGTTCTGTGCGTTTTGTGAACCTGCATAATCCCAAGTGGATATTCCAACGTGCATTTCCCACCAAATCCCCACATATTTCATTGGTTTTATATACGAAACATCGTCTAATTTACAAGGTTCATTTAAATTCAAAATCATTGATGACCCCACAATATCACGAGCATCTTTGCTTACCATAATAGTTCTCCAGGGCGATACACATGGAGCTTGCAAATAAGCTTTATCCCCTATCGCATTGGGAACCAATTGAGACGATAATTTAAAATTTGCCCCATCAACATTTAGGTGCATGACAGGGTAATTCACTACTGCAGCTTCAAAAACATTAACATACAATCCAGATGCTGATTTCATCATTAAAGGCGCTTGAACTACATATTTTCCAGGAATAGATTTTACCCCAATTCCATTATTCAAATTCAGTTTTGTATTGTCGATTCCAGAAAGTTTAGTTTCATTATATACATATTCATTACTGTCAAAATCGCCGGGAATCCAAAAAGTTTTATAGTCTTCGGTTAAATTAAACTGGGAAACTTCATCCGAAATAATGAAGTAATTTAATTTCTCTTGTTTTGGAAATTCATATCTAAAAGCAACACCTTCATCATACACTTTGAAAATGATATTCATTTTTACATTGGTCTCTTTTTGAACCAAAGCAATCGTAAGCTCGTTATAATGATTAACTATTAATGCTTTTTGACCTAAAACAGGTTTCCAAGATTCATTGAAAGTAGCCGCTTTTGAAGATTGTATTTCAAAATTGGCATCAAGAGCCGGCTTGTCTTTGAGTTTTATCCCTAAAGTACTTTCCAGAATAACAGGTTTGCCATTGTAATTGACAGTATAAGATGGTTGCCCATTATTTACTAATTTGAAATTGACCTCAAGGGTATTGGATGGGGATTTGACGCTTTGCGCATGAAGCAAACTCAAGGCAAAAACGAAGATCATCAAAAATATTTTTTTCATTTGATTGTGGATTAGTATAGAAAGTAAAAATACTTATTTACATTATAAAATTCTAAATAAAACCAAACTACAACCTTGTAGTAAAGACGAAAACGTTTTCGATTTTATTAATAACTCTCTTTTAAACAGATGTTTCTCTTTTATTGTAAAATCCAATCTAATTAGTAACTGTACAAGTACTTTTGGCTCCAATTCCATTTTCATTAAAAGCTTCAATGGCAAAATAATAGCTTGTGCCCTTGTCCAGTCCTCTGAAGTCATATGAATTTCCTTCATAAACCATTATGCTGTTGTATAATTTATCTGGGGCAATTCCGTAATAAATGTTATAACCAGCGGCATCAGACTGCTTGTCCCAATAAATCATCGCATTACGGAAATCCACAGTATTTCTGTCGACTTTAAATCCGGTAACTGTTTTTGGTTTTTCCGATAAGCCATTTCCAAAAACACGAAAATCTGAAACGGCAAATAATCCCGATGCATTGTGGATATTCACCATTTTTACGTAACGAGCTTCAATTGGTTTTGTTAATTCCACATAATCGTGAGGAGCATCTTTATCGCTTTTGGATTTATCAACAACCAAAGTCCAATTTTGATTATCATCCGACATAAATATTTGGTATTGATAATAAATATCCATTGCCTTGTTGTGTTGCGTAGCTTTATGATCCGCGTAATTAATCTGCAAAGCATTTATTCTCATTTTTCTACCCAAATCAACCTGCAGCCATTCGCCCGGTTTATCGGTTTTTGCAGACCAATAGGATTGAATATCTTCATCGGTCAAATTCTGGGCATTGTAACAGATTTTTTCAAACACTTTTTTTCCGCCTGTGTCCACTCTGTGAGTTTGTACTTCCATACATTCTTCCGAAGAAGACACTGTTGCTGCTTTTTTATACGAAAGCAACATCCATCCTGAAAAAGCACCTTTAGTTTGGTCACGTTTGTTGTTTGGCAGCAAAGTTGGAAAATCCCCATAAGAAGTAATGGAATACATAATATCATCTTTGTCAAATCCGGCAGGAAACATATCGATGCGGCGTTCAAAGCGGTCTTTTACGGAAATTTTACAGGTTCCGGTATTCCAATAATTACCGTAATTATCCGCAAAAGTATTTCCGTGCCCAGCTCCTATCACAAATCCTCCCGGCTTGTACGACATCGGATTGTGTTTTTGATACGTAAACGGTCCCAAAGGACTATTGCCTACATGAACACCGTTGGCATAGCCTTTAAATTCGGTAGCTGGAGCGCCATATTGCATGTAATATTTACCGTTGTGCTTGGTCATCCAAGCTCCTTCTATAAAATTGCCCCAAGGAGCCGGTTCCATATCATTGTTAGGCCCGAAACGTTCCCAACCATGGACAGCCGGGTCTAAACCTGCAACTGCTTTTATTTCACCATACGGGCGCTGAATATCCTCAACTTCGGTTGCTGCATATAGCTTTTCGTAATCTGCTTGATTTCCTTTCGGCAACCACGTTTTGTAATCTACCTCAACTCCGCAAAGGGGTAATTTACCACTTGAGCCATAGTACATATACACTTTTTTGTCGTCATCCTGAAAAATGGCCGGATCCCAAGTAGGCAACATGGCTTTGTCGACATGACGAACCCAGCGACCTGATTTTGGATCGGCAGTTTTCCAAACTGGATGGTCTTTTTTCCAAGTTGAACCTACATAAAACAAAGTATCATTTACCACCCAAGCTGCTGGAGCACATTGATCATCATCGCCAGGATTGCGTTGAAAACTACCGTAAACGAATTTCCAATCGGACATATCTTTGCTCCAAAAAAATCCGGCTTGATTGGTCGCAAATAAGTAATATTCTCCTTTATAGTTAATAATCAATGGATCGGCGCTCGAACGACGAGAATCCGGAATTCCATTGTGGTTTTCTGTGGTATAATTGTAGCCAATGTTGATTGGGTTACAATAGGTTGAAGCCGGTTTATTAGGATCAAACCATTTCGTTTTTCCTATACTGGTGGTTTTATATTGTGCCATACCGATTTGGTTGCTCATCACTAATAACAACAATGGTAATAAATACAGTTTTCGCATTTTTAGGACTTTTAAAAAATTACTTAATTTCAATTACTCAGATTAAACACTATACTTTGAAGTGTTGGTGATTTTAATTTAAAAAAAAGCCCTCCGTCTAACCAAAAAACGGAGGGCAACCAAATAAACTAACCAAGTTTAATTTACCAATTCAAAACTAACTTTATTGTCTGCGTTTGAATTTTCTCCTACGAAAACATCAAACTGTCCAGGCTCAGCAACAAACTGCAAATCAGAATTGTAAAATTTCAAATCTTCCACGCTGATTTCGAATGTTACTGTTTGTTTTTCTCCTTTTTTAAGGGCTATTTTTTGAAAACCTTTCAATTCTCTAACAGGCCTGGTTACAGAACCCACTACATCTCTTATGTACAATTGAACGGTTTCTTTTCCATCAAAATTTCCAGTATTTGCAATGTCAATGCTTACAATTACTTTCCCGTTGGAATTCATTTTATCAGAAGAAATCTTCATATTTGAATACTCAAATTTGGTATAACTCAATCCGTAACCAAAAGGAAATAATGGTTCGTTTCTTTCGTCTAGATAATTAGATCTAAATTTTTCGAATTTTCCTTCTGTGTTAACAAGAGGTCTTCCTGTGTTTTTATGGGCATAATAAATTGGCAACTGCCCTACGCTTCTAGGAAAAGTAGTCGTTAATTTTCCCGAAGGATTTACATCCCCAAACAAAACATCGGCAATGGCGTAACCTGCTTCGCTACCGGCAAACCATACATTCAAAATGGCTGGAACTGTTGCGCTTTCATCGTTCAGAATTAATGGACGACCATCAAATAGAACTAAAACAACTGGTTTTCCTGTTTTTAATAATGCATTTAATAAGTCCTTTTGTGCTTGTGGAATTTCCAATTTGGTACGACTGCTGCTCTCTCCGCTCATTTCGGCAGATTCTCCCAGTGCAGCCACGATAACATCTGCCTGGTTGGCAACTTTTAAAGCTTCTGTTATCATTTCCTCTTTCGAACGTTTGTCTCTGTACAAAGTTTTACCAAACATAGTCGCATTTGTCTCAAAAGTTTCGTCATAATCCAAGTTGCTTCCTTTGGCATAAAGTACATTAGTCGATTTTCCAGCTACTTCCTTGATTCCTGCCAATAACGAGATGCATTTATCTCCATTTGTGGCCACACTCCAAGTTCCTGACATATTGTTTTTGGCATCCGCCAATGGTCCGATAAGGGCAATGGTTCCTGATTTTTTTAAAGGCAATAATTGATTTTTATTTTTTAGTAAAACCAATGATTGAGCTGCTGTTTTTCTAGCCTCATCCCTACTGCTTGCGGTGAAAATTTCAGTTTTAGCTCTTTTCTCATCACAATATCTATAGGGATCTTCAAACAATCCTAAATCGTATTTTGCATTCAAAATAAGTGTTACTGCATGATCAATTTGCTCTATGGTAATTTTCTTTTCGTCCAAAGACTTTTTCAAAGTGGTCAAAAAACCTTCACCAACCATATCCATTTCAACCCCGGCATTTAGTGCCAAAGCAGATACCGTTTGCAAATCGCCCAGACCATGAGCAATCATTTCTGGAATTCCGGTAAAATCAGTAACCACAAAACCTTTGAATCCCCATTGTTTTCTCAAAACATCGGTCATCAACCATTTATTTCCAGTGGCAGGAATACCGTCAATTTCATTGAAAGAAGCCATAACCGAACCCACTCCAGCATCAACAGCTGCTTTGTAAGGCGGAAAATAGTCATTGTACATTCTTACATGACTCATATCAACTGTATTGTAATCACGACCAGCTTCTGGTGCGCCATACAATGCAAAATGTTTAACACAGGCTAAAATGGTATTGTTTTTGGAAAGGTCATGTTGTTGATATCCATTAACCATTGCTTTTGCAATTTGGCTTCCCAAAAATGGATCTTCACCGGAACCTTCGGAGATTCTTCCCCAACGTGGATCACGAGAAATATCAACCATAGGCGAAAAAGTCCAGTTGATTCCATCGGCACTAGCCTCCTGAGCCGCAATTTGAGCGCTTCTTTCAATCAATTTCATATCCCAGGTACAAGATAGTCCAAGCGGAATAGGAAAGGTCGTTTCGTACCCATGAATCACATCCATTCCAAAAATCAAGGGAATTTTCAATCGGCTTTTTTCGACAGCAATTCGCTGAACTTCTTTAATTTTTTGAACCGATTTGATATTAAATAATCCACCGACCTTGCCTTCTTCGATTTTCTTTGCAACATCAGAGCTGTTGGCTTGACCGGTGGTAATATCGCCCGAGGTAGGCAAATTCAATTGGCCTAATTTTTCATCCAAAGTCATTTTTGACAACAACTCGGCTACAAACTCTGTTTTAGGTTTAATCGTAACCGCTTTTTTAGTTTCTTTCTTTTGGCTGTAGCCTAAAACTGAAAAAACGAGTAATACTAGTATTAGTTTCGTATTCATATTTTATTTTTTTATTTGTTTAAACATCCAGTCATAGATTTCTGGATTATCATATACTTTTGACCAACTATCATGACCTGCATCGTCAAATATGGTTAGTTGAACATCTGCATTACAGCTTTTCAATTTTTTATAAATCGTAATCGAATAATCCACATTTACCACATCATCAAGAAGTCCATGGAAAATTCGAATGGGAATTGCCTTGATTTTACAATCTTCAATCATCGGAACTCTGTCAACAAAACCTGCAATTGGCACTAATGCTGCAAAAGTTTCAGGATGTGCAAAAGCTAGATTCCAAGCGCCCCAAGCTCCCATACTAAGACCCGTGAGATAAATTCTGTTGCTATCAATATTGTTTTCTTTTTGGATTTTTAAAATCAAACGATACAATACTTCTTCGTTCCAATATTCATTCTCTGGACATTGAGGTGCCAAAATATAACTATCCAATTCATGTGTCTTCAAGTATTTAAAAGGTCCGTGAACTTTTACTTTTTCTATATCCGTCCCTCTTTCACCAGAACCATGAAGAAAAATTATTAAAGGTTTTTTCTCTTTTATATTTGATGGAATGTGCAATGCATATCCGATTTCTTGTTTTTGAACGATCTCTGTCTTTAATTTTCCATTAACATCCGACTGAGAAAAGGAATTCAATGAAAATAAAAGAGCAATTACTATAATTTTATATTTCATTATTTTCTAAAAATTATATTTTCCGGAATGAAAACCTAGATTCAATAAACCTTGTTTTGCCTCGGGTGCATTCATGAACAATTTCCATAACAAACCAGTACGATAATTTTCAATCATTGGGGCTATGGTTCCTTGATCTATTGCCAAATAACGAGGTGTAACCCAACCATAATGTGGCGAAAAGGCATCATAAGGTCCCGCAATTCCTATGTAAGTGCTTTTCTTTTCATCGTATAAATAATGTAAAAATTTCATGCTCTCTTTTGGAGTATATGGAAAAGAAGATAATGCAGCTGTTGGAGTGATTACCCCCAAATCATTGTCGGTGTCATGGACAGAATATCCTGTTGATCCATCTGCATTTCGGGAATAACTTGCTGTAAGACCCCAGCATTTATCAGAATAGCCATTCCATTTTTTTGGATTATCAACACAATAGCTGTAAATGATTTTTGCCTGATTTTGAGTCAATTCCCAATAGTTTGCATATTTATCTGATAATTGGGATGGATCCAATCCCATATAAGAATATTGCGCCCAAAACAACGGTCCTGCATTTCCACTAACAGTATTATATTTGAAAACTAAAGGAATTCCGTATTGTGTTTTTCCAGTTACAATAGTTCCGTTTCGCGTCCATCCTTCGTGATAAGCTGCTGCAGGAATGGGGTGAGTTGGAGAGGCTGCACCAAGAATATAGGCAATCAAGCACTCATTGTATCCTTCTAATTTGAGTTTTATCTTCCATTGATAGGTTGGAGACCAATGCCAATACATGGCATTTTCACCATTGGTGTACCAATTCCATTCTACCCCTTTCCATAAATTATCCGCTTTGGCAGACAACGCTTTTTCTTGGGTGTTTCCATTTTTGAAATATTCTCGTACGGCAATCAAACCTTGGGATAAGAAAGCAGTTTCAACTATATCTCCGCCATCGTCTTTATTCCCAAAAGAAATGGCATGTCCTGTGTTTCCATCCATCCAGTGCGCCCAAGCACCATGAAAACGATCTGCTTTTTCAAGAAAATCCATAGCGGTGGTCATTCGAGTAACGGCTTCGGTTCTTGGAATAAAACCTCGTTCTACTCCAACAATCAAAGACATTAGCCCAAAACCAGAACCTCCTGTGGTTACTTTATTAGACTCAAATCCGGGATTGTCTGTATGATAACGTTCTCTGCCTAATTTTGAATTGGGTTCGGCATAATCCCAAAAATACTTTATGGCATCTTTTTGAACTTGGTCCATAGCGTCGGTATCTGTTAAAGCTATTGTTGTTGGAGCTATTGGTTTTATGTCAATAGTTTTTTCGCCACCACAACTTATCGCAAGTAGCAAGACACTAATAGAAAAATATTTAAGCATTGTTTTTTTATATATTTAAAATAAACTTGCCAAAGTAAATACTTTGGCAAGTTTTACATTATAATTATTTTTTTTCGGTAAATAACTCTTGTACCTCTGCTTGAGAGAGCGGAGTATTATATAATCTAAATTGATCTAATGAACCTGACCAAGAGTTCATCCAACCTTCTTCAGGGTTTCCAGATCCTCCAATTCTAAATCCATTAATTGCTGATGTTTTAAACATAATCTTTCCGTGATCACTCCAAGTATTTGTTCCTTTTGCTTCACCATCAACATAAAATGTCATAACAGAAGTTGCAGAATCATAAACAAAAGCCAAATGATGCCAATTATCATCAAAAATCACTTCGGTACCAGGTTTACCAACCCATTCAAACCAATGGTCACCTGTACCTTGTTCATCAATAAATAATTTGATAATTGCATTAGTAGTACTTCCTTCAAATAAACAAAACATAGATGCCTTTGCCCAGTTATCAGAAGTCAATGCAAATGCAAATTCTGTTTGGGTAGGTGCTGCATGTTTTGACCAAAAAGCAACTGTCATATCGCCAGCAGTTGTGGCAAAATCATTTGCAGAAGGATAAGCTATGAATTTTTTAGGAATACCTCCTTTTACTCCTTTTCCTGAAATTCCTTCAGTTTGAGTTAGAGGGTTGTCTGATGGATATTTTGCACGAATATTATCTACAGCAAATTTTAAAGGATCTGTTGTATTATCGTCGAAAGGCACGAAAAATTTTAACGGCCCTCCTGGTGGATTTACGTCAACTGGATAATCACCTAAAGCTGGTCTATCCATTTCTTGACATCCTATAAATACTAATGAAATAAATGCTATTCCAAAAGCTTTTTTAATTATTGATTTATTAATTTTCATAATATAAAAATGTTTTTAAGATCGATTGTTAATTAATAATTTGGGTTTTGTATTAACACACCGCCTGATTTATCAATTGCAGTTTGAGGAATTGGTAAAAATTTATTTTTATCTTGATAACCTAGACCTCCCAAAACTGAAGAAGCATCATTCCATCTAACTAAATCATAGAATCTTTCGTTTTCCATTGCAAACTCGATTCTTCTTTCATGTTTAATGGCATCTCTTAATAAAGATTGGGCTGTTACAGTAATTTTTGGTAAAACTGAATTATTTCCTGATCTTGCTCTTGATCTAATCAATTCCAAGTTTGCTAATGCTGCTGAACTATTTCCTAATTCATTTGCAGATTCGGCAGCCATTAATAAAACATCTGCAAATCTTAAGATTTTAATGTTTTCCCAGTTATTTTGATTTTGATTGTATTTAGTTCTTGTACTTGCTTCAGTATATGCTTTTTTATTCCAATACATTTGATCCAAAGGAGGAACTCCAGGTAAAACACCACTTCCATAACCGCCGTCGTCTTCACCAGAAGTTAATATAGTATGATTTTTTCTTGGATCACCAACTTCAAATGCAGAAATTAAATTATTGGTAGGAACATTAAAACCCCATCCTAAATCCCATACTCCAGTACCTCTTACCCCTTGTGAAACGTAATAAATATTAGAATAATAAACATTTGCCGCTGTGATTAATTGTTGCACTTCAAAGATTGATTCCATCGAATTATTTCCTTGAATATTAAACTCATCTTTAAATGAAGGATTTAATGAGTAAACTCCAGAATCGATGATTTCTTGACATTTTGCATTAGCATTAGTATAATCTTTTTGATATAAATATAACTTCGCTAATAAAGTATTTGCAAAACCTTTTGTCGCTCTTCCTGGATAAGAAGGCCAACTCAATGGTAAATATTGTATTGCATATTCTAAATCAGCTATAATGAACGCATCTACCTGTGCAACAGTTGATTTTGGTTTTATACCATCGGTTACATTTATAATTTTATTGGCTACAATAGGAACCTCTCCATAATCTCTTCTCAAATCAAAATATGCAAATGCTCTAATAACTTTAGCTTCTGCTTTGTTAATTAAAGTTCCATTATCAGTAAGCCCTGATTTATCAACATCGTCTATCAAATCATTGCAAGCATATATCAAACTATAATGATCATTCCAATAATCAGTACTTAGACCATCGGTAGCAATATATTGAAAATTATCATAAACATTTCCTGCAGCTGCTTGATCTCCAGGTGAACTTCCTTTTGATGCGTCGTCTGAACGAATACTTTGCAACCAATACCTATTCCAACTTGCTACAGATGAAGTTCTTAGCTTACCATACAATCCAAATGCTGTTGCCTCAAAACCTCCAGTAGTTAAATCACCTTTTACGGCAACTCCTAATGGTTTTGTATCTAATATGTCATCACTACAAGAATATTGTATTGATAAAATGAGGAAAACAATTATTACCCAATTAAAATTTAAAATTTTATTTTTCATCTTTTCTATCATTATTTATCGTTAAAAAGTAAGGCTTAAACCAATTGATGTTGTCATTGGTAATGGATAACCACCATTATCTACATTAAATTGAGTTGCTGAACCACCTGCATCCGGAGCGAATCCAGAATTCTTTTTCCAAGTATATAAATTTTGGACGTTTACATATAATTTTAAATTTTGTATTTTAAAATCTTTAATTTGCAAAGTGTCAAAATTATATCCTAATTGAATATTTCTTAATCTCAAATAACTACCATCTTCGATATTGTAAGTAGAAGCTTGTTTATTATAGTCTGAACCCTCATAAACTCTTGGCTCCCAGTTTGATGTACCTGCTCCGGTCCATCTATCTTCACGAGCTTGTCTATAATTAAATTGAGCAAAAGTACTTCCGTTGCCCCAATTTCTATAAATTTCGTTTCCATATACTCCTTGAAAATCCATAGAAAAATAAACTTTTTTATAATCTAAATTCAAGCTAAATCCATAAGTTAAATCGGGTGTTGGATTACCAATTACCGTTCTGTCATCTGCGGTTATTTTTCCGTCTCCATTAATATCTTTATATTTCAAATCACCGGTACCATAATTTCCAACTGTACTTGGAGGAGAGGCTAAAATATCTGCAACTGATTGGTAAACACCTTCCACTTCATAACCATAAAATGAACCTATTGGATCTCCAGCTCTTGTAATAGACGGACCATCATAAATATTATAGCCTTCAGCATATACAGATTTCACGTTATTATTTAATGTAGTTAAATTCCCGCTCAAAGAATATTTAAAATCATCTGAGATTTTATCGTTCCAAGAAGCCGAAAATTCAAATCCATTATTTTCTATAGAACCTGCATTAGTATAAAAACTTTCATTATTATTATCTTTGACAATTACCAATAAATCATTAGTTACCTTGCTGAAATATGTAGCTTCAAATTTAAGCCTGTTAGTTAATGTTGCTACTTCAATACCTCCTTCATATGAAGTTACTGTTTCCCATTTTAAATTAGGATCTGCTCTATATGAAAATACATAAGCTGGAACAACTTGAGAGCCAAAAACAGTACTGGCACCTTCTGTATAATTTGGCAAATATGGATAATGTAGCGTTGTATATTGATTCCCTAATTCACCGTAAGAACCTTTAATTTTCAAATAATCAAATACTTTTTGATTTTCCATAAATTTCTCTTTGCTTACTTCCCACGCACCCCCTAAAGACCAGAAGTTTTGAAATCTATTTTCAGGAGCTAATTCTGATGAACCGTCTCTTCTAAATGAGGCATTTAAAATGTATTTTCCGTCATAATTATATAATAAACGAGCTAAATTTGAAGTTGTAGCTCTATCCCACTGTTCAGAATTTGAAACTCTTGTTTCTGAATTTCCATAAGGAAATACATTTAAATACCACCATCTTCTATCATTAGGAATAGGATTGTCAATTTTTCCATCGACAGTACCAGTAATTCCTTCAAACTTTTGATAATATACTGTTCGTCCCAATAAAGCAGTGAAATTATGAAGTCCAATTTTTTTATTGTAAGTCAATAAAACATCTTGTTGCCATTTTTTTTCATCTGAACTATATTGCTTAACATTTGTAAGAGTTCGACCGCTATAAGGAACAATTTGGTCGGTTTCAGCTGCATACACATTAATTAGTGGTGTATAACCTCTACCTTCTTTTACATCCATATCTCCCATAAACGCATAACGAAATGTAAAATCTTTTAAGAATTTTAATTCTGCATAAACATTTCCAACAAATCTATATTCTTCGTTAATTTTGGTATTTATTTCCTCATTAACAGGTATCAGTGGATTACCGATTTGGGCCCCACCTATTTGGATTGGCAATTGATAATATACTCCATCTGAATTATATGGATCTACTATTGGGGTTGCAATTAAAGCAGAACTAAAATTCCCTTCTCCTCCTAAATAGTTACCCATTGGTGGAAGTTTAGCCTTATATCCATTTAATTGCGTTCCAATTTTAATGTTTTTATTTACATTAAATTCATCGTTTACATTAAAAGTTGTTTTTTCTAATTTTTCATTTATAATTAATCCTTCTTCTACAATATTACCTATACTTAATTGAAGTTTATTGGTATCTGTACCGTTAGAAATACTAATGCTGTTACTTAGAACAATTGCTCCAGAATTTGAAATTTGATCAATCCAATCTGTATTCCCGGTATATTTGTCGTAATATGTAAAAGCCGGTAAACCTTCGTTTGCCAATCTTTCATTGTATAAAGTTTTAAACAAACTTGCGTCAGCTAATTCTGGTTTGTTCACAATATTTTTCACTCCTGTTGACGAGTTAAAATTAACAGTAAATTTCCCTCTTTTTGCTTGTTTTGTAGTTACCAAAATCACTCCATTTGCACCTCTTACTCCAAAGATTGCCAATGAAGATGGATCTTTTAAAACATCAATGGATTCAACATCATTTGGGTTTATAAAATCCATATTTTCATTAAGTAAACCATCAATTACATATAATGGCTTTGTTTGACCTCTACTGATAGTACCTCGAATCCTAACATCCGGTTCTTGTCCTATACGACCTGAGTTTACTACCGTTAGACCAGCAACTTTACCCTGTAATGAAGCCACAGGATTCGTATTTGGTTTATCTGCAACTTCTTTACCACTTATTTGAACAGTAGAACCAGTTAAGTCCTTTTTTTTGGCAGTCCCGTAACCTATGACTACCACTTCTTTCAATTCAGTGTCTTTAGATTCTTTCATTGTTATCGTCATTGGTTCCGAAGTTGCGGCAACAGATGCAGGTTCAAAACCGACTAAACTAATTTTTAAGATCTCGCCCACTTTGGCATTGATATTAAAACTTCCATCAAAATCAGAATAAGCAGAAACATTAGAATCTCCCACAACAATAAATACTCCAGGGATTCCAATTCCATTCTGATCCGATACCTTTCCTTTGATTACTTGACCAGACATATAGGCTGGAAGTAGAATGAGTGCTAAAAAGCTAAAAATAAAATTTCTCATAGGTTTGTTAAACGTTTTTGTTAGTTGAGCTAATTTAGATAAATACAACGTTGTAGTTACCAAAATGGCACTACTACACGAATACATCAAACCATGATAATTCGTCAACAAATACTTATTTTACAATACTTTACGAGATTTACAAAGCACCTTTTAAAAGGTCAATGATGTAGGAATGATGTGTTAATATTATGCAATAAAAATATTAAAAAAGCATCTTATTAGTAATAAAATACTGTTTTTTATACAGATAATAAAAACCTTGAAAGATTCTCGTCTTGGGAAAGGTTCAATTTCTTTCTCAAACGATAGCGATGCAATTCTACTCCTCGGAAAGAAATGTTCATCATTGGGGCAATTTCTTTAGAAGAAAGGTTCATTTTTAAGTACACACATAGCTTAATATCCTTTGAAGTCAAATTTGGATATTTCTTAGAAAGAGCAACTATAAATTCATTATGAATTTGATTCAGATTGGTTTCAAAAATTTCCCATTCGTGCTTATTTACAGCATTTATTTTTATGGCTTTTTTTATCTCACTTTTAAGTTTATTGAAATCCGATTCAGAATCCAAGATGTTTTGGATATTCTCAATCATTTCACTTTGCTTGGCAATAGAAAGTGATTTACCGGCAACTTCTGATG
>Ga0210379_10000041_pt1 | contig 28512 bp, 19 predicted proteins | sample PLMedo_2_FD_155468 | JGI IMG/M metagenome (GOLD analysis project Ga0210379, IMG submission 155468) | Groundwater sediment microbial communities from an aquifer in East River, Colorado, USA - PLM4_32_coex redo | ecosystem: Environmental > Terrestrial > Soil > Riparian zone | place: USA: East... | reverse complement strand
GCTGCTCGCCCGCCATCCGGTGGGCGGCCTGTCCCGCTCTCCTCTCGTCGTCGCCTGGATCTTGTTGATCGCCGCGGCGGCGACGGCCTACACCACCGTCAGGCAGGTGCACCGGGTCGAGACGATCATGGCGGCGGAGGTCCAGGGAACGGCGCAGCGCGAAAGCGTCTCACTCCGCGCGGCGGGCCTGGAGGCGGAGTTCCGCCAGGCGCTCCTCCGGCTCGCGGCGTCGGGTGAAGCAATCGCGACTGGTCCGGCAGCGGTCCCCGGCGCCGATCCCGCCACGGCGCGATCGGCCGCGTTCGACCGCCTCGAGGCGCTGCGCAGTACGGCCGACCTCGACCCGGAGCGGCTCGGCCTGTCCTTGGTCGATCTCGAGGGGTCGTGCCTCGTCTGGAGCGGACGCAGCGCACTCGTCCCCGCCGAGATCCTGGCCCAGGCCCGCCCCGCGCCCGGCATCTTCCTGGTCGCGGCGACGCCGGCGGCCACTCGCCTGCTCCACCTCACCACCCTGGGGAGCGGCGATGCAATCGCCATCGCCGAGTACCTGGTGCAGGCGCCTCTGGAAACGGCGGCGACCCCCGACCTCCTCCCGAATAGCTCCACGGACAAGGAGCCGTGGGAGATCCAGTTCCAGGACTCGCGCCGCGGGGCGGCCGGCTTCGAGGAGTTGTTCCGGCGGGTCCAGGACCGCTACTGGAGCGAGGGACCCACCTCCCGCCCCACCCTTACCCTGCCGCTGCGGGCACCCGACGGGACGATCCTGGGTGTCGCAAAGCTGCTGGCGGGCGACCCGCAGGCGAAGGCGACGGCCCGACGCCGACGCGGAGTCGCCGCGGCCGGCGCCTGGTTCGCGGCCGCGTTGCTGCTCACCGGGGGCGCGATCGCCCGCCGCTGGCATGCCACGTTGGCGGCCTCGCCGAGCGGCGTCCTCCATCCGTGGCGCCGGCTGGTCGCGGTCTCCGGCCTCTTGTGGCTGGCGCGGTTGCTGCTCTCCCGGAGCGGCTTCCCTCAGGAGCTCTGGGATCTGGGACCGTTCGACTTCACCGTCTTCGGCTCGAGCTCGTTCGCGGGGCTCATCCGCTCTCCGGGAGACCTGGCCGCGAGTGCGGTGGCGCTCGTGGCACAGGCGCTGCTCCTCGGTATGGCGGGGAGGTGCGTGCTGGCGCGGCTCGCCGACCGTCCCTCCGCTCCGCCCCCCCGCCTCGCGGGGCTGCGGGTGGCCGCCGCGACCGGATCCGTGATCGCACTGGGGTTTGTCCTCGGAACCGCATACGGAGTGCTGGTTCGACATGTGGTCGGCAACGCGACCCTCGATGTCGTGCGAGTCGACTTCGCTCGCCTGAGCCTCGACGCGTTCCTGCTGCAAGCGGGGCTGCTGCTGACGCTGATCGCCGGCCTGGCGTTTCTCGGCGCCTGCGCCACCCTGGGGTTCGCCTGGCTGCGCATCGGTCCCGCGCCGCGGCTCAGCCCGATCGGGATCGCGGGCGGCTGGCCGCTCGCGGTCGCGCTGCTTCCCACGGTGGCGGCCGCCGTCACGCTTTCCTACCCGATCCTGCTGCACGCGCAGACGGCCGCGGTGCGGAACTTCTACGAGGAAAACCTGATGCCCCGCGTGCTGGACCACCGGGAGCTGCGGCGCGCCGCGTTGGCGCGCGCCGCCGAGGCGCTCGAGGCGGATGACACGCTGGCCGAGGCGCTGGCGGCATCCCGGATCCAGGATCCGAAGGAGGTGGCGTTCGACGCCTGGGTCGGCACCCCGCTCGCCGACGAGGGGTTCGACTCCTCGCTCGAACTGCTCGACAGCGATCGCAATGTCGTCAGCCGCTTCTCGCTCAACATGCCGCTCGCCACCCGCGGCGGGGAGCACAGTCTCCAGGGAGAGCCGGCGATCGAGGAGGAGGTCCTCGAGAGCGGCGGGGAGCGCATTCCCGTCGTGCTCACCTGGCGCCCCATCCAGTACAACGACGAGACCGTCGGCTTTGTCCTGCTGCACGTCCTCGACACCTTCACCAACCTGCCGTTCCTCACCGCGACCGACCCCTACTCGCGCGCCTTTCGCGGCGGCCGCCGCTCCGCCCCCGAGGAGCTGGCGGGAGGATGGCCCGTGCTGTTCGTCTACGACGACCGCGGCCGGGCGCTCGGCCCTTCCGCGGAGCGCGCCCCCGAGCTGCCGCCGGAGATCGGACGGCCGCTCCTCCCCGGTGAGTGGCGTCGGGTGCAGACGCAGGCGGGAGAGCCGCTCGATCTGCTCTTCGCCGCCGGGCCGACGTCTCTCTTCGCACTCGGCCACCCGGCCGCGGATCTGGCCGATCTCCTGGGCGGCTTCGTGCGGCTGCTGCTGCTGCACCTCGGAGCCGCCGCGGTGTTGCTGGCGACAGGCTGGACCCTCGCCGCGTTGCGCACGCCGGCTCGGCTGCATCCGCGCGATCTGGTCGCGGGGCTGGCGCGTTCCTACTACCGGCGCCTGTTCGTCAACTTCGTCGCCGCGTCCCTGCTGCCGCTGCTGCTGCTGGCGTTCTTTCTCGAACGGTTCGTCAGCCGCGAGATTCGCCAGGAGGTCGTGGCGCAGGGGGTCAACGCGCTCGAGATCTCGCGGCGGATCCTGACCCGCGTCACGGCCAGCGGCGACAACATCCCCGAGGCGCCGGACGAGACGCTGGTGCTGCTGCGTGAGCTGGTCGGACAGGAGCTGCATCTGTACGTCGGCGGGGAGCTCGTGTCCACCAGCCGTCGCGATCTCGACTCCGCCGGGCTGCTCGCGCGGCGCCTCGATCCGGAGACGTATCGCGGCATCGTGGTGGAGGGACGCGCACATTCTTCGGTCCCCGCCCGCATCGCCAGGATCGAGCACACGCTGCTTGCCGTGCCCCTGGATCTCCCGGGCGCCGCGGAGCGGGCGGTCCTGGTCCTGCCGATCGGCTTGCGCTCCGCCGAGATCGAGGCGCGGGTGGCCAAGGTCGGCCAGGCGATCCTGCTCGCGACCGCCCTGCTCGTCGTGCTGTTCGCGGCGACGGGGTTCGTGGTCTCGCGCCGCATCGCGGCCCCGATCCGAAGTCTCGCCGCCGCGGCGATGCGGCTGGCCCGCGGCGACCTCGACACCCGCGTCGAGGTCCACACGCGCGACGAGACCGCCACGCTGGTCGAGTCGTTCAACACCATGGCTCGCGCGCTGCGAGATCGCGACGCCGAGCTGCGGCAGAACCTCCTCTACATCGAGAAGATCCTCCACAACGCCACCACCGGAGTCGTCAGTCTCGACCCGCAGGGGCGGGTGGTCACGTCGAACCCGGCGGCCGCGCGCCTGCTCGACCTCGATGGGACCTCGCTGCCGGGGACGGACCTGCGGGCGCTGATCGCCGCCACCAGCCGCGCCCCGCTTCTCGCCTGGTACGAGGCGGCGACCGCCATGCCGCGCGACGAGAGGCGCACGGAGGTCGTGCTCGGCGCGGCCGGCGCGGCCGCCGACGCGGAACCGCGGCGGCTGCGAGCGGCGCTCATCCCGTTTCCGTTCGAGGAGGGGGGGGACGGACAGATCCTGCTCCTCGAGGACGTCACCGAGGTGGCGCGCGCGAACCGCCTCTCCGCCTGGGCGGAGATGGCCCGGCAGATCGCGCACGAGGTCAAGAACCCGCTCACCCCGATCCAGCTCGCCGCCGGTCACCTGCGCCGCGCCTGGGGGCGGCGCGGGGCCGGACCGGCCGGCGTGGAGGCATTCGGGGCCACCCTCGACGAGTGCCTGGAGATCATCCAGGACCAAGTGCGGCGCCTGCGCGAGATCGCCGGCGACTTCTCCACCTATGCACGCATCCCCGAGATTCGCCGCCAGCCGATCCCACCCGAGCAGTTCCTCGAGGAGGTGCTGAGCCCGTACGCGACCTCGCTCCCCGACGGGATCCGCCTCGTGCGTCAGGTCGAATCCGGCCTGCCGTCGCTGCCGATCGACGCTCCCCTGCTGCGTCGCGCGCTCGTGAACCTGGTGGAGAACTCGCTGCAGGCCATGCCGGCCGGCGGGACGATCCGGGTCACGGCCGCGGCGCTCCCCCGCGACGGAGCGCCGGGGATCGAGATCGTCGTCGCCGATACGGGCGTCGGGATCGACGCCGCCGCCCTGTCGCGCTTGTTCGAGCCGTATTTCTCGACGAAGGCGGGTGGAACCGGGCTGGGGCTCGCCATCGCACGGCGCGCGGTCCGCGAACACGGGGGGGAGATCCGGGCGGAGAGCGTGCCGGGCGCCGGGACGACCTTTCGGGTCTGGCTACCCGCGAACGAGATCTAGCCTAGCGCGCGATCCTCTCCCATGATCCGTGGAACATGAGCAGCGCCCAGAGGAGGGCCGCGTGGTCACGCGAGCCGTCGAGATGCTCGCGCACCAGGCGCGCCACCGTCCGCGGCTCGAAGATCCCGGTCTCGGCCAGATCCGGCCCGAGGAGGCGCGTCTCCACTTCCCCGCGCAGCGCACCGCGCAGCCACGCCGCCACCGGCACGGTGAAGCCATGCTTCCGTCGCGCCAGGATCTCGCTCGGGAGCCGCCGCGCGAGCGCCTCTCGCAGCAGGTGCTTGCCGACCCCGCCGCGCAGCCGCCACCCCGGTGGGACGGTGGCGGCCCACTCGACCCACTGGTGGTCCAGCAGGGGCACCCGCACCTCGAGCGAGTGCGCCATGCTGGCACGATCGACCTTCGTGAGGATCTCTCCCGGGAGGTAGGTCTTGAGGTCCACGTACTGCGCGCGCGACAGCGGGTCGCCCGCGGGGGCCTGCGCGAAGCAGGCGCGCAGCCGGTCCTCCGCCCGGTGCCCCTGGAGCTGGCGCCGGAACGACGGCGAGAACAGCGCGGCGCGATCGGACGCCTCCGAGACCCCCACGAGCCGGAGGTAGATCGACGCCTCGTCGCCGCCGAGCGAGGCGACCGCGGCGGCGATCCGCTCCGCCCGGCTCCCCAGCCACGGGGCCACACCTCGCGCAGCCGCATGCGCGACCGTGCGCAGGGGTCGAGGCAGCCAGTCGCGCGCCCGCAGCGCGGTCCGCTGGCGGACGTAGCGCGAGTACCCCGCCAGCGTCTCGTCTCCCCCATCGCCCGATAGCACTACCTTGACCTCCTGGCGGGCCAGCTGACAGAGGAGATACGTCGGGATCGCCGAGGAATCCGAGAACGGCTCGTCGTAGGCCGCCAGGATCTGCGGCAACAGGCGGAACCCCTCCGCCGTGGCCCTCTCCTCGCGGTGCCGGGTGCCGAGGAATACGGCGACCTGGCGGGCGAATCTCCCCTCGTCGAACGCCCCCTCCGCGAAGGTGATCGAGTACGTGCGGACTGCCTCGTCGGTGGCCAGCCGCATCGAGCCGACCACCGCGCTCGAGTCGATGCCCCCCGAGAGAAAGGCGCCGATCGGGACGTCGGAGACAAGATGGGAGGCGACGGCATCGTCGAGCCGCGCGAGCAGCGCCTCGGTGGCCTCGCCGCGGCTTGCGGGCGCACTCGCCGAGGGGAAGCTCACGTCCCAGTAACGCTCCGGGACGCCCGGGACGTCATCCCCCAGCAGCAGCCGATGTCCCGGCGCCAGCTTCTCGACCCCGGCGAGAATCGAGCGCGGATCGGGGACATACCCGAGCCCGAAGTACTCCTCCACCGCTGCCGGGTCGAGCTGGCGCGAAAGCTGGGGCTCGACCAGGAGCGCCTTCAGCTCGCTCGCGAAGAGCACGCGTCCGTCGGACAGGCGCGCGAGATGGAGCGGCTTGATCCCCAGGCGATCTCGCCCCAGGAACAGGGTGCGGCGGCGCCGATCCCACACCGCGAAGGCGAACATGCCGCGCAGCCGCTCGGGGAGCTTCGTTCCCCACGCTTCCCAGCCGTGGACCAGGACCTCCGAGTCCGCACGGGTCCGGAACTGGTGGCCCAGCTGCTCGAGCTCGCGGCGCAGCTCGCGGAAGTTGTAGATCTCGCCGTTGAACACGACGGCGACCGCGCCGTCCTCGTTGAAGAGCGGCTGGTGCCCTCCCTCGAGGTCGATGATCGACAGGCGGCGGAAGCCGAGCCCGATACCGTCCTCGACGTGGAACCCGTCATCGTCGGGGCCGCGGTGGCGGATCGAATCGGCCATGCGCCGCAGCACCGCAGGATCCGCCGGCGCGGCGCCGCGCGGCACGAACATCCCCACGATGCCGCACACGCGGTCGGTCTACCGGGCGGCCGCGGCAAGCGGCAAACACGGGGCTGCGAGATACTCGGTCACGAGGGCAGGCCACCAACCCAGTTGGCCAGCAACTGCTTCCCGGCGCGGGTCAGGATCGACTCGGGATGGAACTGCAACCCCTCGAGGCTCTGCGTCCGGTGGCGGACCCCCATCACGCTGCCGTCGTCGGTCCAGGCAGACACCGCGAGCGCCGGCGGCAGCGTCTCGCGCTCCGCCATCAGCGAGTGGTAGCGCGCGGCGGGAAACGGCGAGGGGATCCCGGAGAAGATGGCTCCGCCATCGTGATGGATCGGGCTCGTCTTTCCGTGCACCAGCGTCGGCGACGACACGAGGCGCCCGCCGCACGCCGCGACGATTGCCTGGTGCCCCAGGCAGATGCCGAGGAGGGGGACCCGGCCGGCCGCGGCCGCCACCAGCTCGAGGTAGATCCCGGCCTCGTGCGGTCGCCCCGGCCCGGGGGAAAGGACCAGCGCGCGCGCGCCGAGGTCGATCGCCTCGGCCACGGTCAGGTTGTCGCTCCGCCGCACCGCGACCTCCTCGCCCAGTTCCTCGAGGCAGGCCACCAGGTTGAAGGTGAACGAATCGTAGTTGTCGAGCATCAGGATCACGCGCCGACGTACCGCGCCAGCAACGAGCGCGCCTCGGCGGGGTCCTCGGTCCCACCCACGATGGCACGCCCATCGCGGAACAGGGTGATCTGATGGGCGGCGAGCGAGAGACGCAGCAGGTACGGGTTTGCGGTGAGCGGGCCGACGCCTTCGAGACGCTTCGCCAGGGAATCGAGATCCACGGGGGTCGCGGAAGCCGGCGCGATCTGCACCGCGCCGCGCCCGCACATCCGGGTGGCGCTCGCACCAGCGGTCCCGTGCAGGAAGTCGCGCTCCCCGGCCGCGCAGGCAGGACAGGCCGGGTCCCGCTGGACGCGGAGCGACTGCACGGTCCCCTCCCACAGCTCGATGGCCAGCAGATCGCGCCGGACCCGGTCACGCCGCCCGCTCAGGATCTTCAGCGCCTCGGCGGCCTGGAACGCCGCCACCGCGGCGGCGGCCGGGCCGATCACTCCCGCGGTGTCGCAGGTGGGGCTGGAACCGGGAGCCGGCAGGTCGCGCATCAGACAGCGAAGGCAGGCGGTCTCCCCAGGGAGGATCGGGAAGACCAGACCATAGGCGCCGACCACCGCGCCGTAGATCCAGGGGCGCCCGGTCTCGAGGGCGACGTCGTTCAGGAGGAAGCGGGTCTCGAAGCTGTCGCATCCGTCCAGCAACAGGTCGAACCCGTCGAGCAGAGCGGCGGCGTTTCCCGCCACCAGGTCGGCGACGATTCCCTCGACCTCGACCTCCGAGTTCACCGCTCGCAGGCGCGCGCTGGCGGCCACCGCCTTGGGGAGCGCGCGCTCGGCGTCCGTCTCGCTGAACAGCGTCTGCCGCTGCAGGTTGCTCGCCTCGACCGAGTCCCGGTCGACGACCCGCAGCCGCCCGATCCCGGCGCGCACCAGCAGATCGGCCTGCGACGATCCGAGCGCTCCACAGCCGACCAGGACCGCGCTCGACGCCCGCAGGCGAGCCTGACCGGCTTCGCCCAGTCCGTGGAAGAGCCTCTGGCGCGAGTAGCGGCCCGCGTCAGCCAATGCTCTCCCCCTCCACGGCAAGCGGCGAGGCGCTCCCCGAGTCGAGCGCCCCCAGCGCCGCCTGGCGCATCACCGCGAGCGGCGCCTCGCGATCCGTGAACAGGTGAAACTGCTCCGCGGCCTGGGCGAGGAACATCTCGAGGCCGTCGAGCGTCGGAATCCCTCTGGCTGCGGCCTCGCGGAGGAGACGGGTGGGACGCGGGGTGTAGACCAGATCGTAGATCAGGTCCCCCCGCAGCCAGTCCGCCGGGACGGGGAGATCCGTGATCGCCGGGGACTGCCCGACGGGAGTCGCCTGAACCAGCAGGCGGTACGGCTCGGCCGCCAGCGCAGCGAGCGGCGCGAACTCCACTCCCAGGTCGCGCGCCATCGACTCGACACGCTCCGGGTTGCGCCCGAACACCTTGACGCGCGCCCCCGCCCCGCTGAGCGCCGCGGCCAGAGCGCGCGCCGCCCCCCCGGCCCCGACGATGGCAACCGGCAGGCCGGCGAGCTTGAGGCGCGACCGCAGCGGTTCGATCCCGCCGGACGCATCGGTGTTGAGGCCGAACCGCCGGCCACCATCGCACAGGACCGTGTTCACGGCGCCGATCCGCCTCGCCAGCGGCTCCAGATCGTCGAGATGCTCGACGATCGCCCGCTTGTGCGGGCGGGTGACGGACAGCGCATGGAGCGGCAGCGCGCGCGCCAGCGCGCAGGCTGGCAGGATCGCGCTGCTGGCGATCGGCAGGTAGACGAAATCGAGATCCAGCGCCGCGAAGGCGGCATTGTGGACCCGGGGGGAGAGCGAGTGGGAGACCGGCCATCCCAGCACTCCGGTCAGCACGGTGTCCGACCCGATCGATCTCACCCGGTAGCAGACATTCAACTCGGCGACCGGGATCTGGCCGGCGGCGACCGCCTGCCGCCCCCCGCAACCATAGGTCGCGGCCCCACCCCAGGCGAGCGCGAGGATGCGCGAGATCTGGCCCGCTTCTCCGAGGCAGAAGGCCGCCAGCGGGATCGGCGTGGTCCGGCCCGCGAGCAGGTCCCTGATCCTGAGGTTGTCCCGGACATCGTCGGCCCGCACGGCGACTTTCAGCATCGCCACGCCGGGGGTCATCGCCATCTGTCGCACCAACCCCGCGAGGTCGGCGGGGAAGGCATCGTGGTCATGGTGGGAGAGCAGGAAGCGCACCCCGGGCACCTTCCCGATCAGGGCGCCCGCCGCGGTTCCATGCTCGACGTCGATCCAGGCGGCGCCGGCCGCGGCGCCCCGCCGCAGGAGCGCCAGCCGATCCTCCTCCCCCCCTTCGTACAAGCCGCCATCGCCGCGTCTGCGACAGGCCGCGATCCAGGGGCGGGGGAGGCGCGCCGCCAGCTCCGCGAGTCGCGAGCGCCTCTCCTCCGGCAGGAGGTCAAGGCGAATCTCGAGCAGGTCGGCGTGCCGTGACGCCGCGCCGGCCGCCACGCCGAGGTCGGTGACCTCGGGGTCGGGAAGGGTTGCGATCAACATAGGCGGGAGGCTCCCCCCACAGGGCGAGCGGGATGTGGGACGGGTGTGATTCTAGGACTCGCCGCTGCCGCGGTCAACGGAGCGAGCGCGGCCCACGCCGGCGAGCGCCGACCGGCGCGAGCGGCCGCCTTGACGTATCTTTCTCCCGAAGTGTACAAGGGCGGCCGATGAAGCTGTCGGTTGTCGTTCCCGCCTACAACGAGGCCCGCTCGGTCACCGAGGTGGTCGGCCGCTTACTGGCGCTGGACGCGGACCTCGAGATCCTTGCCGTCGACGACGGCTCGACCGACCGGACCTGGGAGGCGCTGCAACAGATAGACTCGCCGCGGCTGCGCCTGCTACGCCACCCTCGGAACCGGGGAAAAGGGGCGGCGATCCGCACCGCGCTGCCCGCGGCGCGTGGCGACTACGTCGTGATCCAGGATGCCGACCTCGAGTACGACCCTCGCGACATCCTGGCGTTGCTCGCTGAGGCGGAGCGCACCGGGGCCGTGGTGGTCTACGGCAACCGGATCCACGGCGAGTTCAGCCGGTCGTATCAACGCTACTATTGGGGCGGGCGCCTGGTGACCCTGATCACGAACCTGCTGTACGGGCTCGGCATCCACGACGAGCCGGTGGGGTACAAGTTGTTCCGACGCGACCTGCTGCAAGCGTTGCCGCTGCGCTGCGAGGGGTTCGAGTTCTGCCCGGAAGTGACCGCACGGGTGGCGCGCGCGGGCCACCGCATCCGGGAGGTGCCGATCTCGTACGCCCCGCGCTCGTTTGCCCAGGGGAAGAAGATCACCTGGAAAGATGGGGCGATCGCCGTCTGGACGCTGCTGCGCCTGCGCTTCCTCCCCGGAGGGCGGCCATGAGGCTCGCCTGTGTGGTGGGCGCCCGCCCGAACTTCGTGAAGCTCGCGGCGCTGCTGGCGGAGTGCGCTCGCAGGCCGCGGATCGAGGCACGCACCGTGCACACGGGGCAGCACTACGATCGCGCGATCTCCGGCGCCCTCTTCGAGGAACTCGAGCTGCCGCCCCCCGACCTGCATCTGGGGGTAGGCGCCGCGCCCCCCCTCGCCCAGCTCGGGCGGATGATCGAGGCGCTCGGGCCGGCTCTGGTGGCGCTCGCACCCGACTGCGTCGTCGTGGTCGGGGACGTGACCTCGACGCTGGCGGGCGCCCTCGCCGCCTCGCGGCTAGGGTTGCCGATCGCGCACGTCGAGGCCGGCCTGCGCAGCTTCGACCCAACCATGCCGGAGGAGGTGAATCGCAGGCTCACCGACGCGCTGGCCGACCGCCTGTTCGCGAGCGAGGAGAGCGCGGTCGAGAACCTGCGGCGCGAGGGGGTGCCGAGCGAGCGAGTTGCCCTGGTCGGCAACGTGATGATCGACACGCTGCTGCGATTCGAGGCCCGGGCAGCGCGCTCGGGGGTCCTCGATCGCCTCGAGCTCGAGCCGCAGGCGTACGCGGTCCTGACCTTGCACCGGCCCTCGACTGTCGATGACCCTGCCCGCCTCGAGGCGCTCCTCGGGGCGATCGCGGGCGTCTCCAGGCGCCTGCCGGTCGTCTTTCCCGCGCACCCCCGCACCCGCGGTCGCCTTCACGAAAGCGCGTCCGGCATCCGCACGATCGAGCCGCTCGGCTACCTCGATTTCCTGCGCCTGCAGTCGCAAGCTCGCTTCGTGCTGACCGACTCCGGTGGCGTGCAGGAGGAGACCACAGTGCTCGGAATCCCCTGCCTGACGCTGCGCGATCGGACCGAGCGGCCGGTGACCGTGACGCACGGCACGAACCGGGTAATCGGCACCCACCCTCTGGCGGTGGCCGCCGCCTGCGAGGAGGTTCTCGCGGCCCCGCGACCATCCGCCGTACGGCCGCCGCTCTGGGACGGTTGCGCGGCCGCACGCATCCTCGATCGCCTCGAGAGGGGCTGACATGGGGTCACCACCACCGGTCCACATCCAGCCTGGCACACCCTCTGCGATTTCGTCGGTGAAACCCTCACGGCGCTGGAGGTCGATCTGCCTGAACCTCTCCCTCGGTCTTGGCGTGAGCTTCGCCGTCGTTGCTGCCGTCGAGGGGATTCTGCGAATCTCCGGGAAGGTACCAACCGAGCAGATTCGGGGCACTTCCGCCAGCGAGCAGGCGCGTATCCCGGGCCCGTTTGCCCCCGGTCAGCGCGTGCTCGATCGGAACAAGCCGGCCATCGCCTACACCGCCACGATCAACTCGCTCGGCTTCCGGGTGCCGGAGGTAGCGCTCCCTCGCGCCCCGGGCGCGTTTCGCATTCTCTGCCTGGGCGACTCGTACACCTTCGGGGCGGGGGTCCAGGACGATCAGACCTGGCCTTGGCGGCTACAGGAACAGGTCGGTCGGGAGGTGCGAGGCACGAGCATCGAGGTGATCAACGGCGGGGTCGCTGGCTTCACCATCCTCGACGAGCGCTTGCTGCTCGAGGAGAAGATCAGCTCAATCGAGCCGACCGGCGTGATCCTGGAGTTCACCGGCAACGACATCAGCGACCTGTCGAAGCCGGTGCCGATCCGGAAGCAGATGCAGGAGCACGCCCGCGTGAAATCGCAGCCGATCGTCGGACCGCTGTTGGTGGCGCTCCAGGACACCGCCATCTTCAACGGCCTGCAGATGCTGCTGGCTCGTTACGAGGCGCAGAGGGGAGGACACGGGGCGGTGCCGACGATTGCTCCAGAAGCTGCCCTCGTCGATCCGGCGGGTGAACCGCTGTGGGCCCTCTACGAGGAGCATCTCATTGCCATACGGGATCTGCTCGCCTCGAAGCGGATCCCGTTTCTGTTCGTTGCTTTTCCCTCCTCTGCCCAGATTCCGGCCGGTGCGCCTGCCGGCGGGGAGGCCCGCCTGGCGACCATGGCCGGCCGACTCGGGGTTCCTTTCCTCGATCTGCTCCCCGCGCTGAGGGAGGCAGGCGCCAGAGGCGATACCCTGTACCTGCTCCCGGCTGACGGGCACCCGGCGCCGGACGCCTACGCGGCCGCAGGTGAGGAGATCGCCGGGTTCGTTCGCGGCCACTGGCTTACCACCGAGCCGCCCTGACCCGCCGTTCCCAGGAGGCCGATCGTGCTGCTCCCGCCGACGGGTACGAGCGGCAGTACGGCCCACTCGCGGCTCGGAGCGAGCAGTCGTAGCGTTGGCGCCGCGCCTCCTGGGTCGTGTAAACTGAACTGGCGTGCAGGCTCGGTTCCCGCAGGTCGTGGCTTTGGCAGGGGTTCCAGCTCGCCGTTGGGGAAGTGGTCGGGGTGCCGGGCGTCACCTCGGAGCGTCCCGGGGGGTGGATTCGGGCACCTCCGCGAATCATCTTCATAGTCGTCCAGACGCGACGCTTTCGCGGTGCGGCACGATCGCATTCCCGCTGGCCAGGCGGGATTCCGCGCCCTGAATTGGAAGCTCGACCTCGGCGCAATCGCTGTCGCTGGACTCCCAGGCGGCTCGAGCGTGCCTGGGTCCGAGAGGCTCGGAGGTCGGAGTTGTCGCTCTTGATGAGACGTGACGCAGCGGGTACCCCGTTTCGCTCCCAACGGCGGCTGTATCCGTTCGTGATTGCCGCGCTGGCGCCCGCGCTCGCGGGGTGCCTCGGGGTGGCCCTGGTTGTCCTGCACATCCCGGTGCTCTATGTCTTGGGAGGCGTGGTAGCTTCGATCCTGGCGGCCTTCGCCCTGCTCAACCCGCTCTGGGGTTTCTACCTGCTCGCGGCGACCTTCAGCGCCGAATCACTCCTTGGATTCACCAGTGGGCTGACGGCGACGAAGCTCCTTGGTGGGCTGACGATCTTCAGTTGGCTGCTTGCCGTGCTGATGGGCCGCGAGTTCCGGCCTCCCCGTGCGGCGGTGCTCTTCGTCGCACCCGCCTTTCTCCTCTGGGGGCTCGTGTCCCTGCTGGCGGTCGAGCGCCTCAGCCTGGGGATCGGGAAGCTCACGACGATGGCGCTGCTGCTGGTCCTTGTCTTTGTCACCGCCAGCGTCGTCCGCACTCGCCGGGATGCCGAGCGACTTGCATGGGTGCTCCTGATCACGACTTTGATCTCGGTCCAATACGGCATCTTAACCTACCGCGTCGGAGCGTCGGAGAACCTCGAGGGCCTCTCCAAGAGCCGCAACTCGATCGGGCTATACATCGCCATGTGTGTGCCGCTGGTCATCTATTTCTACGCCCGATCCCGTCTTCCGGTCCGGATCTGCCTCATCGCAGTTGGGGCCATGCTGCTGCTTGGAGAGGTGCTCAGCTACTCGCGAGGAGGGTTCATCCTCTTTCTCACCGCCCTGCTGCTAAGCTTTCTGCTCCTGGCGAGAGGAGGTCGAGTGCGCCTCGGCCTGCAGATGGCCGCGCTAGTGATGCTCTCCTTCTACGCGGTTCCCGATAACTACATGGCTCGCCTGAGGACGATCGTGCCCTCCATCGAGACCGGCACAGACACGATGGGGCTGCGCTACCAGCTCTGGGGAATAAGCGTTCGCATGATCCGCGATCACCCGATTCTGGGCGTCGGGCCGGGGAACTACCTCCAGCAGTTCATGCGCTATGGAGGAACGATCGGACTGCGCCGGGCGCCACTGGTCGCGCACAACTCGTATCTGAGCGTCAGCGTTGAGTTGGGGCTCGTGGGGGGCGCGCTGTTCATTATCATCATCCTCGTCTCCTTGCTGACCTTTCTGTCCGTTCGGCGCCGAGCACTCGCCTGCGGCGACTTCAGCCTGGCACATCTGAGTTCCTCCTTCGCCATCTCGCTCGTCCTCTTTGCCATATGCGGAACGAAAGGAAGCCTCGAGGACTTCAAGTACCTGTGGATGCTCATTGGCCTCTCGGCCGCCATGGTGGGGGTGCTCGCACGCCGGGAATCGGCGGCCTCGCCGCCGCTGCTGTCGCCGCCGTGATCGCTCCCATCTCGCGGTTCGCTCACCGGGCGTACTATCGCGCCAAGGGGACGCGTGTTGCGGAGTACCTCCGTGGGCTGGAGGAGAGTCAGTGGTACCGCCCGGAGCGGCTGCGAGAGCTTCAGACCGATAGGCTGCGACGCTTCCTGCTGCACGCAGGCGAGACCGTTCCCTTCTATCGTCGGCGATTCGCCGAGGCCGATTTCGATCCCCAAAGGTTCAACGCGCCGGAACAGATGGAGCAATTGCCGGTGTTGACCAAGGCGGACATCCGCGGGGCAGGACAGGACCTGTTCTCCTCAGTCGGTGACCGCTCGCGCCTCATACCCTATGCGTCGGGTGGATCCACCGGGGAACCCGTGACGATCTATCGGGGCCCGGATGATTCGGACATGAGCGACGCGGCGCTGCGAAGAGAGTACCGGTGGTACGGCTTCGACGTCGGCGATCGCCTGGCGCTCTTGTGGGGCGCCCTCCGCGACGAGCACTCGACGGCGACGCTCTGGGACCGCCTGCGGGCCAGCCTGGTCAACCAACTCTTCCTCAACGCCTACGATCTCACTAACGACCAGCTGCTCGACTACGCTCGGCGAATGCGGCGATTTCGCCCTCGGGCTCTAAAGGGGTATGTCACCCCGCTCTGGCTCCTGGCGCGGTACTTGCTCGATTCCGGGATCGACTGGGTACGACCGCATGTGATAGTGACCGGCGCCGAGCCATTGTTCGAGCCGCAACGCGACGTCATCGCACGGGCGTTCGCTTGCCCGGTCCGCAATGCCTACGGCGGGCGAGAGAGCGGCCACATGGCCGCGGAGTGCCCGGAGGCGGGGCGGCTGCATCTGTTTGAGGATACGATCTACTGTGAGATTCTCCGGGATGGACTGCCCGTGGGTCCCGGCGAGACCGGGGAACTGGTCGTAACGACCTGGCAGCGGTGGGAGATGCCGCTGATCCGCTACCGGGTCGAGGATCTCGTGACGCGTGCGGAGCGTTCCTGCTCCTGCGGGCGCGGCCTCGCGGTCCTGGACCGCATCGAGGGAAGGCTGCAGGATGTCATCGTGACGCCGAACGGGAGAATGCTCCCGGGGGAGTTTTTCACGCATCTCCTGATGGACCAGCCCGTGGAGCGGTTCCAGATCGAGCAGCTCCGCGCCGATTCCCTGATCATCCGGGTCGTCCCGGGCGCCTCCTTCAGCGCTGCGGTCGCCGATGAGGTCGAGCGTCGCGTGCGAGGATTCGTCGCCAAGGAGATGGAGATCACGTTCGAGACCGTGGAGCGAATCGATCCCACCGTCACCGGCAAGCACCGGTTCGTGATCTCGCACCTCTCCGCGGGTCAAAGATCGTGACAAGTCTCTCGACCGCGGGTTGGACCGTCGCCGCGGTCGGCGACATCATGCTCGGAAGGGGGCTGCAGAAGATCTACGAGGCGAAAGGGGCCGACCATTTCTTCCGCGCGGCCTCCGGGCTCCTCGGGGGCGCAGATGTGGTATTCGGGAACCTGGAGGCGCCGCTGACCAATGCTTCGCAGCCGAATTCGCCGCTGAAGGTGGGCGACGACCCGTTCCTGCGCGCCGACCCGCGAGCGGCAGAGGCGCTCGCCCGGGCAGGGTTCAACGCCATGTCGCTGGCGAATACTCATATCAACGACTTCGGCAGTGAAGGGATCGAGAGCACCCGCGCCGCGCTCCACGCGTCCGGCATCTCCTACACCGGTGCGGGCCAGGGACAGCGGCAAGCGCGAGAGCCTGCGACTTGGACGCGCGGCGCTCAGCGACTCGCCCTGCTGGCCTACACTGACCATTATGTTCTCGCCGCGAAACAGTGGGGTGTAGCTCCGCTTCGCTTGCCGCTGATGATCCGGGACGTGCGTGCGCTGCGACGCAGAGGCTTTCGGGTGATCGTCTCCATTCATACCGGCATCGACTTCTGCGACTACCCCTTTCCGTTCACGATTCGGCTGGCGCGTTCGCTCGTGGACGCCGGCGCTGACCTGGTGCTCGGGCACCACCCGCACGTCCTCCAGGGATGGGAGCGTTACCGCGGCGGCGTGATCCTGTACAGTCTCGGGAACTTCGTCTTCGATGAAGCGGATTTCGACCTGGTCGCGGCCGACTTCTCGCGTTCGTCGAACGCGAAGAGGTTGGGGCTCACCTATCAGCCGACCGACAGCCGCCCCGTCGATTCGGTGGTGTTTCGCTGCCGACTCACCGAGAGCGGGGTCGAGGGGGTCGAGTTTCTTCCGGTTCGCATCAACCTCGAAGGACAACCGGTCCCGCTCCAGGGTTCAGCCGCGCGGGAACTGCTTTCCCGATTCGAGGAGATTTCCTCGCACTTCCAGGATCCGCATTTCGGCGAATGGGAGCGGCTCGAGGAGCTGTTTCTCGACGTCAGCGTCGGGGAGCTGATGGGGCAGCCAGGCGCCGTGCTCCGTCGGTTACATCGCGTGCGCCCCCGGCACCTTCGCCACCTGTCGCAATGGCTCGCGAGGCGCATCGGTCGATCATGACGCCGGCCCCGAGTGGGAGCGCTGACGACGAGGACTACGGGATCGATCTGCAGAACCCGTACCACGCCCTGCGGTTGGAGCAAACTCTCAGAATGCTGGGCCTCGCACCGTTGCGCGTCCTCGATGTCGGGTGCGGACGCGGCCAGTTCGCGCGCGAGATGTCGATCCGTCATCGGGTGGTGGGTCTCGATCGGAACTGGGACGCAGTCTCCGTCGCGGCCAGCGAGAGGCCTCACGCGCATTGGGTCGTGGGAGATGGGTGCGCACTGCCCTTCCGAGCCGGGGCCTTCGACGCGGTGGTCCTCAACAACATCGTGGAGCACGTTGCGGACCCCGGCGCGCTGCTGCGTGAGGCCGCCAGCGTCGCCCGTGGCGAGGGCGGCGTGGTGGTCAGCACCCCGAACCGGCTTCACCCTCGCAACGTGCTGCGACTGCTCTTCCGCCGTGCGCTGGAGATCCGGCATGTAACTCATGTGCAGGAGTTCACGCCAGGCGAGATGCGGCGGCTCGCGGCTCGGGAGGGATTGACGCAAACTGACATGCTCTACGACCCGCCGCCTCTTATCGAGTGGACGGACCGACGAGCACCGTTTTTCAACGTATTCATCGCGGCGCTCCGCCTGCTCCGGCCACGCGGCTTCTGCTACAACGCCTACTACCGATTCATGCCGAGCGGCCGGACCCAGGGCGAGCCCTCGGCGCGGCAGAATCCCTGACGACCTCGCACCGCCCGTGGGGATGGCCGCGGCGCCATTCGAGGGGACGACCTCCCGGTACCGGGAGGACAGCCTCACCGAACTGGCGATCTCGGAATCATTCGCGCCCTCGTCGCGAGGGGCTCTAGGGTCACTTGGGGGGGTGGCCTGCGCCGTGTGTCCTCATTGCGGGCGAACGTACCAGGCGAGCTTGGAAATGCGATAGGACGTCGCCATGAGCAACCGGTACGCCGATCGCTTCACCAGACCGGGAACCCCCTCTCCCGCCAGGGACTTCGATCGCCAGTGGGTGCTCCCGTCTCCGCTGAAGCGCTCGGGCCGTGATACCGTATAGTAGTACATCGCGATTGAGTGGCGATCGCGCCCCACCACCGGCTTGGTGGATCCGTGCATGGAATCGGCGTCCGTCTGGAAGATGACGCAGCGCCCGAACTCCGGCCAGATCTCCCGGACCACGCGGTCCTTCTCCTTGTCCCAGAGTTCCAGGGCACCGCCGTGGCTTTCGGTCCACCCGTCATTCAGATAGAGAAGCAGGTTGATACGCCGATAGTAGTGGTCCACCTCGGTGGTGTGAAAATCGGTGTGCGGGACCAGAATGCCGCCGGGACCGGTGGAGTGGAGGCCTCCACCGCCCAGGTACGGGTCGGGAAGCAACTGGGGGATCTCCGTCAGCTCGGAAAGCCAGGACAGGAACGGGCCGGAATTCAACTCCATGATCACGCGATCGAGCGGCTTCGGCATGAGGTCGGTCCTGGCGCAGACGGCCAGTTCCTGAACTGGAACTTTCCATCGAATCGGTACCACCCGTCCCAGGACATCTCGGGAAACGCCGCGACGAACGGCTCCGCCAGGCCATCCACAAGGAGATCGTTAAGCACGATGTGTCGGAAGGGTTTGGCCTCCCGAAACGACCTGGCGTCGTCCTGCGTCCGTCTCTTGAGTTTCTCTAGCTGGAGGGTCTCGATCAAGGCGTGCATCCTCCAAGGAAGCGTGCCACGCGCCACGACGGGGCCATCTCACCGTCGTTCTTCCGATCGCGGGCACGATCGTCGCCACGTCAGTCATTGAGGCGAGGTCACCGTCGGCCAGCATCACCCGGTCCCCCGCACACATCATGGTGCCTGCCAGCGCGACCTCCCCGCTCGTATTCACTCCCAGGGCCAGGCGCCGGTTGCCAGCCGCAGCCACGGCGAGTGCTCAGGGCTCGCGAGGGTCAGCAGCGCTCGCAAACTGTGGAACGATTCCGCCTCGGCGAGTATATCGCCGTAACGCACGCTTCTGTCAAGTTCGGCGTCGACGAGGGACAGGGCGGCCGGAGATCTCGGCTGCGCGCAGAGAGCAACGGGACGTCCCCGAAGGTCGCAGCCATGCGTGACACATGCAACGGAGCCTCCTCGGCGTCCGGGTGGTTCGGCCGGGACCCTGATAGGATCCGCGGCTCCGACCGAAGATTGATTGGCGTTCGTGCGTCACCTTGACGGTCTCAGGGGGCCGGCGATACTCTGAATCGTGCAACACGACGTGCCGGAGGCGTTGTTCATGAGCATTGCAGGTCCACAGCCCTACGCCTTTCCGGAATGAAGTCGGTCTGCGTCGTCGTCCTGAATTACAGGACGTGGCAGGATACGGTCGAGTGCCTCCGGTCACTCCTGAAGGACCCGCACCACACGCGGCAGATCGTTGTCGTCGACAACGCCTCAAAGAACGAATCCGTTCAGGGGATCGCCGGTTGGGCCGCAGCAGAAGGAGTCAGCCTCGAGGTACGACCCGCGCCTGGGATCCTACTCGGCGCCAACCCAACCGCCGAGGACACTCGGGCCGAGATCATCCTCCTCGAGTCGCCAATCAACGGGGGGTACGCCGCAGGAAACAACGTCGGCATTCGCTACGCACTCTGGCGAGCGTTCGACTTCGTTCTGATCCTGAACAATGACACGCTGGTTGGTGCGGGCTTCCTCGAGCCGCTCATCCGGTTCATGGAAACACATCCCGAATGCGGAGCTGCCGGCCCGTTGATCGTCGACGGGCGGGGCGCCATTGACCGGGCCTGTGCCCGCCGCCGGCCGCAGTTGGGGGACTACTTCTTCCGGCTCGGCCTGCTGGGATTCCTCTCCGGAGAAAACCGCTGGAAGCGGCGCCACTACTATGTCGATGAGTACTCGTTCGACGTTCCTCGCCAGGTCGATATCCTGTCGGGCGCCTGCCTGCTCCTCCGCCGCGAAGCCCTGGAGTACACGGGTCTGCTGGACGACAAGACGTTTCTGTACCTCGAGGAGTTCATCCTTCACGAGAGGCTGCGGGACTCCCCCTTCACGTCGTACATCGTCCCCGCAAGTCGAATCGTGCACAAGGGAGGGCGCTCGACGAATCTGCAGTCGAACCGCTCGCTCCTCGGTGCCGAGCTCGACAGCCTGAGGTACTATCTGCGCGAGTACCGCCGCTTCAGTCCGCTTCTCGTGGCTCTCATCACGACAAACCTCCGCCTCGCCCGGCTTGCCAGTCACCTGGCGGCCCGTGCGGCCGGACGCTAGGCCCTCCGCCTGCCGATGGCAACCACCCGGACAATCAGGGAGACCGTCGAGGACCTTCGCCGGCGGCCATTCGTACGCGACTTCACCGTCATGGTGTCGGGGACGGCCCTCGCACAGGGCATCTCGCTGATCGCGGTTCCGGTGATCAGCCGCATCTACGCGCCTGCGGCGGTCGGCACCTTCGGGGCGGCGGTATCGCTTATCACGGTCCTGACCTCGACGTCGACGCTCAAATACAACGAGGCGCTCATGCTCCCCAAGGAGGAGCGCGATGCCGCGACGCTGTTATCGCTCTCCCTGGCGTCGGTCGGCGTCATCTCGGCGCTGACGCTCGTGGTCTGCCTTGGCATGGGGGACCTTCTCGACTCCCTGATCGGTGCGACGGTCGGGATCGCGTGGGCATACATCCTCTGCCTAGCCGTTTTGGTGTCGGGGTGGTACCTGACATTCGCCGGCTGGGCGGCGCGCCAGAAGCGGTTCGCGCGCATCTCCGGGTCGCAGATCGGACGCAGCGCAGGCTCGAACCTCGTCCAGATCGGCGCCGGCCTCGCCTCGCCCGGACCTGGGAGCCTGCTGGCCGGGCTGCTGGCGGGGGAGGCAATCGGTTGTCTGAGCATCACCGTGCGAGCTCTGCACCGCGATCGCGCGTCTTTGGTGGGAGCGGCCACCTGGAGACGAATGAAGCGCCTCGCTCTCGAGTATGTCGATTTTCCGCTGTACACAAACACGCAGGGGTTGTTGGGCGCGATCTCACAAAACGCCCCCGTTCTGCTGCTGGTCCATTTCTTCGGCGCCGCGGTTGCAGGCTACTACTCCGTGGGCGTGCGTCTGATCCAGTGGCCGATGAGCCTGGTGTTGCAGTCCCTGCGGCAGGTGCTGTTTCAGAAGGCAAGCCAAGCATACAACTCCGGAGAGGACACCTATCGCATCTTTCGGAGCGTGACGCTGGTCCTGATGGGAGTGGGGGCAGTTCCGGCGATCGCGATTCTTCTCTTCGCCCCCGTCATGTTCCGCTTCGTCCTGGGCGAACAGTGGGTTGAGGCCGGCGTCTACGCTCGCTGGCTCATCCCATGGATGTTCTTCATGTTCGCGAACGTCCCTGCGGTTCTCTTCGGGCAGATCTACCGCCGCCAGCGGATGATGCTCCTCTTCGACATGACTCTTCTCATCTCGCGAACCGCCGTCCTCGTTCTCGGCGGCCTGTACCTGACCGCCCTTCAGTCCATCATCCTCTTCAGCATCACCGGCGCCCTCATCAATGCCTCCATCATCCTTGCGATGTGGCGGGTGGTGGACGCGGAGCGCGGGAAGGCACGACAAAGCTGAGCGCGAGCGTAATGCCGGATACGTGACGAATCGGCAGCGCTTTGTCACGGGGACTGTACGGCTCGGCCGGATGTCGCTCAGCCCAGCAGCCCCGTTCAGACGCGGGGCGGCCGCGTGAGCACAAACTTGTGGTCACGAAGTCCGGTGTAGTACGCTCCAGGTAGACCGCAGTGTTTTCGCGGCCCCGATCGGCCGCAGAAGGGAATTCCGCGCATGAAACGATCCCTGTTCGCCGTGCCTCTTCTCTGTCTCGCGAGCCTCGGACTGGCCGAAGCGGAAACAATCTATGTCGCGACGAACGGCAGTGACGTGGATCCCTGTGGCGCCGTAGACGACCCTTGCCAGACGATCGCCAAAGCTACCAACAATCTGATGAACGGTGGCGATACCGTCCGCATTATGGCTGGAACGTACGCGGAAATAGAGCAACTTGAACCGCCAGCAGGCGCCAGCTGGGACGCGCCTAGCGTCGTCATGGCGAACCCAGGAGACACGGTAGTCATCGCCCCTAACGCACCTCGCGTCTTCTACTTCGGCGACGAAAGGAGATTCATCGTCGTGGATGGACTAGTCATGGACGGCGGCAATGCCACCACTGGAGTCGACTATACCGTGCTGACCATCTCGTCGGCCAGCCTTGGCCACATTCGAATCCAGAACTCGGAGCTGAAGAATGGACCCAGCGAATCCTGCATTCTCGTGGGCGCTGAGCACAACGAGTTCATCAACCTCAACGTCCACGATTGTGGCTCGGGTTCAGGCTCCCATGGCATCTACATCTCGGCCAAGAACAACCTTGTCGAGCGATCCCGGTTTCATGACAATCCGGGTTCAGGGATCCACCTCTACTCGGGCGCTGGCGGGACCGACAAGACAAGCGGTAACGTCGTTCGCCACTGCAAGACATACGACAACGGCAGTAGCGGGATCGTGCTCTGGCACGGAACCGGAACGGTTGCCGCTGACAACGTCAGCTATGGCAACGGAACCAAAGGAATCGCCGTAGCCAGTGCGAAGGACGTCTGGCTGACAGGGAACTACTGTTTCGGCAACGACGTTGGCCTCCTTATCGAGTCAGACGCCACGGATACGGTCGCATTGAACAACATCATCATTGACAATACCGTAAACGTTGATGATGACAGCACTTCGACGCTGGCGCAGCGGAACGACTGACAAGTCGTTTCTCTGGGCAACGGTCGTTATCGTGACCCGGAACGGGAGATCCTGGCTACGGCGGCCGCTTGGGAACTGCTTCACACGAGCGTGCCGTCGCCGGGCGGCCACCTAGCAGGACGGTGCCGATCGGGCGTAGTTCACCGTTTCGCCATGCTCGTTCGGCGGGTGCCGACGGACAGCAGCGTGTGCGATCTTCGCTCGGATCTGCTCTTCATCGCTCACCGGCCGGCGCAGGTCCCGCGCGGCACTGGGCCGCGCGTGTGCCTGCCCCTGCCACCGCCTTCTCACGCCGCCAGCGCGGCCGTCGCAGGAGTGTCGCGATGATGATCCCGTTCGTATCTCCCACGTCGGGCGGCGCTCTGCGGCCGATCGGCGACGCCCTCCTCGGGACGGGCGAGCGCTTTCCGATCGTTGCGGGGATTCCCCGCTTCGTGTCGACCGGAGCGTACGTCGAGTCGTTCGGGCTCCAGTGGAACATTCACACGCAGACGCAGCTCGACAGCTACACCCACGCCGGGCTGTCGACGCAGCGGCTCGCACGTTGCCTCGGCTTTGCGCCTGCGCGCCTCGCAGGCCTCACCGTGCTCGAGGTGGGATGTGGTGCCGGACGGTTCACGGAGGTGCTTGTCCAGGCCGGGGCGTTCGTGCACGCCGTGGACTTGAGCAACGCCGTCGATGCGAACCGCCGCAACATCGGCGAGCGCCCGAACTACGTCGTTGCGCAGGCTGACCTGCTGCGCCCGCCGTTCCCGGCCGGCTCGTTCGACGTCGTCCTCTGCCTCGGCGTGCTGCAGCACACGCCGTCGCCCAAAGCGAGCGTTGCGGCGCTGTGGCGGATGGTCAAGGCGGGAGGTCTGCTCGTCATAGATCACTATACTTGGTCCCTCTCCCGCGTAACCAAGCTGGCACCGCTGTATCGAGCCGTGCTGAAGCGCATTCCCCCTGCGGCCGCCAAGCGGGTGACCAATGCGCTCGTGGATTGGTTCTTCCCGATTCACTGGCGGGCGCGCAAGGTGACGGTCGCGCAGCGCCTGCTCAGTCGCGTGTCGCCGTGCCTCGCGTACTGCCACATCTACCCGCAAATGAGTCGCGAGCTGCACGAAGACTGGTGCCGCCTTGACACGTTCGACGAGCTGACCGACCACTACAAGCACCTGCGAACCACCGGTCAGATCCGCCGCTTGCTCGAGGGGCTAGGCGGGCTCGACGTGACCGCGGGGGGGGAGGGGCAACGGCGTAGAGGCTCGCTGCCGCAAACCCTTAGGGAATTGGAGGTCCTGAAGAATCCACAGATTCTGACCCGTGGCGCTGCTTCTGCTATCGTGTGCGGCCATGTGCGGGATCTGCGGGATCTTCGGAGACTTCGACCCACAGCGGGCAGGCCCCACGGTCAAGCGCATGGCGGATTCCATGCGACACCGCGGGCCGGATGACGAGGGGTTCCACCTGGACCCTCCCGCCTATCTCGGTCATCGCCGGCTCTCCATCATCGATCTCTCGGGCGGCCACCAGCCGCTCCCCAACGAGGATCGGAGCATCTGGACGGTTTTCAACGGAGAGATCTACAACCACGGGGCAATTCGGGCGACGCTGGAGAAGAAGGGGCACGTCTACAGGACCCACAGCGACAGCGAGACCATCGTCCATCTCTACGAGGAGGACGGCCCCGCCTTTCCAGCCAAGATGAACGGGATGTTCGCGATCGCGTTGTGGGACCGGCCGCGTCGAACGCTGCTGCTGGTCCGCGACCGGCTTGGGATCAAGCCGCTGTACTACGCGCAACTCGAGCGCGGCGGTCTCGCCTTTGCGTCGGAGATCAAGGCGCTGCTGTGCTGCCCCGGGGTCGATACCGCCATCGATCCCGTCGCGCTCGACAGCTACCTCGCGCTCCAGTACATCCCCGGTCCGCGGACGATCTACCACGGAGTCCAGAAGCTGCCCGCCGGACATGTGCTCGTGGCGCGCGAGAATGGCCTCACGGTGAGCCCGTACTGGACGCTGGCCGCACGTCCGACCCCTGCTTCGTTCGAGCGAGCCGGAGAGGAATTCGTGGCGCTGTTGGACGATGCGGTGCGTATCCGCCTCATGAGCGAGGTTCCCCTCGGCGCGTTCCTGTCGGGCGGCTTGGACTCGGCGCTGGTGGTGGCGGCGATGGCGAAGGCGATGGACCGCCCGGTGCGGACTTTCTCGATCGGCTTCGAGACCGAAGAGTGGCATTCGGAGCTTCCGTACGCGGCGCAGGTGGCCACCTTGTTCGGCACCGACCACGAGACCCGGATCGTGACGGCTGTGGACATGCGGACACTGCTGGCAACCACCACGGCTCAGCTGGACGAACCGCTGGCGGACGTGGCCGCGGTTCCGACCTACCTCCTGTCCGCGTTCGCGCGGGACCACGTCACCGTGGCGCTCACCGGCGAGGGGGCCGATGAGCTGTTCGCGGGATACGATCACTACAAGGTCGAGTGGATGATGAACCGGCTCGCCTGGATGCCGGTCGCGCTCCGGCGCGCGGTTGGGGCGATTGCCGGACCGTTCGCGGGGCTGCGCATGCGGAAGGCGCTGGACGCCATGGGCATGGACCAGGCCGCCCGCTTCGTGTTCATGCGGTCCGTGCTTCCCGAAAACCTCCGCCGCGGATTGTTGCGCGCGGACGTGGCGAGGCAGGTGCCCGCTCTGCACCTCGAGCAGCGTATGGGAGGGCACTTCCCGGCGAGGGAGAACGGCCTCAACGCGGTGCTGCGCGCTGACACGCTCGAGTGGTTGCCCGACGACCTGCTGATGAAGGTCGACAAGATGTCGATGCTCGCGTCGCTGGAGGCGAGAGTGCCATTCCTGGATTACCGGCTCGTTGAGCTGGTAGCGGGGTTCGCCCCTGAATGGAAGTACCGGGCCGGCCGTAGCAAGGTGCTGCTCAAGGCGGTGGCGGAGCGGACGCTGCCGGCGGGGATCGTGCATCGCCCCAAGCACGGGTTCATGCCTCCGGTGGGGAGCTGGATTCGCGGCAGCCTGCGTTCCTTCGTGGAGGAGCACCTGCTGGATCCCGCGGCCCTGTCAGCTCAGTGGCTGGAGCCGCAGGCGACTCACCGGTTGCTGCAACGCCACCTGAATGGAGAGGAGCGGCTCGCCCTGCCGATCTGGGTGCTGCTTTGTCTCGAGGTCTGGCTGCGCACCGGCAGGGGTTCGGGGGCACCTCCCGCATGAGCGAACCCGTCGACGCATCGCGCCGACGCGTCGCCTACGTTGCCTCCCTGTTTCCAAAGCTGACTGAGACATTCATCCTGCGCGAGGTCCTGGAGATGGAGCGCGCCGGGATGAAGGTGTCGCTGTTCTCCATCCGCCCGCGTCCCTCGGAGCCGCTCCACGCCGACGCCCGCCCCTACCTGGAGAGGACGCACTATGCGTCCTGGTTTGGACTGGCCCACGTGGCTGCGGCCGCCTCGCTTTCGTTGCGCAGACCGCGGAACGTCTGGAACGGGCTGGGTTACCTGTGGCGTGACCTGCTGGCTCATGCGCGCTACCCGGGATCGGCGGTCAGGACGCTCCTCTGCATCGGGAAGATGTTCCTCTTCACGCGGCGGATGGAGCTCGAGGGCGTCGTTCACATCCACGCGCACTTCGCCAACATTCCGACGACTCTAGCGGCCTTCGCCGCGAGAGTGCTGGGGATCACCTACAGCTTCACCGGACACGCATGGGATATCTTCGTCCCCGCCAATCAGGCTGGGCTGGCGGCGAAGATCTCGGACGCGGAGTTCGTGGCCACGTGCACGCGCTTCAACACCTCGGTCCTGGCGCGATTCAGCCAGGATGGCAGCAACCGGTCGAAGATCCTACTGAACTACCACGGACTCGACCTGCAGAGATACGTGCCGGCGCAGGAGCGGGACGAAACCCGCATCGTGGCAGGCGGTAGCCTCGTAGAGCAAAAAGGACTTCCCTATCTCGTCGAGGCCGCGGCGCTCCTGAAGGCCCGAGGGGTCCCGTTCAACATCGAGATCGTGGGAGACGGGGAGGAACGCGCGCTCCTGGAGAGTGCGGTCGCGCGCCACGGCCTCCGCGAGGTCGTGGTCCTGTCAGGATCCATGCCGCACGAGCAGCTCATCGACCGTATGCGGACGGCGGCCATGGTCGTGCTGCCGTGTATCGAAACACGCACGGGGTTCATGGACGGGATCCCCAACATCCTGATTGAGAGCCTGGCGCTGGAGGTGCCGGTGGTAGCGACCCACCTGTCGGGGATCCCGGAGCTTGTGGTCGACGGGGAAACGGGACTACTGACCCCTTCGCGGGATGCCGCCGCGCTCGCCGACGCCATCGAGTCGCTCCTGCGCGACCCTGCCCGGGGCCGGAAGCTGGGGCGGCAGGGACGCCAGCGGGCGGAGGTCATGTTCGATCTGGGACGCAATGCGCAGGAACTCGCGCGGAGATTCCGGGAGATCCTGGAGCGGACCCGTCGCTGAATCAGCGCTTGCGCGCCTGGATGTAGACACCGCTGGTAGTCATGTCCTCCTCGGAAATCTGCCGGAACCGCTTCGCCAGCTGCTCGCGACGCACGGCACTCGGCCGCTGGTGTTTCAGGATTCGCAGAACCTCGAAGCCCGTCCGGTCCAGCAACGACAGATGCGCGGACAGCGGCTGGCGGTTGAGGAGGTACGGCCGTCGTCCTCGAATCACCTTCCAGGTGAAGTCGGAATAGCTCCAGTGGGCGTTCCAGCGCCGGTCGAGGTAGTGGGCGCGGAGATCGATCTGGTGGGACAGCAGGCCATCCGGCCGCAGCCACCGGTGCATGGCGCGGTACGTGCCCTCCAGGTCGTCGATGTGCTCGAGCACGGCTTGGGAGAAGATCAAGTCCACGCTGTCCTCGTGAATCGATTCCGTCGCGTTCCAGGGGGCCTGGTAGCGGATCTCGATGGGGCCACCGCGACTCTCCTTCACGCCGAGAAGCGCCCGTTCGATGGCAGCCACGCGTGCGGGGTCGAGGGTTTCCCCGAGATACTCGTCCGTCAGGAGCCCTCTCGGGAACGACCAGTCCTGGAGCTGAGGCCGAACCTCGGGGAACTCCGTCGCGTCAGGGATTGGCGTCTGTCGCCGAAAGATCTCCACGAGCTCCCGCAGCACCTGGAGATTCCTGTCGTTGCGGGTGTAGGGGACGATATCGAACGCGTAGTACGTCCGCGCGCCGCTAAGGAGCGCCGCAAGCCCTAGTCCTAGCGAATCTCCCGGTCCCAGCTCCGCAACCACCTGAAAGCGGCCGGGCGCCGAGGATTGTCGCGCCAGACAGAGGTGTCGCATCCAGACGGCATAGCAGTAGCGGGCGGAGGTGCTTCCCCCGGTCGAGCCCCGCGTAGCCCGGTAGAGACCCGGGATGTAGGTGGCGATTCCCTTCAGCGCGGAGACGAGCACCCTAGCCAACCTCCTACAGGTGGACCAGCGGCTCCCCCGGCGTCAGACGCCTGCCAGCAACGCCTCGCGCGGCGAACCAGAGCCAGGGTCGGAGCGAGAGTTCAAGTATCCGGTGATCGCGGCTAGAAAGCCACCCTGCGATCCGGCGCGATCTCCGGCGCCATGGGCTCAGCGCAGCGAGGCGGGGTCCACGTCAACCGCGACGTGGCGCCTGGGCCAGCCCTTCGCCTCGGCGGCGGCCAACGCGCCGTGAATGGCGTCGTGCAGCCGGCCGCGGGCCCGCGCCTTGACCAGGATCTGGACACGATGCTCGCCGCGCCGGCGGGCGAGCGGTGCGGGTGCAGGTCCGAGAACACGCAGGAACCCGGCGCCGGCGCTCGTGAGCTCGCCGGCGAGCGCCTCCGCGTGCCGCAGCGCGGCAGCCGCGGACGGCCGTGCCACGACCAGGGCCGCGAGGTACGTGTACGGGGGATACTGCAGCAGCCGCCGGTAGCGGATCTCCTCGGCGAAGAAAGCGGCGTAGTCCTGCGCGGCCGCGTGCCGGATGGCGTAGTGGTCCGGCGCGAACGTCTGGATCACGGCGGAGCTGTCGGCGCCTCCGCGTCCCGCGCGTCCGGCGACCTGGGTCAGCAAGGCGAAGGTCC
>Ga0210379_10000039_pt1 | contig 29070 bp, 27 predicted proteins | sample PLMedo_2_FD_155468 | JGI IMG/M metagenome (GOLD analysis project Ga0210379, IMG submission 155468) | Groundwater sediment microbial communities from an aquifer in East River, Colorado, USA - PLM4_32_coex redo | ecosystem: Environmental > Terrestrial > Soil > Riparian zone | place: USA: East... | reverse complement strand
CGCTCTCCGGCGCAGCTGGTGACGGCCAGTTCCCCTGAACCTGGAGAACCTGCTCGTGTCGCTCCCACCTTCCACGCCTTCGGCGCCGGCGGATCTCGCGCGGGAGATCTGCACCCTCCGCCTCGACGCCACGGAGATCCACTCGACCTGGGAAGGGGTGTTCCTCCTCGAGGAAGCGCTCGACCGACTGGCGGAGGGAGCCGCGTCACGGTTGCGCGTGCTCCGGATCGAGGGGGATGCGGAGCTCTTCGCGACGCGGTCGCTCGGTGCGGCCGGTGCGGAGCGGCTGCGCTCCTGGGGGGCGCGGCTCAACCGCGAGGCCCAGGCCCCGGGAAGTCTGCGCGTCGGCTGGGCGAGCGGAGCAGTGCGAGGCCCGCTGCTCGAGATGCTGCTCGCCTGTGACCTGTTGTGGCTCGGCCCCCGGGGCACCGTGGCGTTGTTCCCGCCCCGTGAGGAATACCTTCCCGTGGCGGGATCTTGGAGTCGGACGATCCGGCGCGTGGGTGCCGCGGCGGCGCTCGGGTCGATCCTGGGAGACGAATCGTGGAGCGCGGAGGCGGCGGTTCATTCCAGGCTGGCGTCGGGGATCGCCGCCACCGAGATGATCGACGGACTGATTGCCCGCCTGGCCGCGGGGAACGAGCGGGCGCTTGGCGCCATCGCGGAGCTGGGCCGACGGACCCCGGGTCTCGGAGAGGGCCAGGCGGAAGCGCTGGAACGGGCCGTCTTCTCGTGGTGCTTTGCCGCCGGAGATCCTCCCGGCGCGATCCGGAGCTTTCTCGAGCCGGAGGCGCGCGGGTCCGAGGACTGACAGTCAAGAGGGAGAGATCGCGAGATGGAGCGAGACGGAGCGGGGGCAACGGGTCGCAGGCGCTGGGAGCAGGGAACGCTGCGCAAGGCGCTGGAACGGCAGGGGGAACGTCTCGACGCGTTCTCGACCGTCTCCAGCCTGGAGGTCGAACGGCTGGTGACCGCCGAGGACCGCGGCGCGTCCGATCCGGATCGCGATCTGGGGTATCCGGGGGAGTTTCCGTTCACCCGCGGCGTGCACCCCACGATGTACCGCGGCAGGCTGTGGACCATGCGCCAGTTCGCCGGGTTCGGCACCGCCGCCGACACCAACCAGCGCTACCGCTACCTGCTGCACCAGGGACAGACGGGGCTCTCGGTCGCATTCGATCTCCCCACCTTGATGGGTCGTGACTCGGACGACCCTCAGGCGGAGGGTGAGGTGGGGCGGGAAGGGGTAGCGATCGACACGCTGGCGGACATGGAGGCCCTGTTCGACGGCATCCCGCTCGGCGAGGTCTCCACCTCGATGACGATCAACTCGCCCGCGCCGGTGCTGTTCGCGATGTACCTGGCGGTGGCCGAGAAGCAGGGGGTACCGCTCGATCGCCTGGACGGCACGCTCCAGAACGACATCCTGAAGGAGTACATCGCCCAGAAGGAGTGGATCTACCCGCCGCGTCCAAGCCTGCGGCTGATCACGGACCTGATGGGTTTCTGCGCCGAGCAGGTGCCCCGCTGGAACACCATCTCCATCTCGGGGTACCACATCCGCGAGGCCGGCTCCACCGCCGTGCAGGAGCTGGCCTTCACGCTGGCGGACGGCGTCGCCTATCTCGAGGCGGGCGTGGCAGCGGGCCTGGCGATCGACGACTTCGCTCCCCGGCTGTCCTTCTTCTTCAACTCCCACAACGACTTCTTCGAGGAGATCGCCAAGCTGCGGGCGGCGAGGCGCCTGTGGGCGCGCCTCGTCCGTGATCGATTCGGCGCGCGCGACGAGCGCTCGTGGAAGCTCCGCACCCACGTGCAGACCGCCGGCTGCTCGCTCACCGCCCAGCAGCCGTACAACAACATCGTGCGCGTGACGGTGCAGGCTCTCGCGGCGGTGCTCGGTGGCACGCAGTCTCTGCACACCAACTCGCTCGACGAGACGCTGTCGCTTCCCACCGAGAAGGCGGTGACGATTGCCCTCCGCACCCAGCAGGTCCTTGCCGAGGAGAGCGGAGTGGCGAACAGCATAGACCCCCTCGGTGGATCGTACTTCGTCGAGGCGCTGACCGATCGGATGGAACGGGACGCGCAGGCCTACCTCGATCGCATCGAGGCGATGGGCGGGATGGTGGCGGCCATCGAGGCGGGGTTCCCGCAGAAGGAGATCGCCGAGGCGGCCTACCGTTACCAGCGCCAGATCGACAGCGGCGAGAAGACCGTGGTGGGGGTCAATCGCTATGTGCAGGAGGAGCAGACCGCCGTCGAGATCCTGCGCATCGACGCCCAGGTCGAGCGGGACCAGAGGCGGAAGCTTGCACAGGTGCGGGCCGCCCGCGACGCGCGGCGGGTCGACGCCGCCCTGGCCGGGATCGTCTCCGCCGCCCGCGCCGGCGAGAATCTGATGCCTCGTTTCCTGGAGGCGGTGAAGGGGTACGCGTCCGTCGGGGAGATCTGCGGCGCGCTGCGCCCGGTGTTCGGGGAGTACCGCGAGGTGGCGGTCTTCTGAGGAGAGCGGGATGGAGACGGGCGGAGCACGGCGCCGGCGGCTGCGGCTGCTGGTGGGCAAGGTGGGACTCGACGGCCACGACCGCGGCGCGAAGATCATCGCCCGGGCCTTGCGGGACGCCGGGCACGAGGTAATCTACACCGGGTTGCACCAGACTCCCGAGCAGGTGGTGGAGACCGCGATCCAGGAGGACGTCGACGCCATCGGCCTGTCCACGCTCTCCGGCGCGCATCTGCACCTGTTCGGCAAGGTGCTGGAGCAGCTGCGAGCGCGCGAGGCCGGCGATATCACGGTGTTCGGCGGCGGCATCATCCCGGACGACGACCTGGAGTCGTTGCACGGCCTGGGAGTGGCGCGCGTCTTCCGGCCCGGCGCGACGACCGACGAGATCCTGCGCTTTCTCGACGACGAGGTCACCCCCCGGCACGGCACTCCGTGAGCACCCGCTCCGCCGGCTCACCGGCGCTCGTGGAGATCCGCGGCGCGGGGGAGGCAAACGTCCTCGACGCGGACGCGCTGGTGCGGCTCGAAGTCGGGCTGCTCGCGGCCGAGCGCGACGGCGCCGCGGCGGCGGTGCTCCACGGCCCCCCCGGCCGTTTCGCCGCGGGGGCCGACCTGCGCGCGCTCGCCGATCTCGACGGAACCGCGGCGTACGCCTTCGCGCGAGCGGGCAGCCGCCTGTTTCGCCGCATGCGTGGCGCCGATCTGTGGCTCGTCGCGGCCGTGGACGGGCACTGCATCGGGGGGGGGCTGGATGTCGCGCTGGCGTGCGATGCCATCGTGGCCACCCGCGACGCGTTTTTTCGCCATCCCGGCGCGCGCTTCGGATTCCCGACCGCGTACGGCGGCAACCGCACGCTGCCGGCACGCCTCGGTCCGGCGATCGCCGCGACGCTGCTGCTCGAGGGGCGCGCCTTGACGGCCGCGGAGGCGCAGACCGCGGGGCTGGTACAGGCCATCGTCGAACCCGGGGAGCTCCTCGCCGAGGCGGAGGCTCTCGCCGCGCGCTGGAGCAGGGCCGTGGCCCCTGCAGTCGGCCGCGCGCTGCGGCAGGTGAGCCGCCTGGGGGTCGGTCTCTCCGCGGGGGGGGCGGCGGCGCTCGAGCTTGCCGCGCTGGGGTGGGTGTGGGCAGCCTCCGGCGGAGCAGGGGAGCGTTCGCGTTGACACTGTCCGGACGGTTGTCTAGTGTCCCGCCTGGCCTCGCGTTGGCCGGTCCGGGCAGTCCTGCAACGACGCCCTCCTGGGTTCGGCCGGCGACCGGGCATTGAGGCTGTTCCTGTTCCGCCTGGACGCGGAGTGGTTTGCGTTGCGCAGCGAGCATGTTCGGGGCGTGCTGCCGCGGGACGGCGCGAACCCGGGGGCGGCCCGTCTGAGCGTACCGGGCGCCCGGTCGTCGGACTCCGCGGCAAACCTCATCGTCGTGGCCTGCCCTGGCGGGGCCGAGGCGCTGTTGGAGGTGGATGGCGTTACCGGGCTGGTCGAGGTCCGCGAGGACGCCGTGCAGGGAGTGCCGGCTTTCGTCTTTCCGGAGGCCGCCGTCACGGTTAGCGGTGTCTTCGCCTGGGACGGGGCGCTGGCGGCGCTCCTCGATCCCGCCGGTCTCGACCTGCGACCGGCGCCGCCGCTGGCTTCGTAGCTCGAGGCGAGACGAATGTATGTGACCTTCCGCCTCGGAGCGCTGGCGCTGGCGATCCCGGCCGCGGCAGTCGACGAGATCGTACCGGCCACGGGGGTGCGTCGTCTTCCGGGCATGGCACCGGCGGTGGCCGGGGTGATGCTCAGCGGTGGCGGGGTCCTCGGAATCGTGGATCTGGCGCTGTTGGCCGGTTCGACCCCCACCGACGAACGGGCGGTGGTGGTGCTGGCCGGAGCGCCGAGGCTGGGGTTGCTGGTGGAGTCGCCGGACGCGGTACCCGGCGGAACCGACGAGGCGGCTGCGGAGCTCACCGACGCCCCCCTGCCGCTCCAGGGTGCGCTGCGCTGTGCCGAGTCGAGGTTCCACCGCCTCGATCTCGAGAAGTTGCGCCGCCGCTTGCGAGCGCTGCCCGCGGGCCGGCGCCAACGGGGAGGGGAAGATGGCGACCCGGATTCTGGTAGTAGATGACAGCATCACGATCCAGAAGGTCGTGGAGCTCACCTTCTCCGATCCCGAATGGCAGGTGACGTGCCTGGCGGACGGGTCCCACGTGATCGAGACGATCCGCGAAATCCGCCCCGCGGTGCTGCTCCTCGATGTCATCCTCCCGGGGGAGAACGGCTACGACCTGTGCGAGCGGATCAAGCGCGATCCGTCGTTGCCGCACCTTCCCGTCCTGCTGCTGACCGGGACCTTCGAGCCTTTCGATCGGCGCCGCGCCGACAGTGTTGGCGCCGACGGACATCTAACCAAGCCGTTCGAGTCGCAGGTCCTGGTGAGCCGGGTGCAGGAGATGCTGCGGGTCGCGCGTCGCGGGCGCGTTTCCAGCGACGTCGGTTACGCCCGCTTGATCAACGAAGGGGAGGAGTTCACCGTGCGCCCCGCGCCGCAGCCGTCGCCGTCCGCCGCCGAGCCGCCACGTCCGCTCGCTGTCGCGGGAGATCTCTCCCCCGCCATGCTCGACGAGATCGCCCGCCGCGTGGCGGAGCGCCTCGGCGACCGCCTGGTGCGTGAGATCGCCTGGGAGATCGTCCCGGAGGTCGCGGAGCGTCTGGTGCGGCAGCGGATCCGCGACATCGAGGAGGGAAGTTGAGCGGCAACCCGCCGGAGCCCGCTGACGGCGCCACCACCGCAGGCACGATCGAGAAGGGAATGGACCCGCGCCGCTTCGAACGGCGCTGGTACGAGGCCTGGCTCGCCGCGGACCTCTTCCGCGCCGACGCCGCCGATCCGCGCGAACCGTTCTGCATCGTCATCCCGCCTCCCAACATCACCGGCAGCCTGCATGTGGGTCACGCGCTCAACGCGGCTCTGCAGGACATCGTGGTGCGCTGGCGGCGAATGCAGGGCCGCAGTGTGCTGTGGCTGCCGGGGACCGATCACGCCAGCATTGCGACGCAGCTCATGGTCGAGCGGCAGCTCGCCCAGGAGGGGATCGACCGCAAGGATCTCGGGCGCGAGAAGTTTCTCGAGCGCACCTGGCGCTGGAAGGAGGAGCACGCCGGGATCATCCGCCGCCAGCTCGAGGCGCTCGGGGCGTCATGCGACTGGAGCCGCGAGCGCTTCACGATGGACCCCGGGTTGTCGCGCGCGGTGCGGGAGGTGTTCGTCCGGCTCCACGAGGAGGGGCTGATCTACCGCGCGGAGCACATGATCTCCTGGTGCCCGCGCTGCCGGACGGCGATCTCGGACCTCGAGGTCGTACATCGGGAGGTGCAGGGGACACTGTGGCGCCTGCGCTATCCGCTGGCCTCCGGGGCGGGGGAGGTCGTCGTCGCCACCACGCGCCCCGAGACCATGCTCGGCGACACCGCCGTGGCGGTGCATCCGGAGGACGAGCGCTACGCCGCCCTCATCGGGCAGGAGGTACTGCTGCCCGTCAGCGGGCGCCGGATCCCGATCGTCGCCGACCGGTTCGTGGACCCCGCGTTCGGCACCGGTGCGGTCAAGGTGACGCCGGCCCACGATCCGAACGATTTCGAGATCGGCCGCCGACACCAGTTGCCGAGCGTGCGGGTGATCGGCGAGGACGGCCGCATGACCGATGCCGCAGGTCCATTCGCCGGCCAGGATCGCTTTGCCGCTCGCGAGACGCTCCTCGTTCGCCTACGCCAGGAAGGGGCGCTCGCCGCCGTCCAGGAGCACACCCATGCCGTGGGGCACTGCCAGCGCTGCGACACGGTGGTGGAGCCGGCGGTCTCGCCGCAGTGGTTCGTCCGCATCGCCCCTCTGGCGGCCCCCGCGATCGCCGCGGTGGAAAACGAGCAGGTGCGGATGTTCCCGGAGTCCTGGCGGAAGACGTACTTCGAGTGGATGCGCAACATCCACGACTGGTGCATCTCACGGCAACTCTGGTGGGGGCACCGGATCCCGGCGTACTACTGCGATCCGTGCGGCCGCACCGTGGTCGCCCGCGAGGAGCCGCCCGGGTGCCTCACCTGCGGCGGTGGTCTGCGCCAGGATCCCGACGTCCTCGATACCTGGTTCTCCTCCGCGCTCTGGCCGTTCTCGACCCTGGGCTGGCCCGACGCCACCGCGGATCTGCAACGCTTCTACCCGGGGAACCTGCTGGTGACCGGCCCCGACATCATCTTCTTCTGGGTCGCGCGCATGATCATGGCCGGACTGAAGTTCACGGGGGAGCCGCCGTTCGCCCAGGTGTACTTCACGGGCCTGGTGCGCGATGCCGAAGGGAACAAGATGTCGAAGACGCGCGGCAACGTCGTCGATCCGATGGAGCTGATCGACCTCCACGGTGCCGACGCGGTGCGGTTCACGCTGGCGTCGCAGGCGTATCCGGGGAGCGACATCCCGCTCGACCCCCAGCGCCTCGAAGGGTACCGGGCTTTCGGGAACAAGCTGTGGAACGCGACGCGATTCGTGCGGCTGAACCTCGACCTCGAGGCGCCGCGTCCGCCGCTGCCGGCGGCCGGGTGGACGCTCGCGGACCGCTGGATTCTCTCCGGCGTCTCCCGGCTCGCCGGCACCGTCACCGAGGCGCTCGAAGGGCTGCGCTTCGACGAGGCCGCCGCGGCCCTCTACCAGTTCACCTGGCACCGCTACTGCGACTGGTACGTGGAGCTGGCGAAGGACGACCTGCGAGGCTCGAACGGGGCCGAGTCGCAGGAGCGCGCGCGCGGCGTGCTCGTCGAGGTGCTCGATCGGCTGCTGCGCCTCCTCCATCCGTTCATGCCGTTCCTCACCGAGGAGCTGGCGCAGAGCCTGCCGGGGACGCGCGGTCTCCTGCCGGTTGCGGACTTTCCCGGGCGGGTCGAGGCGTGGGAGGACCCCGAGGCGGAGGCGCTCGCCGAGCGGCTTATCGAGCTCGACACGCGAGTGCGGAACGTGCGAGCGCAGGCCGGCATCCCTCCGTCGGCGCGGATCCGCCTCTGGTTGATGCCGCCCGACCCGGAGACGGCGAGCGCGCTCCGCGAGCATCTTTCCATGGTCGCGGTGCCGGTGCGCGCCAGCGAGGTCGAGATCCTCGCGAGCCTCCCCGAGGGGGTCGCGGTGGCGCGCGGGGTCGGTGGGGGGATCCTGTTCGCCATCCCGCTGGCCGGGGTCCTCGATCTCGCGGCCGAGCGCGCGCGCCTTACCCGGGAGATCGACAAGGCGCGGGCGGAGCGCGAGCCGCACGCCCGCAAGGTCGAGAGCGCGGAGTTTCTGGAGCGCGCTCCGGAACGGATCATCGAACGGACCCGCCAAATCGTCCGTGACTTCGACACGCGGATCGAGCGCCTGGCCGAAACGCTCGCCCTGCTGGGCCCCGGATGAGCCGCGTGGCGCCGCCCCCGGCCGAGGCGGTGGAGAGGGCGGTGGCGGCCGCGCTGGCGGAGGATCTCGGGGCCGCCGGGGATATCACGACCGCCGCCCTGGTGCCGGAGGGGAGCTGGGCCGAGGCGATCCTGCAGGCGGAGGAGCCGCTCACCGCGGCGGGCGCGGCGGTGGCCCTGCGCGTGTTCCAGAGCCTCGACGCCCGCGTCAGCGAGGTGTCAGCCGCAGAGGATGGCTCGAGCCTGGGCGCGGGTGAGGCGCTGCTGCGCGTGCGCGGCCCCGCGCGCGCGCTCCTGGTGGGAGAGCGCACGGCACTCAACCTCCTCGGCCGGCTGTGCGGGATCGCGACTCGCACGCGGCGAGCGGTCGAGCAGGTGCGCGGCACCCGCACGCGGATCTTCGATACGCGCAAGACGACGCCGGGACTGCGCCTGCTCGAGAAATATGCGGTACGCTGTGGCGGCGGCGAGAACCACCGCATGGGGCTGCACGACATGGCGCTCATCAAGGAGAACCACATCGCGATCGCGGGAGGCGTGGGAGAGGCCGTCCGCAAGGCCCGGCGGGCTCTCCCTTCCGGTATCCGCCTGCAGGTCGAGGTGACCGACCTCGCGGGGCTGGATGCCGCGCTCGCGGCCGGCGCGGACCTGATCCTGTTCGACAACATGCCCTTGCCGTTGCTGAAGGCGGCGGCGGAGCGCGCCAGGGGACGGGCGGAGACCGAGGCTTCCGGCGGCATCGGCACGGATGCCGTCGGCGAGATCGCTCGCCAGACCGGCGTCGATCGCATCTCCCTGGGCGCGCTGACGCGGGGGGCCGTCTGGGCGGATATCTCGATGGACCTGGTGCCGGCGCAGGAAGCGTGAGCGGAGCGCTCGGGGTGGAGCCCGCCTGGGTGAGCGCGGTGCGCTCCGAGTGCCGGGGCGGGCCCGTCGGCGATCCGCTGCGTTTCTTTGCCTCGCTCCCCTCGACGAACGACTCGGCGCGGGACTGGCTCGCCACGGGCGGGCCCTCGGGGCTCGCAGTCCTCGCGGGAGAGCAGACAGCCGGTCGTGGCCGGCGTGGGCGCTCCTGGGCCTCGCCCCCGGGGGCGGGGTTGTATCTATCGGTGGGCCTGGTCCTGCCGCCAGCGCTCGCGACGTACCTCACGTTCGTCGGTGCCGTCGCGATCGCGGAGGCGCTCCGCGGGCGCGGCCTCGTGGCCGAGATACGCTGGCCGAATGACGTCGAGGTCGGCGGTCGGAAGATCGCGGGGGTCCTGGCCGAGACCCGCGTGGATGGAGGGCCCCGCATCCACGGGGTGGTCGGCATGGGGCTGAACGTGTCGCAGCTCGAGACGGACTTCCCGGCGGAGCTTGCCGGTCGCGCCACCAGCCTTCGCCTCGAGGGGGGGGACGTGGTGGGAGGGAACGGACCGTGGGCCGCCCGGGTGCTGACCGCCCTCGGGGTTCTGGTGGGGGAGCTCGAGTCGCTGGGCGGCCCGGCGCTGCTGGATCGCTGGCGCGCGCTCTCCCCCTCGCAGCGGGGGACCGCCGTGGTGATCGAAGGAGACGGCGACTCGTTCGCCGGGGTCACCCGTGGCATCGACGACGAGGGCGCGCTGCGTGTCGAGCGGCCGGACGGCCGCGTAACCTCGGTGCGTGTCGGCGAGCTGCGCCGGGCGCGGCGAACGTGACCCGCGCCATCCCGCGCTGCCGCGGGGGAGAGGAGTCGTCGTGCTCCTGGTGATGGACGTCGGGAATACCAACACCGTTCTCGGGGTGTACCAGGACGACCGGCTCGAGCACCACTGGCGGCTCGCGTCCCTGCGAGATCGCACGGTGGACGAGTTGGGGGTGCTGTCGCGCCAGCTCTTCGCCCTCACGAACCTCGATCCCGCGGCGATCGACGCCATCGTCATCGCCAGCGTGGTGCCGCCGTTGTCGCCGGCGCTGGCCGCCATGAGCCGCAGCTATTTCCGCGTCGAGCCGCTCTTCGTCGAGCCCGGAGTGCGCACCGGCATGCCGATCCTGTACGAGAACCCGCAGGAGGTCGGCGCCGATCGCATCGCCAACAGCGTGGCCGCCTTCGCCCGCTATGGCGGACCGGTTCTCGTGGTCGACTTCGGCACCGCGACGACCATCGATGCCGTCTCGTCGCGCGGCGAGTACCTGGGAGGCGCGATTGCGCCCGGCGTGCAGATCTCCTCCGACGCGCTGTTCGAGAAAGCGGCACGCCTTCCACGCGTGGCGATCCGCCGCCCCGACCGGGTCATTGGGAGGAACACCGTGCAGGCCATGCAGTCGGGGCTCTACTTCGGTTACCTTGGCCTCATCGATGGACTCCTGCGCCGCATGCAGGACGAGCTTGGCGAGCCGGCCAAGGTCGTGGCGACGGGCGGTCTGGCGCCGGTGTTCGCGGCGGAGGCGGATCGCTTCGACGCGGTCGACCCCAACCTGACGCTCGAGGGACTTCGGCTCATCTACATGCGCAATCGGTAGGAGGGAGGACGCGTGGACGTGTTGGTGGTCTGCTCCGGGAACATCTGTCGCAGCCCGTACGCCGAGGGGTATCTGCGCCATCACCTCGCGGCGCGGCCGGGCCGCGGAGCTTCGGTCGGGGTCCGCTCGGCCGGCACGCTCGGGATCGTCGGATCACCCCCGTCGCCCGAGACCGTGGCGCTGGCGCGTGAGGCGGGCTTCGACCTCTCCGCCCACCGCTCCCGGGCGCTGGAGTTCGACCTCGTGGACGAGGCGGACGCGATCCTGGTGATGGAACACGCGCACCGCGAGGAGATCGAGGCCCGCTACCCCGAGGATGCGGACAAGGTTCACCTGCTGAGCGAGTTTCATCCAGAGGCCACCGGGCTCGCCCGTCCCCCCGACATCTTCGACCCGATCGGGCTCCCCCTCTCCGAGTACCGGCGGTGTTTCCGGCTGGTGAGCGAGTCGCTGGAACGGTTCGTGCGCGAGCGGCTGCGGTCCCTTGGGTGATCCGCAGGCCCCAGCGGGGGAGGGTTCGCCTCTCGCCGCGGACGAGGCGTACTTTCGCGACATCGAAGCACATTTCTGCCGCCTCCGCGGGCGGCACCTGTTCGTGAGTCCGCTCGACGTGGCGCTGGTCGATGCCTGGTGGGATGCGGGGGTGCCGCTCGCGGTCGTGATGCGCGCGCTCGATCAGGTCTTCGAGCGGCGGCGCGCTGCGGGGTCGTCGCGCCCGGTGGGCTCCTTGAGCTACTGCCGCCACGCGGTGGAGGAGGCGTTCGAGGAGTGGAAGGAGTCCCGCCTCGGAGCTCGTCGGCTCACGTCTACAACCGCCGAGCGGGAGGCAGCGCTCGTCCCGCAGGCGGCCGCCTTCCTGCGCGCGCGGCAGGCGGCGCTCCAGCGCGCGGCGGCCGCCGCGCCTGGGGAGTCGGCGGACCGGGTGGCACGCGCGGCGATCGAGGTCGGAGCCCTCGCCGCCGGCCTCGAGGGGGCCGCGCCGGCAGTGCTGACGGAGACCGAACAGACGCTCGAGGGGATCGAGGATCGCCTTCTCGACGACCTCGGCGCGGGCCTCGAGACCGAGGCCCGCGAGAACCTCAGGGAGCAGTGCCGTCTCGAGGTCGAGCCGCTGCGCGGCCGCCTCACTGCACGCGCCTACGAGGCGACGCTCGCGAGCCGGTGGCGCGCGGCGTTGCGCGAGCGGTTCGAGCTGCCCCGCTTGAGCCTCTACCTCCTCTGAATTGACTCGCGAGCGCGGCCGATGGTACGGTCGCGCAGTGGAAGAGGCTGGTGCGGCGGGAGTTTCCCCTGCGCTACCCTCTGCTCGCCGCCGCGATCGCGTTCACCCTCGGTGCGGGACTGTCGCTCGCGCCCGTGGCCGCGCCCGCCCCGGCCGCGTTGCTCCTCGCGGGCGGAGGGATTCTGCTCCTCCTGGCGCGCTGCAGCTCCTCGCGCCACCCCTTTCGCTGGGCGGGAACCCTGGCGGCGTTCCTGGCCGCAGGCCTCGTGGCCCCGTCGCTGCGGTCCGCTCCTCGACCCGTCCCCGACATGCTCCCGCAGGCGCTCGCGCGCGGGTTGCCGGTCTGGCTCGAGGGTACCGTCGCCAGCCTGCCGCGGCGCGACCAGTCCCTGGTGCGCTTCGACCTGCAACTCGGTCGACTGGCGGCCGGCGCGCCGCCGGGATGGGGAGTTCGCGTCGCGGTCGGCGGGGGAGAGGCAGGTGACCCGGCACGGGTGGAGGAACTGCTGCCGGGAGACCGCCTGCGTCTGCTGGCCACGCTGCGGCGCCCACGCTCCTTCCATAACCCGGAAGCGTTCGCCGCCGACCTCTACCTGCGGCGACAGGGGATCGACCTGCTGGCGATGTGCAAGTCGCCGCTCCTCGTGGAGCGCCTCGGCACCGCCGCGTTCTCTCCCTCCCGGCAGCTCGCGCGCCTGCGTCGCGCGCTGCTGCGCCCATTCGACGCCCGGCGCGCCGCGGGGGACGGGGGCGCGGGGCTCGTCGCGGCGATGGTGTGGGGGGAGCGCTCCGCCGTCTCCCCGGAAACTCGCGCCGCGCTGGTCGCGTCGGGGACCTTCCACCTGCTGGCGATCTCCGGAATGAACGTCGCGCTCCTTTTCGCTTTCCTGCTCGCGGCGGCGCGCCTGGTCGGGTTGCGGGGCTGGCTCGCACCGCTCGCGATCCTCGCCTTGCTGCCGATCTACGCCGCCCTCGCCGGCGCGAGCCCGCCGATCCTGAGGGCGGCGCTCATGGGGGGAGGGCTCATCCTCGCGCGCTTCCTCGGCCGAGCGGCCGTGGCCCCCAACACGCTTGGCGGCTCGCTGCTCGCGATTCTGGTCCTCGCTCCGGAGGCCGCCGGCGATGCCGGCCTGCAGCTCTCGGCGCTGGCGACGGCGGCGCTGCTCGTCCTGGCCACGCCGCTCGAGCGCTGCCTTCGCGGCCCGCGCTGGTGGCGCCGTTCGCTGGCCGCCTCGCTGGCGGCCCTGGCGGGGACCACGCCGTGGCTGGCACGGATCGCGCACTGGATCTCGCCGGTGGCGCTGGTCGCAAACCTCGCCGCGGTGCCGCTCAGCGCGGTCGTCGTGGTGATGGGAACCGTTGGCAGCGCCACGCTCGCTGCCGGCAGCTCTCTCGGCACCCCCCTGCTCGCCGTCGCCGAAGGCGCGGCCGACGCGATCATGACGGTGGCCGAGGTGTGCGCGCGGGTGCCGGGAGGGTCGTGGCCCACGCCGGGGCCGTCGCTGGGAGTCATCGCCGTCTACTACACGCTCCTCGTGATGGCAGCCGCGGTACCCGCTGCCAGTGCGCTGCGGCGAACTTCGCTCCCCCTGCTGGCGCTCGCCACGCTCTGCGTCGCGGTGGGCTCCCCGGGCCTCCCCGCCGATGGCCGGCTGCGTCTCGACATGTTGGACGTCGGGCAGGGGGATGCCCTCCTCCTGCGGCTGCCCGACGGCGCCGCGCTGCTGATCGACGGAGGCGGGCTCACCGGGAGCACGTTCGACCTCGGCAGGCAGGTCGTGGTGCCCGCCCTCTGGGCGCTGGGCGTGCGGCGCCTCGATCTGGTCATCGGCACCCATCCGCACCACGATCATCTGGGCGGCCTCGCCGCGGTAGTGCACCACCTGCCGGTGGACGAGGCGTGGCTGGCAACCGGGGCACGAGACGACGCCGATCTGCAGGCCCTGCGGCGAGCCTGCCTGGAGCGCGGCACCTCGCTGCGGCGGGTTGTCGCCGGTGTGACCCGCCGCTTCGGCGAGACGGAGCTCATGGTGCTCCATCCGCCCGCGGACGTCAGCCGCCGCGATCCGAACGACGCGTCGATCGTACTGGTCGTCGCGTGGGGCCGCGAGCGCTGGCTGCTGGCCGGAGATGCCGGCGCCCGGGTGGAGGCCGAGCTCGGCGAACAGGTGGGCCAGGCCGGGTTGCTGAAGGTGGGTCACCACGGGAGCAAGACCGCGACGACGGTGGAGTTTCTCGCACGCCTGCGACCGCGCCTCGCCCTGATCTCGGTGGGGGAGGGGAACCGCTGGCGTCACCCCGACGACGCCGTTGTCGCACGCCTCGCGGCGCGCGGCGTTCGCGTGCTGCGCACCGACCGTGACGGCATGGTCTCGGTCACGAGCGATGGACGGGTGCGGACCTGGCAGGTGACACGCTCCGCCGCCCCCTGAACCTGCACGCGGCGTCACCCGCGCGGCCGTCCCCCGGAGCGCTCAGCCGCCAAGCTCCGCGAACGGCGTCGGGATAAAGCAGAGGATCAGGATCGCGAGACCCAGGATGGCCACCAGTCGTCTGCCCCGTGACAGGGGCCGCGATTCGTCCACGAGGCGCGGATGCCGGGTTCCGAGAGCCAGCGCGAGGATCAATCCCCAGAACGCCCACGGGAGGTAGAAGACCCCGAGAGCGAGCATCCCGACCAGCGCCAGCCGCGAGACCCAGAGGTGCAGCCGGGGTGAGAGCGCGTACGTGACGTGTCCCCCGTCGAGCTGACCGATCGGCAGAAGGTTCATCGCGGTGGCGAACAGACCCACCCAGCCGGCGTAGGCGGCGGGGTGAACGAGGAGCGTCGTCCCGTCGGGAGTCGGCGGCCCCACCAAGAACGCCAGCAGGCGCGAGAGGAGGGAGTCGCCGAGCGTGACTCCCAGCTCAGGCGAGGTAGCCACTACCGTGGAGTGCGCCAAGCCGTAGAGGAGCGCCGGCACCGTCACGGCGAATCCTGCCAGCGGCCCGGCGATGCCAACGTCGAAGAGGACATTGCGATCCGCGAACGGCGAGCGGATCCGAATGAACGCCCCGAGCGTCCCGAACGGAAACTGCGGGCCGGGGAGAAAGAGCGGCGGGGTGGCGTCAATGCGGTAGTAGCGGCACGCGAGGTAGTGACCCATCTCGTGACACCCGAGAATGGCGACGAGCCAGGCGGCGTACGGGATGCCGGTCCACAGCGCGGCGAGGTCGAGATACACCACGAAGAGGCCGGGGAGACCCCAGAACTGGTCCGCACGCGTCAACGCCGCCGCTCCACCGGCCGCGAGCATCGTGTAGCAGGAGATCAGGAAGCAGGCGCCGAATACCCAGCGGCGGGTCGGGCGCGAGGGCCGCACCGGCGCCAGGACGAAGGCTTCCGCAGGCGGCGAGGACTCCGGTGGTAGGCTCAACGTCGGCCCGGGCCGGAACCATGTGCTACAGTTCCGGCCGCGACAGGGGGGCGCCTGGGTGCGGAGGCGCTCAGAGGTTGCGGAGGTTCTTGCCCGGCTTGAACCGGATGGTCTTCCCCGGGGGGATCCGCACTTCCTTCCCGGTGCGCGGGTTGCGACCGATCCCCTTCTTGCGTGGCTTGACCTGGAAGACACCGAAGCCGCGGAGCTCGATCCGCTCCCCACGGCGCATCGACTCCTTCATCGACTCAAGGACCGCTTCCACGGCGACGACAGCCTTCACCCGCGTGATATCCGCTGCTTTCGCCACCTGGTTGATGATGTCGGTCTTGATCATTCGATGCTCTCCGGACGGTTGGCCGCCGAACCGCCATGAATGTTAGGCAATATAAATAAAGGGGTTATTCCATGTCAACGGGGAGACGAACGCCGCGCCCAGGCGTGGATCCGCCAGCCACAGCCGGCGCGGGTTCCCGCAGCTCCCTCGTGGGCGTGGCGATTGTCGGCGTCCCGAACGTCGGCAAGTCGACGCTCTTCAACCGGCTCATCGGGCGGCGCCACGCGCTGGTGGGGGATCGTCCGGGGTTGACGCGCGATCGGCTCGAGGCGGAGGCCTGGATAGGGGATCGCCGTGCCCGGGTGATCGACACCGGGGGGATCATCCGGGACCACGCGGACAGCATGGCCGTCCTGGTGCGACAGCAGGCGGAGACGGCCGTTGCCGGCGCGGCAGCCGTGCTGCTGGTGGTGAACGCGCGCGCCGGGCTGCTGCCGCAGGACCACGAGATTGCCCAGTGGCTGCGCCGCAGCGGGCGTCCGACGCTGGTGGTGGCGAACAAGATCGATCGGCCCGAGGACGAGGGGCTGGCTGCGGAGTTCCATGCGCTCGGGCTGGGCGATCCGGTCCCGGTGTCGGCGGAACACGGCCTCGGGATTGGACCTCTCGTGGACCTCCTCTCCGAGCTGCTCCCCGCAGCGGGCGCCGCCGACCTCGAGACGCCTCCCTCCGACGTGCGCCGGCTTGCCTTCGTCGGCCGTCAGAACGTCGGCAAGTCGTCGCTGGTGAACGCCCTGGCCGAGGAGGAGCGGTCGGTCGTGAGCGAGATCGCGGGGACGACGCGCGACACCGTGGACATTGCGCTGACGGCGGGCGGGCATGACTACCGGATTCTGGACACGGCCGGATTGCGCCGGAATCGCCGCGCGGCCGACCGCATCGAGACGCTGGCGGCAGGGCGGGCGATGGACGCGCTGCGCTTCGCCGATGTCGTGCTCCTGGTCCTCGACGGATCGGTCGAGATATCGATGCAGGACCAGTCGGTGGCAGGGGAGGCGCAGCGCAGCGGACGCCCGCTCGTTCTCGTGGTGAACAAGTGGGATCTGGCCGCTCGCGGCGAGGCGGCGCGCGAGGCGATGAAGCGGCAGCTCGCGGAGCGCTTCCGGTTCGCCCGCTACGCGCCGATCGTCTTCGTCTCCGCTCGCACCGGCGCCGGGGTCCACCGCATCCTCCCGGAAGTCGAAGCGGTCTGGCGCAACGGTTCCACCTGGGTCGGAGCCGGCAAACTCAACCGGTTTCTGCAGAAACTGCAGACGCTGCGGCCCGGCCGCGGCAGCCGCGGCGAGCCGATGCGCTGTTCCTACATCGCCCAGACCGGGATCCGGCCCCCCGCGTTCACGCTGTTCAGCAACCTGCATGGGCCGGCCGATACCCCCTATCGCCGGTTCCTGGAGAACCGCCTGCGGTCGGAGTTCGGGTTCGACCGCACACCGGTCATTCTGCATTGGAAGCGAAAATGAGCGGTTCCGGTTGACAGTATGGAATGCAGGTGTTAATTTTGCGCCCGCTTGGGGTTAGCGGCGTCCCAGGCGCAGCCGCGGCACCTTCGCCCCGCCGCTCACCGCCGCCCTCGCCCGGCCCTCGGCGGGATCCTCTGGAGTGAACAATGGTCCTGTTCAACTACTCCACGAAGGAAATCACTGCCAAGGTCGTCTATTACGGCCCGGGGTTGTGCGGCAAGACCTCGAATCTACAGTTCATCTACGACAATCTCCCAGGGAACATCCAGCGCGGGCGCATGCTGTCGCTCGCCACCAAGACCGATCGGACCCTGTTCTTCGACTTCCTGCCGATCGACCTCGGCATGATCCGCGGGATGCGCACGCGCGTGCAGCTCTACACCGTGCCGGGCCAGGTCTTCTACAACTCCACGCGGAAGCTCGTCCTCAAGGGGGCGGATGGCATCGTCTTCGTCGCCGATTCCCAGGAGAAGATGGCCGAGGCGAACCTGGAGAGTTTCCGCAACCTCGAGGAGAACTGCGTCGAGAACGGGATCAAGCTGAGCGAGACCCCGGTGGTCCTTCAGTTCAACAAGCGCGACCTACCGGGCATCTCCTCCGTGGAGGCGATGAACAACCTCCTCAACAAGTACAACGCCCCGTTCTACGAGTCGATCGCCACGACGGGCATCGGCGTGCACGAGACCCTCAAGGCGGTGACCAAGCTGGTCTTGCATTCGCTGCGGGAGAAGTACGCGGGCGACCGCGAGGGCGCTGCCAAGCGACCTGCCGACCTCCCGGCGCAGCCCCCGATCGCCGCGTCGGTCGCGGTTGCCGCTCCGCCTCCGCCGGCAACCCGGGCGCCGCTGGCTGCCGCGCCTCCGCCGGCGCTGGTTCCAGGAACCCCGGTCGGCCACGGGGTCCCGGAGCTCGCGGAGCCGGACGATGAGCCGCTCGTCCTGGCCGAGGAGCCAGAGACGGCGGCGGCCGCCGGGGTCGTTGGCGGCGAGCCAGACGTTCCCCTTCCCGCCTCCGTGGCCCGCGCCGCCGCGGCCTCCGCCGCCGGTTGGGATGCCGCACTCGGCTCTGGCTCCGCCCTCGAGGCGGCGTTCGCCACCGTCGACGACGAGGAGGACGCGGAGGTGATCCAGCTCGAAGAGATCGCCGATCCCGATCCGGTCGTGATCCTGGAGCCGGAACCCGAGTCGGAGCCCCCGGTCGTGGACGGACTGCTGCAGCTGGCCGACGCGACTGAGACCTTGCCGGGGACGGACGAGAGCTTCGCGGACCTGGCGGCGGAGCTCTCCGACGAAACGGTGGAGACACGGATTCCGCTCGCGGCGGCCCCGGAGCCGACCGCCATACCCATCGCCACCGGTGGCTGGGGCGATCCGGTGGTCTTCGCCGAGCCGCTGGCGCCGGCGCCGATCCCCTCCCGCGCCCCAGCGTTCCCCCGCCGGGCCCCGTCCCCTGTCGCGACCGGCGACGACGACATCCTCGGCCTGGGAGGTGGGCCTGCGGCCCCGTCCGGCGCGGCGGCAGCGCTCGCCGCGCCGACGCTGTCGGCGGGCGGGGCACCGATCGACGTGCCGATCCAGATCGAGGTGGGCGGACGGCTGCGCCGCTACCGGCTCCGCGTGACGCTCGAGCTCGAGGACTAGGCATGCTCTCAGCGAACGTGAAGCCGGCCGCTTTCATCTGTCCTGAATGTCACACCGCCCTGCAGCTCGACCGCAGCAAGCTGCCCCCTGGTGGCGCGCGCAGCCGCTGCCCCGCGTGCAAGGAGCTCGTGCTGATCCCGGCGCTGGCGGCGAGCCCCGCTGCGGTCACGAGTTCCCTCGCGGAGGACGTCGCCACCCGCCGGTTCAACGTTGCCGACCTCGCGCCGCCCCCACCCCTCGCAGAGCCGCCCTCCCCGGCGGAGACCGAAACCGTACGCTTCAACGTGGCGGCGATCGGCGCGCAGGGTGGTGGCGCCCCCCGCGCGGACGAGGACTCGCTGGCGACGCGACGCCTGTCGGTTTCGCCGCTGGCGGCGGACGATGACGACGTGATCGACATCGAGGAGGAGGAGCCGCCGCCACCCGTGCTCCCGCCGCCGCCCAAGGCGGCTCCGGTCCTGGCCCCCACCGTCGATGCCGCCATCCCGCTGGCCCCGCGTCCCACGCCCGCTCCTGCCGCGCCGCGAGATGCGCTGGGCGGGAGCATTCCGCTGGTCCGACCGCAGCAGCGGACGCCCTCGGCCACGCGCTCGCGGCCGCCGCTTGCCGCGGAGCCTGCGCCTGCCGCCAAACGAGGCAGCGGTGCCGGGAGGGTGTTCGCCGGACTGCTGCTCGGCGCGCTCGCGGGGGGGGGTGGGGGATACCTCGCGATCCAGAAGGGCCTGCTCACCCCACCGCCGGCGCTGTTCACGGTTCCAGGCGGGGACGCCGTGTCATGGAGCCTCCTGACGGCGGGGGCGGGTGCCCTCGTCGGCGCTGTGCTGGGCGCTCTCACACGCGGCCGTCGCTGAGGCGTTCCGACCCCACTCCTACCCCGACGCGGCTCCGTAAACCCATGTGCTATAGTCCCCTCATGTCAGGAGTCGCCCATCGCGGGCGCCGCCAGGAGGGGTTCTCAGTGGATCGAAGCCGTGTGCGCCGCCTTCGTCTCCGGCTCATGGGGTTGCTCGCCGTCTGGCTCGTCGCCGGGACAGGACCGCGTGCGGCTGACGCCTTCGTCGTCTCCCATGCCTTCAACCTGCGGATGCAGGGTGAGCCAGCCAAGATCTCCTTCCTGTCGGCGGTCTACGTGGTGAACATCTCCCCGGACACGGTCCGCGACCTGGTGTTCACGGCGCGCGCCCCCGAGGGGTTCTCGCTGGCACTGGCGCCGCGGGAACTGCAGGAGATCTACCTGCGCGAAGCGGACGACTTTCATCAGGAGCTGGTCGAAGGCGCCTACCGGATGAAGCAGGCGCACCTGGCGCCGAACCAGGGGACCATCCTGTTCTACCAGATGACCTACAACGCCAAGGCGGAGTCGGCCACCTTCCCTGGCCTCCAGGTCGAGTACAAGATCGAGGATGAGGACGCAACGCATCAGTTCACCGCGCCCGAAGCCGCGCTGTCGCTCGCCCGCTATCACCGCTTCGCCGGGACGATCAACGATTTCATCCGCCGCTATGCGGCTGCCGGGTTCACCTTCCCGATCGTGCCAGGTTCCCCCGAGTGGACGTTCGTCGCGCCCGATTACCGCGCGTTTCCCCGTGGCTTCGTCGATGTGAACCTGGTGCCCCCGGACCGCGAGGCGCAGTTCCGCGTGCAGACGGGGTACCCCGGTGACTTCCGCGAGATGCTGTTCCGCTGGCAGACGAAGGAGCGCAGCAAGAAGGACCCCTTGACCGAGGCGAATGCGCGCACCCAACTCGATGTGCTGGTTCGCTGGCTGGGCGACTACAGCCTGGAACCGGAGTCGATCAAGGTGACCGCCGGAAAGCTCGCCCGGCTGCCGGCCTTCATCCTGGAGGGGCGCTGGGTCGACAACAAGCCGGAGCGACTCGGATCCGGCCCGTTTCGCTTCTACGCCTTCCACGACCCGCGTGGGGGGAAGGACTATTTCATCTATGCCGGCGCGCAGGGGCGCGGCATCGGGCCGGAGCGCTCGGAGACGCCGGCACCGGAACAGGAGCAGAAGCTCCTCCGGGAGATCACCGCCATCGCGGAGAGCTTCCGTCCCTAGCCCGGCCGCGCCAGCCGATGCGCCACCCACTCCGCCCGCCTCACGACCCTGGGTCCGGGAACCTGCCGCGGGAATGAACCGGTCGCGCGGAGAGCGCGCAGGCAGCGGCGCGCGCCTCACCGGGCTCGTGCTGGCGGTCGGATCCCTCCCCGTCGTCGCCTTCTTCCTGTGGCGATTCCCCGTTCCGGTGCGGCAGCCGCTCGTGCTGGCCACCCTGCGCGACCTCGCCACCGCGCTGCTCCTGCTGCTGCTTGCACTCTGGTTCGGTTCGGCATTGCTGCGCCTGCTCCGCGCGCGGCAGTACTGCGCCGACGGGGGAGAGCGGCTGCTCGCGGCGGCAGGGCTCGGCTACGGGGCGATCGCCCTCGGCGCGCGCGGCCTTGCCGCGGTCGGGGGGTTGCGGCCGCTCCCCCTCGCCCTGGTGGCGCTAGGGGCGATCGCCGTGACGCGCGGCGAGACTCCCCTGCTCGCCGCGGACCTGAGTGCGCTCCGCCGCTGCATTGCCCGGCCGGGCGCCTGGCGCGGCGCGCGACTGGTTCTCGCCGTTCTGCTCTGCGCGGCGCTCGCCCTCATGCTCCTCGAGGCACTCGCGCCGCCGACGGCCTACGACGCCCTGCGCTACCACCTGCGCCTGCCGCGCCTCTATGCCGACCAGGGGGCGTGGGTGGATGTCCCGTTCGACTTCAACAGCGCCTTCCCCCAGAACGTCAACATGCTGTTCGCGGTGGCGTTCGCCGTGGGGGCGCCGCGCGCCGCCAGCTTGACCCACTTGATTCTCGGGTGCCTGGCGACCGGAGCGGTCGCGACGCTGGCGCGCCGCCGCGGGGGAGACGGGGCGGGACTGCCGGCCGCGGCCATCTACTTCACCATGCCGGTGGTGGCGTTCAACTCGGCGTGGGCGTACATCGACCAGGGAGTGGTGCTGTTCACCCTGCTGGCGGTCGCCGCGGTCGGGCGCTTCCGCGCCCACGGTGAGACCGGTGCTGCCGCCCTCGCCGGGGTGTTCGCCGGGCTGGCGCTGGGCTCGAAGTACACCGCCGCCGCCTCGCTGCCGGTGCTGGGCGTCGCGATCCTTCTCGCGCCGAGGCCCAGTGCCGGACCGCGACGGCAGCGGGCAATTGCGGCCGCCGCGCTCTTCGCCGCGCTGACCCTCGCCATCGCCTCTCCCTGGTGGCTGCACAACTGGTCGCTGCGCGGCAACCCGGTCTACCCCTTCGCCTCGGACTGGTTCGGCGCGCCGCCGCACGACACCTATCGTCCTGCCTTGCATCGAGTGGACCTTGAGCGGCCGGAGATCCCGGCGGCCTCACCGCGAGACTGGCTCGTGTTGCCCTGGCGGTTCACCATGGCGCCCTGGGTTCGCGACGAGATGATCGGGCCCGCGCTGCTCGCCTCGCTGCCGCTGCTCGTGCTCTACGGTGGGGCGGGGGGTGCCGGCCTGATCGGCCTCGCCGGGGCGTATGCCGTCGTCTGGATCGCGACCTCCCCGCAGGCTCGCCTGTTCCTCCATGGGCTCGCCCTGCTCGGCGCCGCGGCGGGCGCCGCCTGGGGGCGGTTGCTCGCGCGGCGGGGGAGTGTGGCCCGCTGCGGCAGCGCGCTGCTGTGCGTGGCGATTGCCGCCGCGGTGCTGAACCTGGCGGTGGCCCAGCGGGCGCTCAGCGATCCGTTCCAGGTCGTGGCGGGAATGGAAACGGAGGAGGCGTACCTGACCCGGATGGTCGAGGGGCACGCGGCGATCGCCTTCGTCAATCGCGCCCTGCCGGCGGACGCGAAGGTGCTGTTCGTGGGCGAGATCTTCGGCTATCACTGCCGCAAGCCGTACCTGCTGGGCTCGAAGTTCGACACACCACCCATCGTCGCGTACATCAGCGCGGCGCCGGATCTCGACGCGTTTCGCCGCCGGCTGGCGGCGGAGGGGTTTACGCACGTCCTCTACAGCCAGGCCCAGCTGCGACGGTTCGTCGCGCTCCCCGAGCGCTATCTGGCGTGGCCGGACGACCGCTCGCGCGCGATCTACCGTGAGTTCATGACCCGCTGGCTCGAGCCGTTGCACGCGGACGACGACGCGGTGGTCTCGCGGATCCTCGCCGCGCCGCGTGACCTGGCGCTGCCGGAACGGCTTGACACCGGGAGCGCAGCGACACTATCATCCGGTCGTCCTGAATCACCGTAAGTTACTGTCAAGCTGGAGGATACGGCGTGGCCAGCCCGTTCAGGGACTTCACCATCCACCTGCAGGCGGGGGAAACCGTCTATCAGGAGGGGGAACCGGGCACGATGATGTACGTCATCCAGTCCGGAGCGGTGGAGCTGGTGCGCGAGATCGAGGGACGGAAGATCTCGTACGGCGTGCTCGAGAAGGGGGACTTCTTCGGCGAGATGTCGCTCCTGCTCGAAAGCCAGCCGCGCACCACGCACGCGCTGGTGGTCGAGGACACGGACCTGGTCGAGATCAACGCCACGCTGTTCGACAAGATGATCCGCGGCAATATCGAGATCGCCGTGCGCATGATGCGCAAGATCTCGCTGCGTCTGCGCGAGCTCGAGGATCGACTCCACGCCGAGGTTCCCGCCGCCGTCGTCGCCCCCGTTCCGGCGCCGGCGGCGCCCGACTCGCGGCCCGCACCTCCCTTCCCGCAGGCGGCGGTCCTGCCGTCCGAGGTGGCTGCCGCGCCGCCGGTTGCGGCGGCGCCACCGGCGCCCGTGGCGGTCCCACGTGCCCGCCCCGGCAGCGGACCGCCGGCCGCGAAGCGGGTCGCCGGCGCGCATGCGATGTTTGCGAGCGCAGACGGTCGGCATCAGTTCCCGCTCCTCTCGGATCGCGCGGCGATCGGACGCTTCGACCCGGTCACGGGGATGCGCCCGGAGGTCGATCTCTCGGCGCTCGACATCAACCGCTCCGTGTCGCGCCATCATGCGCGCCTCGTCCACGAGGGGGAGGGGTACGCGCTGACCGAGGAGGTTGGGGCGCTCAATGGGACCTACGTGAGCGGCAAGCGCCTCACGACCGGCAAACCCGCGCGGCTGCACCACGGCGACGAGGTATCGTTCGGGATGGTCAAGCTGACGTTCCAGGTGCTGGGTTCGTCATGATCCGGTGGCTCGCCCTGGGGCGGTATGGCTCCGCGGGCCTGCTGCTCCTGACGCTGGCGATCCCTGGCTCCACGAAGGCGGCCGAACCTCGCTCCTACAGTCTCTCGCTCGAGGTCAGCTACGGCACGCAGCCCGATCGGGCCAGCCACCTCGATGATATCCGCCGCGCGGTCGAAGCCTGGATCGCCAGCAGCGGCCCGCTCAACGCCGAGACCCGCCCCGGGGCCGCCGACCTCCACCTGCGGATCTGGATCGACCGGATCGAGGTGAAGCGGAGCTATCCCGAGGGGAGCCTGACCCCGGACGTGTTTGCGGACACCGCGCGGCCGGGGTTGCCGCAGGGAATCTACTCGACACTGTTCGAGACGCGCGTCGAGCTGGTCGATCTGCGCACGGGCGGCGCGGCTCTCATGCAGGAACCGCTCAAGGTCTACAACGAGCAGGTTCCCGGCGAGCACATCCCCGACGCCAAGGCGCGGTCGTGGCAGGTGAACCTCGACTACCTGTGCGATCGTCTCGCCTCGGCGCTGCGCCGACACCGCCGCCCCATCCAGCGTCACCTTGCCGAGGCAAAGCAGGCCGGCGACGCCACCCCCTGACCTCCCGCGCGGACGCGCCCTGCGGCCCATGTGGTAGACTCCGCACACCTCGCCCCCGGCGGAAACCCCGTCGTCCCCGGAGAGATCTCGTGGCACCGAACGAACCGGCCGCACGCAAGGACGCCGCTGCTGCGCCCTTGCGGGTGCTCTCCGGACACCGCCCGACCGGCCCTCTGCACCTGGGACACCTGGTCGGAGCGCTCGGAAACTGGGTGACGCTGCAGGACGGGAATGACTGCTACTTCGCCATCGTCGATTGGCACGCGCTGACGACCCACTACGCCGACACGCGCGACCTGCAGGCGCAGATTCGCGAGGTCGCCATCGACTGGCTGGCGGCGGGGCTCGACCCGGCGCGCGCGACGCTGTTCGTCCAGTCACAGGTTCCCGAGCACGCCGAGCTGCACCTGCTGCTGTCGATGCTGGTGCCGCTCCCCTGGCTGGAGCGGGTGCCGACCTACAAGGAGCTGCAGCAGCAGCTCCGTGATCGAGACCTCGCCACGTATGGTTTCCTGGGGTACCCGGTACTGCAGGCGGCGGACATCCTGATCTACAACGCCGACCTCGTGCCGGTGGGGGAGGACCAGCTCTCCCACGTCGAGCTGACGCGCGAGATCGCCCGGCGCTTCAACCATCTGTACGGAGAGGTCTTCAAGGAGCCGCAGGCGCGCACCACGCGGTCGCCGCGACTGCCGGGCACGGACGGGCGCAAGATGTCGAAGTCGTACGGAAACGCGATCGCCCTCTCCGACTCGCCGCCCGAGGTCCGTCAGAAGGTGCTGACCATGGTCACCGACCCGGCCCGCAAGCGGCGCCACGATCCAGGCAATCCGGAGGTGTGTCCGGTGTTCGACTTCCACCGGGTGTTCAGCCGGCCGGAGGAGATCGACCAGGTCAATCGCGAGTGCCGTTCGGCCGCCATCGGCTGCGTCGATTGCAAGGGGATCCTGCTGCGCAACCTCGAGCCGGTGCTCACGCCGCACGCCGAGCGCCGCGCTCGGGTCGCGGCGGAACCGGAGCGGGTGGACGCCGTCCTCGCCGACGGCGCCCGGCGGGCTCGGCTCGCCGCCGGCGAGACGATGGTGCGGGTGCGCGCGGCGATGGGGCTGGCGACGAAGTCGCGGGCCTGAGGAGATGGCCTTGGACAAGCCACACGACGAAACGCGGGGGATGGTGCCGCCGCCCGCGGAGCTCGGCCCGGGATCGCTCGACGCGGAGCGGCACCGGCTGCAGGTGCACGTGCCTGCCTTTCACGGGCCGCTCGACCTCCTGCTGCACCTCGTGCGCATCAACGAGGTCGAGATCAAGGACATCCCGGTCCTCGAGATCGCGCGGCAGTACGACGCGTACCTCGAGACGATGCGCCAGCTCGACCTGACCATCGCGGGAGAGTTCCTGGTGATGGCGGCAACGCTGGCGCACATCAAGTCGCGCATGCTGCTGCCGCGCCGCCCCTCGGAGGAGGCGGAGGACGATGATCCCCGGCAGGACCTGGTCCGCCAGCTGCTGGAGCATCAGCGCTTCCAGCTCGCCGCGGAGTCGCTGGCGGCGCGCGCCGATCGCCAGGAGTCCGTCTGGACCAGGCCGGCGCAGCCGCCCCCGGAGCTGCACGGGGAGGTGATGCTGGAGGCGACCCTGTACGATCTGCTGCGCGCCTTCCAGGGGGTGGTGGAGTCGCTGGGCGGTGCCGCCCGCCTCGACTTGCGCCCGGAGGGGGTGTCGGTGAACCAGAGGATGAGCGAGATCCTCGAGCGGCTTGACCTGGATCGAAGCGTCGAGCTCTCCCGCCTTCTCCCGGCAGCGTCGGAGCGCCGCGACTGGATCGTCACCTTCCTGGCCATTCTCGAGCTGCTGCGGCTGCAGATGATCGCGGCATGGCAGGTGAACCGGTTCGGAGAGATCCGCCTGGCGAAGGCCGCGCCGCTGCCGGCGCCGGAGGGGTAGGGCATGGAAGAGGAAAGACGAGAGAACGGTGGTCAAGAGGAGGCGCCTTGGCTCGCGCCCGAGGACGAGTTTGCCCGCGAGCGGGAGACGGCAGGGCCGGTCGCCCTCGCGCTGGAGGCACTGCTGTTCGCGGCCGATTCGCCGCTGTCGCTCGACGAGATGCGACAGGCGCTCCCGGAACCGGAACGCGGTGCGGCGGAGGCCGGACTGGCCCGGCTGCTGTCGCGCTACGCCGAGGAGGATCGCGCGCTGCAGATCCTCGCGGTGGCGGGGGGATACAGGATGACCACCCGCCCGGCGTTCGATCGGGTCGTGCGGGCGCTCTATCGCAATCGGCAGCGGCTCCGCCTCGGGCGGGCCGCGCTCGAGACGCTGGCGATCGTCGCGTATCGTCAGCCGATCACCTCCCCGGAGATCGCCGAGATCCGCGGGAAGGACCCTTCCGGCGTCCTGCGCACGCTGCTCGAGCGCAGTCTCGTGCGCACCCGGGGACGCAAGCGAGTGGTCGGCAAACCGTTTCTTTACGGCACCACTCGTGAGTTCCTGGAGCAGTTCGGCCTGAATTCGCTCGACGACCTACCTAGCCTGGAGGAGTTTCAGGCGATGTTGGGGGACTCCCAGCTCACGCTTCCCGCGGAGGAGCACGAGGAAGGGACCGCGGAGCCAACGGCAGTGGCCGCTGGGCTCGAGGCCGAGCTGGCGGGGGAGGAGTAGCGGGTGGCGGCTCCCCAGCGGCTCCAGAAGCTCCTCGCGCGCGCCGGCGTCGCCTCGCGACGGGCGGCGGAGGAGTTGATCCTCGCGGGCCGGGTCACCCTCAACGGGGAGCGAATCACCACGCTCGGGACCAAGGCGGACCCGGAGGCGGACCAGATCCGCGTCGACGGCCGGGAGCTGCAGCCTGCGGCGCCCCCACGCGTCTTCGCCCTGCACAAGCCGCGCGGCGTGGTCACCACACTCGACGACCCGGAAGGGAGGCCAACGATCCGCGACCACCTGCCCCGCGCGGGGGTGCGCCTCTTCCCGATCGGACGGCTGGACTTCCACTCGGAGGGGCTGCTGCTGCTCACGAACGATGGCGAGATTGCCGACCGCATCCTGCGCCCCGCCGCCGGAATCCTCAAGACCTACCACGTGAAGGTCCGCGGGGTTCCCGGGGCGAGCGCCCTGGAGCGCCTGGGGCGAGGACTTCCCCTCGAGGGGCGCAAGACGCTCCCGGCCAGGATCGCGCCACTGTCGACCACCCCGCAGGGGAACAGCCTCTGGATAGAAGTGATCCTCCAGGAGGGGCGGCGCAACCAGATCCGGCGCCTGTTCCAGATGCTGGGACATCCGGTGCAGAAGCTCCGCCGGGTGCAGGTGGGGGCTATCGCCCTGGGGTCGTTGAAGCCGGGGGAGTGCCGGGAACTGACCCAGGCCGAGGTCGGCTCGCTGCTGCGCGGGGAATCCCCCGCCCCACGCCGGAGACGCGCCGCCGCGCGTCCGAGGCAGGGAAGGGGAGCGGCCGCCCCTCCTCCCAAGGGGCGCCGGACCTCGTCCGCCCGCCCCGCGGCCGAGCCTGTTTTTCGCCCCTCGGAAAAATCGCGTCGAACCCGTAAAAGGTGAATTGACAGGAATTTGTATTGACAGCCCCCCCCTCGACCCCTATAATTCCGCATTCGAGTCACCACCCTCGGGATTGCCGTGAGGCAGGGTTGCGCCCAGGAGGCGTGCCCGCGCGCAGCAAGGCGCCGTCCCCCACAAGGAGGTAGCCTTTTCATGGATTTGCAGAGAGACGCCCAGGCCCCTGCCCTCGATGCTGGTTCAGGAGGGCGTTCCGATGGGCCCGGCACACCCCCCCGCATTCATGGCGACGCCACCAACGGCAAGAGTGTCCAGAGCGTAGCCGACGACGCTTCCAGCGAAGACTTCGAGAAGATGCTCGAGGCGTACGACGCCAAGTTCAAGAGCCTGGCGGAGGGCGCCGTCGTACGGGGTCGGGTGCTGAAAGTCCTGCCCAACGAGGTGATCGTCGATGTCGGCTACAAGTCGGAGGGTCTGATCGACATCGAGGAGTTCACCGACCGCAGCGGCAACGTGCGCGTGAAGGCAGGCGATGAGATCGACGTTCTCCTGGAGAAGACGGAAGACCGCGAAGGGTACGTGGTCCTGTCGAAGGAGAAGGCCGAGAAGATGAAGATCTGGGAGACGGTCGAGCGCGCCTTCGAGACGCAGGAGGTCATCCTCGGCCGGGTGATCGAGCGCATCAAGGGTGGGCTGGCCGTCGACATCGGAGTGCGGGCCTTCCTCCCCGGCTCCCTCGTCGACGTGCGACCGGTGCGGAACCTCGACCAGCTGAAGGGTCAGGAATTCCGCATGCGGGTGATCAAGGTCAACAAGCGTCGCGGCAACATCGTCCTCTCCCGCAAGGCGGTGATCGAGGAGGAGAACGCCGAGAAGAAGAAGGAGACGCTGAAGCACCTGAAGGAAGGGAAGGTGATTCGCGGGGTGGTGAAGAACCTGACGGGGTACGGGGCCTTCATCGATCTCGGCGGCATCGACGGCCTGCTTCACCTCACCGACATGTCCTGGGGGAGGATCAACCACCCCTCCGAGCGCCTGAACATCGGCGACGAGATCGACGTCGTCATCCTGAAGTTCGACCCCGAGACCGAGCGCGTCTCGCTCGGCTTCAAGCAGTTGTCGCGCGATCCGTGGGAAGCCGTGGGGACGAAGTTCCCGCTCGGCGCCCGGGTCAACGGCAAGGTCGTGAACCTGACCGACTACGGCGCCTTCGTCGAGCTCGAGGAGGGGGTCGAGGGGCTGATCCACGTCTCCGAGATGTCCTGGACCAAGAAGGTCAAGCATCCCTCGAAGGTCGTCAACGTCGGCGATACCCTCGAGGCGATGGTGCTCGATGTGGATCTC
>Ga0210379_10000038_pt1 | contig 29293 bp, 38 predicted proteins | sample PLMedo_2_FD_155468 | JGI IMG/M metagenome (GOLD analysis project Ga0210379, IMG submission 155468) | Groundwater sediment microbial communities from an aquifer in East River, Colorado, USA - PLM4_32_coex redo | ecosystem: Environmental > Terrestrial > Soil > Riparian zone | place: USA: East... | reverse complement strand
GACGAGGAGTGCCCCGGCTTCCAGGCCGCGATCGAGGTCATCGAGGCCAACTACATCTGCTGACACCAGCCGCCGGGCCCACGGGCCCGGCTCACCCACCGCCCCCGCTCAGCCCTACCGAAGGAGAACGACATGTTCACCACCGACCTCTACAACAACCTCGGCCGTCACTGCGCCATCGACAACATCGCGGGCCGCGCCTGGCGGGTGCAGCGGGCCGTCAAGGGCGACCGCTACCTCGTCCGCAACGTCTTGACGGGCGAGCACCGGACCGTCTCCCTCGCCGGGATGTACGGCCTGTACTGATCCACCGGTCGCGACTGGCAGTCACCCGGGTTCGAGACCCGGGCGCGCACTCCGCCCCATCCCGACTACGGCAGAGGAAGCCATGTCCCAGTACGTGATCGTCGTCGCCTGCTGCAGCGAGACGACGCTGCACGGGTCCTTCCGCGATCTGGCACGAGCCGAGGAGGCGTGCGAGCGCCTGAACAGGGCATTCGACGGCCACGACGAGGGCGTGGCTGTCGTCCGGCAGGTATTGCCAGCGACGCAGCGAGCCGTCCGCAACCTCCACCACCTCGACTGACCCACCCCGACTACGGCAGGAGCCGACCATGACCCGCACCGTCGCCAGCAGGCGTCACTACCAGCTCGCTCAGGCCATCACCGCAATGGCGGGCCGCCTGTCCAACTCGATGTACGCCGCCGGTATCGCCTACAACGCCCCCGGCGGCAGCCTGATGGGCAAGACGCACCAGCAGTGGGGAGCCGCGGCCGACCGCCAGTTCGCCGCGATACAGCGCCTGGCCCGTGCCCTGCGCGACGTGGACGTGGCTACGTTCGGAGGCGAGCTGTGACCACGCCGGTTTCCGTCCACCCCCGACTACCCAAGGAGCCGACATGAGAATCGCCCTCACCGCCAAGCACGCCGCCATCGGCGCGGTCGCCGGTATCGCCGCGTACGCGTCCTACACCCACATGCGCGACCTCGCCGTCACCCATGGGCAGCACTCCACTGTCGCAGCCCTGCTGCCGGTCAGCGTCGACGGGATGCTCGTCGTGGCGACGCTCGTGATGCGCGAGGACCGGCAGGCCGGGCATCGGGTGCGGACCTGGGCCTGGATCGCGTTCGTGCTCGGCGTGGCCGCCAGTGTCGTCGCGAACGTCCTTGCCGCGCTGCCGGACCTGATCTCGCGGGTCATCTCCGCGTGGCCCGCTGTGGCGCTGCTGCTCGTGATCGAGGTGCTCGCCACCGGCAAGCGGGGGAAGGTGCCCGCCGACGACACGGTGACGACAGCCGCAGATGACATGAGCTGGGAAGACGATGGCGCGCCGGAGACGGTGGAGCCACCCACGCCCCGGCCGAAGAAGGCGGTCGCGCCTCGGCCGATCGTGAAGCCGACCACGCCTGATCTTGTCGCCAAGATCCTGAGCCGTAAGCCGGACGCCTCGCCCGCGTTCGTCGCCGCGCGGATCGGTGTCTCGGAGCGGACCGCGCAGCGGTACATGCCCCGCCCTGACGACGGCATGGCGACAGATGCGCCCGCGCTGAACGGCGTCGAGCAGCCCGAGATGGCCGACGCGCTCTGACGACCTCCGTGCGGGCTGGGCTCATCACCTCGGCCCGTGCGGTGGCTGCCAGGACCCACAGGCAGCGAGAGAGAGGACTGACATGGCGAAGACCTGCGGAAGTTGCAGCGGAACAGGTGTGGAAAGGGCGCGGTGCGGTCACTGCGGCGGCGGAGGCCGGATTCACGACGACCGCAGGAGCCGGAACGACGTCTGCCCCACCTGTGGCGGGTCGGGCAGTACGAGCGTGCGGCATGCCATCTGCGGCGGCACCGGCCGGGCCTGAGGGAAGGGAACTGACATGGGCGAGGGATACAGCCACTGGCACACCGACGTGCCTATCAGCCGCGACGACGACCAGGACGGGTACACCGTCGCCGACGCCGAGCGCGACGACGAACGCGACGCGCTCGGCAACGCCGACGACCTGCTGACCAGAGAGACCGACATGGCCGACACCACACCGCGCTGCCCCGACTGCGGCGCACGCAACCCGCACGGCACCCCGTGCCAGGTGCCGAAGAAGAAGTAGCCCAGCGCAGGGCGCGCCCACCGACTCGACATCGCGGCGCGCCCTGCATCCCCCACAGGAGGACACCCATCATGACGCACTCGACCGTCACCAGCTCCAGCCGGCACATGACCGCATCCGTGGTCGTCGTCGACCCGCAGGAATGCATGGTGCTGCTGATCCACCACAGGGCCTCCGCCGCGCTGATGTTTCCCGGCGGGCACGTCGATGAGGACGAGGCTCCGCACGAGGCCGCGCTGCGCGAGCTGGACGAGGAGACCGGCTGCACTGCGACGATCGCCAACCAGCCCGCCCTCGACCTGCCCGGCATGGTGCAGCTGCCTACGCCGTGGCTCACCTACGAGATCCCGGCGCCGGCGAAGCCGCACAAGGGCGAGCCGGAGCATGATCACCTCGACATGCTGTTCCTGGCGGTCGGGGACTCCACCCAGCGGCCGGCCACCCGCGGCGATGACGGGGTTTCGCGGGCCGAGTGGGTGCGCATCCCGCAGCTGCGCAACCTCGCCTGCCGCGCCGAGGTGCCGCAGGTGGCGCTGCTGGCCTGGCGGATGCTCACGGCCTCGCCGCAGGGCGCACGCAACGGCGTGACCGTGACCGGCGGCAGCGTGAGCATGTCGGGCGTCGCCATCGGACCCGGCGCCACAGTCAACCTCGCCTGACCCGCCCCGCGCAGGGCGCGCCCCGGCTTGGAACCCCGGGCGCGCCCTGCTCCTCCACCAGAAATGGAGTACGCCCATCATGGCAAAGCAGACCGGACCCCGTATCGCTACCGCCTCCTCGCCGGTCGCCCACTCGACGGCCGCGCCGGCTACCCGTACCTCAATCCCGGCGAGGGCCGCTGGCCCGGCTGGAAGCGCCAGGCGTACCGGCTCGGCATCCCCATCGCCGCGCTGGTCACCGCCACCTACCCAGGCCATACCGCCGCCGTCGCCGGGTCGGCCGTCGTCGCGGTCGGCTGGCGGGCACGTCAGCGGTTCACGCAACGGCGCTTCCACGCCGAGTACATCGCCCCGACTCTCGCCGCGATCGGCCCGGCGCTGGGGCTGACGACGGCAGTACGCCTGCACGTCGACACGTCCCTGGGATCACTGACTCCACGCCTGGCCAAGCCACTGTCACCGGCAGAGGAGGCCGTGCGTGCGTGGTACGGCGCCCAGGTGGAGCCGGTGGTGCGCTGGCTGCCCGAGCATGCCCAGCGCGGGCTGTGGGCGCTGCAGCGCCAGGCACGCCCGGCCACGTCGCGGCTGAGCGTGTTCCGTCGGCCGGGCGAGCAGCTGGGGCCGCGGATCGAGCTGGCCGTAGCCTCGCCGTACCTGACCAAGGAGCAACGGCAGCTCGTCTCCTCCATCATCGGCAGCAAGATCCCGGTGTCGGACCTGGTCGAGTCCTGGTACCAGGTCGGGCCGAAGGTGGTGGCCCGGTGGACTGTTCGCAAGCGCCCACCGGCCACTGTCGGCTACGACCGGGCGGTCGAGCACTTCCCGAAGCTGGCCGAGTGGGAGTTCTACATCGGGCAGGGCGCTGGCAACAAGCCGTCCACCCTCAGCCTGCGGGACGACTCGCCGCACATCGCGGTGTCGGCCGGCTCCGGTGCGGGCAAGTCGGTGCTGGCCCAGCTGCTCGCGGTGCAGGTGCTGGCCCGCGCCGGCCGGGTCGTCATCCTCGACCGGAAGGGCTCGCACCGGTGGGCACTAGGCCTGGATGGCGTGGACTACTGCACGCAGCCTGCGCAGATGCACGACGCCCTCGTCCGCCTGGCCGCGCTCGCCGACGAGCGCAACACCCTGGCCATGCATGAGGCCGACGACTGGGACCCCGGAGCACGCACGCTGGTGATCTGCGAGGAGCTGAATGCCACCATCGGGCAGCTCGCCAACTACTGGGCCGAGACCCGCGACAAGAGCGACCCGAAGAAGTCGCCGGCCGTGTCCGCGCTGGCCGACCTGTTGTTCATGGGCCGCTCTGCGAAGGTGAATGTCGTCGCGATCGCGCAGATGCTGACGGCGCGCGCTATCGGAGGACCGGAAGCGCGCGAGAATTTCGGCATCAGGTGCCTGGCGCGGTACACCAACAACGCGTGGAAAATGCTGGTGCCTGAGGCTGCTATGCCGCGCACGTCTCGCACGCTTGGCCGGTGGCAGGTCGTCATTGGCGGGCAGGCCGTAGAGGTGCAGGTGTGTTACCTGACGGCTGTGCAGGCGCGCGCCCTCGCAACATCAGGAGTTGACCCTGATGGGGGCTTGAGCAGCAATGTCCCTGTGGACGGGGACATGATGACCTTGCGGGACGCGGTAGACGCCGGCGTACTGCCGTGGTCGTATGAGGCGTCGAAGAAGCGGCTACAGCGGCGTATCGGGACCGTGCCGAAAGCGCGCGGAAGGCGCGGCCCGGCTGACCTTTACGCCCGCCGGGATCTGGCCGAGTGGGCAGGCTCTCGCCGCTGACCCCGGACGCACGACGCGCCCCGCTCTCCTCGGAGGGCGGGGCGCTTTGTCGTGCAGGCGACAGTACAAACATGTATAGCGACTAGACATCCTGCCACCAGCCATATATAGTTGCTATACAAGCAAGCGAGCGAGCGAACGAGGGAGCCGGACATGATCGCCAAGCGGATCAACCACAAGGGCCAGTGCGACCACGCGCAGACCCCCGCCGCCCGACGCGCATGCCGCAAAGCCCTCATCGCCGCAGCCACCCAGCAGACCCAGGAGGTCACCGTGACCCAGCGCTACAGCATGAACATCGCGACCATCGACGGCCGCCCGATGTACCAGGTCATCGACTCCACCACGGGCGGCGTGCACTACGAGGCGCGCTTCCCGGTCGGCGGCATGGTCGACACCCTCAACGCCCCGGCGCAGGCCGAGATGTCCGAGGCCGACATCCGCGGCTGGTACTCGGAGGCCGCCGACATGGCCTCTCAGCTCGACGAGGAGGACAACAGCCGTCAGGCCGAGCGGGTGCGCGGAGAGCTGCGCCGGGCACGCGAGGCCATGTCCGCCGCCGGCCTGGCGATCCAGCCCACCCCCCGCCGCTTCGGCCGCCGCGACTCCTGATCCAGCAACCACCCGAGAGGACACCACCATGACGCTCACAGAGGCTCAGCGCGCACCACTGCTCGACCGGGCCGTCCGGTCCATGCGCGACTACCTGGCCGCCGGACAGGGCACCGACCGGCACGAGGTGTCGCGCCTGTCCGAGCGGGCCAGCACCGAGGTCACCGACGCGGTGACGCGGGGCGAATACCTGCACACCCAGATCGCGCAGCTGACCGGCTGCACGGGCCTGCGGGTCATCGACATGATCAACGACTGGGACGCGCGCGGCCGGGCGCTGGGCGTGGAGCGCAACGTGGTGAAGAACTACGAGACCCAGGTTCGCGAGGCCGCCCAGTCGTACGCGGCGCAGCGTGTCGGGGCGTTCGGGCGCAGCGAGGAGCTGTTCCAGCTGATCGCCAAGCAGGTGGGGGTGACTCGGGCAGTCGTCTACAGCTGGCTGAAGCCGAGCGTGTCGGACAGCTGACACCCTCCTCTTGTATAGCGACTAGACATCCTGGTGTCAGTCATATATAGTTGCTATACAAGCGCGGGGGACATTGAAAACTACACAGAGGGAGTCCGACATGGACAAGCTGCGCAAGCTCTCGATCTACAAAGCGGCCTACCAGGCGCTGGCCACCCAGCTCAACGACGGCAAGTCCGCTCTCCAGTGGATGGAGATGGAGATCGAAGCGCCGGAGGCGGCCAAGTGGGCCAACGCCGGGTTCACCCCCGACGAGGCCGCACCGCTGATCACCTCCGGGATCACCCTGGAGATGGCCACCGCGATGGACGGCGAGGGCAGCGAGGAGGAGCGGGCCGCGGCCTGGATCGACCGGTTCAACGAGAACCCCCGCCTGGTCCTCGGACCGGACGCGGAGTAGCAGCCCGGCCCCGAGATGAGAGAAGCACCTCGGGGCCGGACCTCCCTCACCCTACCGAGAGGACATGGCATGGACATCGAGATCCTGACCCTGACCCCCGGCCGCCCGCGCTGGGACCAGCTGGTCAGCGGGATCCTCGCCGACGACGGCCTGGTCGAGCAGATGTGGGCCGACGCCGAGCACGAGCCCGCCGACTACCTCGGAGCCACGCTGTCGATGGTGCTCGTCGACGGCATACCGGCCGCGTGGGCCGGGTCGATCGTGCAGGAGATCAGCGGGGTGCTGACCCTGAAGTGCCGCCTCAACTACGAGCGGCGCGGCGCGGGCCGTGACCTGGGCCTGTACGCCCTGGCGTACGAGCACCGGCACCGCACGGTCGTCGCGCCCAGCGTGCTGCCGCAGATCACCTACCTGTTCGCCGCGCCGATCGCGCTGCATGAGGCGGACGGCTGGCGTCGGACAGGCCACGCGGGGATGTCCGATCAGGGGCACCGGTGGTGGGAGCTGCGCCGGGACCCGACCGCCTGACCCCGGACGCACGAAAGCGGCCCGCCCTCCGAAGAGAGCGGGCCGTTTCACGTGCAACATGCCGGGGAGCCTCAACCAGCCTCACGGCCGGAAGGGTCTGGCAGCAAACCTGGCGTGATCCCCGCGCTGTGCACAATGTACACGACTCGGCCGCGACGCCTGCTCGGGTGCTCGCCACCATATGCGAGCGGACGGATAGTGGCGGTGCCGTACGGGTCGGCGTCCGAAGACGCCCAGGTGCACCCAGGATACCGCGGGTCTACTCCGCCCCGTCGCCCACGAGGCTGACCGAGCCGGGCGTCTACTCCGGGCCCAGCGTCAGCTGCGGCATCGCAGTCCCCGGCGGCAGCTGCACCGCGAGCGCGAGCATCTGCTGATACTGGGCCCGCATGTCGGTGGTTTGCTTCTCGTGCAGCGCCGCCAGTCGCTCGATCGCCTCGCCCTGCACCTTGGCCCGCTCAGCGTCGGCGCGGCTGAGGTTGCCGTTCGCGAGGGTCTTGACCTCCGCGATCTCCTCGCGCGCCGACTGGATCTGTGTGGAGGCCCTCGACGCCTGCGACGCCTGGTAGCCCACGGCCGCGAGCAGCACGGTCACCCCGGCCACGATCGCAGCCAGGGACTCGCCCGACTTGACCAGCCCATACACCAGCAGGGCGATGGACGGGACCACGATCGCGGCCAGGGTCACCTGCGACCAGCTGACCTTCGGGATCTCGGGTGCGGTCATGACGGGGTCGCTCCGTCCACGGCACCCAGCACCCGGCGGACAGCAGCCTCAGCGGCAGCCTCCAGCAGCGGAGCCAGGAACGGGGCGAGAGCCGTGGCGACAGCGGCGGCGTCCACCGGAGCGGGCTGCACCGCCGGACGCTGAGCAGCGGCCACCAGCAGGTCAGCGCGCGAGCCGGTCGGCGGCGGGTTCCCGGCAGTAGCGCCGGGCAGGCCGTACAGCCAGTCGCGCAGATTGGACACGTCGGCGAGCACGTGGCCCACCGTCCGGCCGCTCACCGCGGTCTTCTGGGCGAGGAGGTCTTTCTGCTCCATGTCATCTCCCAGTGCGATAGCTACGATGCGCTCCATCAGGGAGCGGTCGGTCAGATGGCGCCGGTCCAGGCCGAGGTGCCAGTGCCACAGGTGCGAGCTGTCCGAGCTGGCAGCCCGGTTCTCCAGGTTGTTCCAGCCGTCGACGACCTGGTCCCCATCGACGTTGCCGTACAGCTCGCGGACCTCTTCGAGCTGCCCCGCCCTCATCGCCGCCATCAGCCGCTTGCACTGCGCGATCATGGCGGTGGCGTTGCCCGGCGTGAAGTCGAAACCGGCGATGTGGAGCAGCTGCGCCGCCGCCAGTCCGGACTGGACGGTGTACGTCCGGTTGGTGCAGTAGACCGAGTGCAGGATCCAGTCCTGGCTCCTGTGGGAGCCACGGCGGTGCGCCTCGTTGCCCTTGTCGCCTGCGGCAGTCGCAGGCTGGCCCGTACGCCTGCACAGCTCGTCGCCCAGCCACGCCAGGTCGGGGGTGACGACCTCGCGCTGCCAGTAGATCTCATCGGTGATCGTCACGCCGGACATCAGGCCGTCCTCCTCGCGGTCCACGACGAGCCAGCCAGGACGCTGGTCGCGCTGGCGTTGGACACGAACTGCGCCCACTCCAGCGTCGCGACGACCGGGCTGGCACCCGTGATGATCCGGCCGCGCATGTAGCCGGCCGTCGCCGTCGTCGAGCAGCCGAGCACCATCTCACCCGTCGGGGTCGTCGTGTCAGCCACACCGGCATTCGCGGCAGTGCCCTGGTAGTCAGCCATCGCACCCAACGCGAGCGTGTCGGCCAGGCCCGCGACGACGAGGTGGACGGTGGCCGAGTTGGTCCACGCGATTCGGCCGCGAAAATCCCCGGCGGCGTTGGCTGCGGACAGGAGCAGCAACTCCAGTTCGTACTCGTAGGTGCGGTTCGCGGGGAAGGTGAGCGTCAACTCGCTGTCCGCAGTGGACGCCGTGGTGGAGGTGCGGGTCGCGCCGGTCGCCGCCTTGATGATCTGGAGCGGCTCCGCGAACGTGGCCAGAGCGGTAAGCATGGCCGCGGTGAGTGTCTGCCCGGAGGCGTATGTCGTCATTGGCTCTCCTCACAGCGCCAGAACGGCAGGTCGGTAGGTGTGGACCTCGTCGCCAGCGGAGTGCGCCTTGTCTGCACCCGCGCCGAGCCGGACGATCGTGAATGTTTGAGGCGATGCCGCGCCGGTGATGTTGGTGCACCGGTAGATCAGGCCACCGATCGTGATGTACAGCGGGCCCCTGACGCCAGCGTCGAGCTCGTTCGCGTCGGTCGTCCACAGGTCGCCTGCGACCGACGTCGTCACCGACACCGATGTAGCCGTGGAGGTGATGTTGCTGGTGAGCGTCGATGAGCCGGAGTCGAGTTTGCCGAGCGTGTCGCTGTCGAGCTCCGCGACGGTCCACGGCTCAGCGGACAGCAGATTCAGCGTGAGCTGCCACGTGAAACTGCTGATCTGCTCGCTGTAGCCCTCCAGGAGTAGCCGGATCGTGCCGGTCGTCAGCGGCGACGGATGGCCATCTACGTGGATGCGCTCGCCCAGGTCCAGTGCCAGCCATGCGGCGATCAGGTCCGTGGATCGGGCCAGGTCCAGGTTGATGTCCGGCCACTGCAGTTCGTCGTTGGTGCCGAGGCGCCTCAGCCACGTGGCGATATCGGCCAGGTAGCCGTCCCGGTACGTGTTGACCGGGTACGTCGTGGCGTACGTTCCGACACCGGTAGCCGGGTCGGTGCTGTCCATATCGACGCTGCGGGCCGAGGTGCCGCCGGCGCCGGTCACAGTGATGTCGTTGCGGGTGTTGCGGTCGCCGTCGTAAGGCCGCCACGGTGGCGCGACGTGCCCCGCCGCGTAGTTGAGGCTGAGCGCCGCGGTGGCGTTGTACCGCTGCTCGCGGGTGATGTAGCCCAACTCGCCGGTCAACGCCTCGTACAGGATGCCGAGCTCGGTCTGCTCGCACTCGGTGTAGAGCGCGATCGCGGAGGCGGGCGGCTGGTAGCTCATGCGGCGGACGAAATCCGCTGACGGCGCAGTGATGGCCAGCATCGGCACGCCGTCCTCTTCGGCGCACCGGGCGAGCCTGATGTGGGTCGCCTCGCCGTCGTAGCCGTTGACGGCCCCGCCGACACTGACGCCGTACGCGTCGTTGCCGAAGGTGCGCCATTCGAACGGTGGCGTCGCGTCGGCGAACATCGTGATGTGCCCGACCGGGAACTGCCCGCTTGAGGTAACACCCGTGCTGTTGGCGGTGATGTCCTTCGGCCCAGTGAGGGTCCCGGCGACGCTGCCGGAGCAGGTGGTGGTGTGGGCAGTGTGGACGATGACGTCGATGTTGCCGCCGTTCTGCGTCGCACTGACCCAGTGGCCGACGAAAGTGGTTGTCACCCCGCCGTCGCTGCACACGACAGTCGCCACGCCTGCGGCCGAGGTGGCGACCACCTGCGTGACGAGGCCGGTCGTCATGACCAGCTGCCAGCGAACGTACGTCCCGCCCGGGGTCGTCCAGTCCAGCAGGACGATGTCACCCGAGGTCAGCAGCGGGTTGGTCACTGCTCCGCACTGCACCGACCACTGCGACGCCATCGCCGCCGTAGCCGACGCGGGCAGCGACGCCGACAACTTGCCGCCACCGGACAGGTCCGGCAGGGACAGCGTCCCGTACTGGGCGCGCCCGCCGCCGGTGAAGATAAAATCGTCGACTGCCTCGAACGTGACCGTGCCGGTCACCGTTAGCGGGTCCGCGTTCGACAGTGCCGACGCTGCGGCGATGGCGTCGCCGCCGTCCTCGCACGGCCAGTAGGCCACCGGCCCGGCGGCAGCGATCGAGCGGCGCAGCGTCGACCGGACGGGCGCGTTGCCCTGCCGGATCCGGCGCAGCAGACCGTACGCCGTGACCGTCACCCACTGGTCCTGCTCGGACGGATCCCACTCCGGAGCCCACGCCGGGACATAGGCGATCCCGCGGGACACGTACCCAGTGCCCGGGTTGACGGACACCCGCATCGGGGTGTTCTTGCGCAGGAGTCCGTAGTAGGCGCCGAGAGGGTTGTGGCGGGCGAAACGGCCGTCCGTGTTGTCGAGTTTGGCGACGATCTGCATCGGGGCCGCAGTCTGAGCGGAGCCCGTACGGCCGCGGGTGATACGGACACCACCCTCGTCGATGCGGGTGTAGGCGGTGATGTCCGTCCACGTCCACGTCGCGGGAGCGGCGGACAGGTCCGCGCCGAGCGCGAGTTCTACTTTGACGTCGAGGGGTGTCGTAGGCCAGGCCATGAGCTCACCTGTCCCATCCGAGTGCATCCTGGACGTTGCCGCCGTGGCCCTGGACGTAGATCTGCAGCATGCCGACGAGCATCGACAGGAGTGCCTGGTCGCCGCCGGGCGCAAGCCCGATCGTGACCTGCGTACCGCCGCCGCCGGCCGCCGCGCCGCCCATCGAGCCGCCGGAAGCGCCCGACATCATGGCCGCGGTGTCCGATGCGGTGTGGACCGTGCCGTTCTCGCCGAAGGTCACCAACTCGGGACCCTGCTCGCCGACGAGGTACGGCTGGCCGGGCTTGACCGGACCGCCGGAGGCACGCTGACTGAATGCTGCATTACCGCCGGTGGAGAAGCCTCCGGTATAGGAGACAGACAGCTGAGTGGTGACGTTCTTCGGGATGTTCTTGTACTTGTCGATCAGCACCTGGACCGCGGCGGCGTTGTAGCCGAGACTCAGCAGGTTCTTACGCAGCTGCTCGAGGTGTGCGTCGTACACCTTGTTGGCACCTTCGAGGCCCATCGCCCCGTCAGCGTTGGCCTTACGAAGAGTTTCTATCTTGCCTATCTGCTGCAGGATGGCCTCGACGTTGTCCTGGCCCGCCTCTGTGTTCTCGTTCAGGGTGCGCGTGCCGCTGGTCAGCTCCTCCTGTAGGGAGAGCAGCCCTTCCTTGTAGTGCAGGTTCGCCTCGTCCAGGCTCATCGTCTTGCCGAAAAGCTCATCGATGGCGGACTTCAGGGTTTCGACCTTTGCTGCGGCCGTCTCGGTCGAGTCCCCGATGTCGGTCATGCCGCCGGAGAAGTCGCCGATCGGGTTCTTGCCTGCGTTCAGGCTGGCGATCAGGTCCTCGAAGTGATCATTCGAGCTTGCGAAGATATCGCCGATGAGCGGCATCCAGCCGAAAATGTCCTCAAATACGCCAGACACTGCGACACCGGTACGGACCGACCATTCATAGGCCTGCCCGAGATCGCCGAGCAGGTTGCCGACGAAGACGATCACGTCCTGGACAACGTTCAGGATCTGCGCCATGGCTATGGCTGCGCCGTCGCCGCCCTCGGACGTGGCGGAAAAGAACGAGCTGAGCGCCTCGCCGATGTGCGGCAGTTCGTCCGCGACCACCCGGAGGACTGGCTTGGCCGCCTCGAACGCCTTCGTCAGGCCGGGCATCGCATTGGAGACCAAGCCCGCCAGGCCGTTGGCCAGCGGTGTCAGCAGCGGTGCCAGCGAGGCGAATGGTCCAGCAAGACTCCTTGCGGTGTTCGTCCCGGCCGTCTGCAGGATCGACAGCGACTTGAGCATCGGAGCGATGAAAGGCTCTGCCGCACCGGCGAACGCATCCTTGACCCGCTCGGCCACTCCGCCGGCCGCGTCGACCACCCGGGGATCCTGGGACGCAGCCATGATTCCGCCGATGATCCCGCCGGCACCGACGCCGCCGAGTACGCCAGCCGCCACCGAAGCGCCGATGAGCGGAGTGGCAGCGATAGCGATGCCGGCGAGGAGCGGGATGACTACCTCAGACGCTGCGGCGGCGGCCACCTTCAGTCCGTCAAGCAGCGACTTGCCGATTATGGTGCCGACCCAGGTGCCCGCCTCGGCAGCACCCGTGGCTACGGGCGCGAGCAGCTCCTTGGCGAATCCTTCGAGTTGGCGGACTTCGCGCTTGCCCTTACGAATGTCTTTGACCAGCGACGTGTCACCGGTAGCGTCGAGCTGCTTGATCAGATCCTTGAGGCGGTCGGTCGTCGAGGCGATCTGACGCTCAAGGTAGCCCGCCTCTTTGGTGGCATCCCCAAGGGATTCGCCGAGCCCGTCGGACTTCTTCGCGGCGACATCGGCATCCTCGCCCATGCCCTCGATGCCGTCGCCAGCCTTGACCGCCGCGTCTTCGACCTGCTTGAGCTTTGCCTTGGCCTGCTGCTCGCCTGTTACGGCGATGTCAAGCCTGACCTCATTGGCCATGCGGCTACCCCGCCTCCCCCGGTCAGCGGACCGTGATCATGTGGTGGCGGGATGTACCGTGCGGCAAATGAGCGATGGATACGAGCACGGCGGGGCACCACCATCAGGGCAGCGCGGTCCGGTACGGCGACGGAGGATCTGGCCCGTCCTGCTCGGCCTGGCGATCAGCTTCGCGCTGCTCGGCGCGGTCGGTGTGGCCGTGATGCTGGGATGGCGCGTGGCGAGCGATCCGCAACCCGCAGCGACGAGGGTGGCCATGGACGAGGCGGGCACCTGCGCCCTACTCATCCCGGCCCTGTCCGACGTAACCGACGACATCTTGGCCGTCGTCAAGCACCCCGATGGATCTACCGTGGACTGGGCGCGAGTCGAGAAGACCGTCGGCGACCTGAAGACGATCCGTGACGTGGCCCCCGAGCACATGTCCAAGGACATCGACAATCAGATCGGTCCGATGGAGAACCTCCTGGCCAGGCACAACGGCACCGCGCCCAATGGTGATCTGGTACTCGAAGACCTACGCGCGTCCGGGCTGGTGCTGGGTGGCAGATGCCTGAAGTACGGCCGCTAGCTCTTGCGCTGCCGGATCTCCCACCGGTGGAGGTACGCCTCGGCCTGACGGAGCGTCAGCTCCTCGACCTCGCGGGCGGGGAGTTGAAACGTCTCCCAAAACCAGGGCGTCATCACCCTCAGCCAGTCGTCGATACCTCGTCCGTCGAGGACTCGGGCGAGGACTGCGCTGGGGGGTCCACATCAGCGGCCTCCGGCAGCTCCGGGTGGCGCATCTGCGCCTCCAGGATGTGCGGGTCGAACGTCGACCACGCCGTGTCCAGGCCCGCGAGCTTGCGCGCGTACCAGGCCATCACCCGCAGCGTCTCCATCGCCCGGACGTCAAGCTCGCCGGTGACGAGGTCGATGACCTTGACCCCGCACTCCCGCTCCCACGCGCTCAGGACACTCACGCGCCGGGCGGTGAACGCGGTCGGGTCGAGGTCGAGCCACTCCGGGCCGCCGTACTCCTCGCGATCGGCGTCGGACAGGCGGATCTGTGACGGCTTGAGCATTACCCTGCTCTCCCTATCTTGGCGGCGACGCGACCAACTGCGGCGTCGATTTGTCTGCGGACCTGCGGCAGCGCACGCATCGCGGGCTCGGAGAACCAGCCCGGCCTGATGCGCTGCACCGCCCATGGATTGGCTTTGTTGCGCCCCGACTTGAGCCGACGGCGACGGCCGTACACCGGGTGACGCAGCTCGCCCTCGTCGAGGCGGACCGCGTCGCGGCGCCGGGACCGGCCGAGGCCGAACCCGACCACGCTGACGCGGTTGTTCTTGATGAGCTGGACCTGAGTCTCAAGTTTCAGCGACCCAGTGAAAGTCTTCTCATACCCGGCAGGCATGTAGTCGTCGGTGTGCCGGCGGACCTCGGTGATGACGTCCTTGCCCGCGGCGCGTAGGCCGCGGTTCAGCTCGGCGGAGAGGTCCGTCTTGCCTGCCTGGTGCAAGGCGTGGGCGAACCGGGCCAGGTCGCGGCTGCCCGAGACGTCGACCCGGATGCCCACGGCTCAGCCCTGCTTGGTGATCGGCGAGTACGCCGCCCAGCTTGCCGCCATCGTGGTCGCGCCATCGACACCGGCGTCGATGGTCAGGTCGGCAAGGATCTGGCCGAAGAAGTACTGTGTCGGGAGATCAAGGTTCGGGTAGAGGTAGAACTTGCGGGGCGCGCCATCGACGGCCGCCGTGTAAGTCTGGGCGGTCGAATCGTCGTAGAAGCCGTTGAATGAACCGGTCGCGTCGCGCAGGCCGGACAGGTACACCTTGTTGGCGTCGCCCATCGCGGTGACGTCGATCTTGCTGGTAGCGAAATTGATGTTGTACGTGGCGACGAATGGCAGCGGCTCGGCCAGTGCGGCCGACGACGCGATGCCCATGTAGACGCGGCCGTTACGTCCGCTGATGCGAGCCATCTTGCACCCCTAGGTGATGATCAGCCGCAGCAGCGCCGCGGCATAGTGGTTGAACGTCCGATCGGCGATCGCCTCACGGGCCTTATCTGCCAGCGCCTGGCGCTGGTCGTCGTGCGCCAGATGCCAGCGCAGTAGCTCCCCCGCCTCTTGCGGCGAGTCGAACGTGGGCAGCATCGGCAGGACGCCGTCGCCCTCACCGCGCGGGTCGCGCAGGAAGAACAGGCCGCAGGCGGCCATCTCCACCTCACGCGGACCCATCGCCCACCCGTCGACCAGGTCGACATGCTGGGCTTCGCGGCGGTAGAAGTTGATGCCCACCTTGGCCGAGCGGTAGACGTCGGCGGTCTCCGCGTTGTCGAGACAGTGCACAATGTCGTGCGGCACATGCGCCCGCAGCGGGGAGTCCTCGGCCAGCTGCTGCCAGTTCCCGCCGAGCAGCACCTGCAGCCCATCGAGCTGCATCGCCTCGAAGAACTCGATACGCGAGGCGTAGCCGGTGCCGACGAACCCGAGGTCGCACGCCATCTCGGGCGCCGCGGTGCCCGGGTGGTGCACCACCGGCCGGTAGGCGTGCGGCATGTACACGGCCGGGCCGTACTGCTGGTAGGCGGCGATGTTGACCGGGTCGTTGAGCAGGTTCAGGTTCGCGTATGGGGCGATCTCAAGCTGCCGTTTGTCCTCGTACGGGCTTTCGGTGTGCACGATGACGACCGCAGTCCCGCGCTGCCGTGCCAGCTCTAGCAGCTCCGGTGGGACGAAAAACCCGGAGATGACCAGCAGTACATCGGGCTGCATCTTGTACATCGCCGAGTAGAGGCCGTTGACTGCCAGCTCTACGACCTGGCTGTTGGTGAGCGACTTACGGAACAGGCCGGGCGAGTCCTCGACCAGGGCCGAGCCGTAGAAGTTGAGCCGATCAGCGAGGTTGTACTCCGCGACCTGCTGACCGAGTTCGCGCAGCGCCTCAACCCAACCTACGTACACATCGTGAACGCTGAATTGCGGCCCGGGATGAACGATCAGGAACTTCACGGGCATCACCCCTCGTCAGATGGAGAACTTCGCCACGGGAGTGATCACGCACTGTGACGGGTCGGAAAGGTTCGTGGCAGTCCTGATGACCGAGATATAGGCGATCAGCGCGCCGTCGACAAACAGCGGGTTGGTGATGTGGCTGCCCGCGCCGAGCGCGGCGGTCGCGTTGGCCAGCGACGAGTAGGCCGCCTGCCCGTACTGGATCGCCATCTGGTCAGTGGTCGTAGTCGTAGCGAAGGCGTACACGCCGAAGTTGCTGGCGACGTTGGTGCCGCCCGGAATCGCTGCGACCACGCCCGCGCCGTTCAGGTCGTAGTTGGCGACATCGAGGACGGTCTGCAAGGTGGGCAGCACTGCCGTAGCGGATGCCCGCCGGCACGACACCGGAGTCTGCGCGGCCAACGCGGCCTGGTGAGGGTTGCGGTAGTTCGCCGCCTGCGCGAACGACCTGGCGAACAGCCTGCCGCCCGATGTGTTGAGCGTCAGGTTGGCGCCGTTGGCCGATACGGTGATCATGCTGCCGTTGACCATGAACGGGCCGAGCGAGTCGGCCAGGTCGGCATACTGCTGGTTGGGGTGGGAAGGACTCTCTGGGAAGGTTTGCGCGATGAAGATGACACCGCTGAACTGCGCGGTCGCGCCGAGAACGATGTTCTGCCGCCGCTGCTCCGGAGTAGGCCGAGCGGCCTGCTGCACGATCGCCCCGACACTGTTGACCATCCACCACGTGGTGGTCTGGCTACCCGGCCCGGTCAGCGACAAGCCGGTCTGCGCCGCCAGGCTGATCCTGGTCAGCGACGGGTTCACGGAGCTGATCGGCACCGACGAGTCGTAGTCGACGATGTAGCCGATCATCGCCGAGATGTTCAGCTTCGTCGGATCGGCGTTGATCGTGAACTTGCCGCCGGATATAACGCCGCCGGACAGCATCGTCGCGACCAGCTCCAAGAAGTTCGCCGAGACGCCCGAGAATGTGCCGTTCAGCAGCCCGCCGACGGTTACGTTGCCCGTCAGTGTCGACGTACCACCCACAGACAGATCCGTGCCCGCACCGGACAGGATCAGATCACCGGTCATCGTCCCACCCGAAGCCGGGACGAAAGTGTTCCCGCCGACCGCGGCCAGACCCGGCGTGTACGCCGAGTTGAAGCTGACCGTGCCGCCGTTGTACGGGACTTGGATCGCGCCGTACTCCGAATGCGGGTTGGTCAGGATGTGGACGTCGTACTCCCAGTTCGACGGGCTGACGTTCGGTGAGTTCGTCGGAGGCAGACTGATCGTGAAACTGCCGGTGCCGTTCAGCGTCGCCGTATAGGTGACCGCCGACAGCAGCACATTATCCGCAGTGTCATACAGTGGGCCCGGCATCGTGAACGTGACAGTGCCGACGGCTGGTGTCACGCCGTCCGAGCCGCTCACGATCTTGCCGGTGACGGATACAGGAACGATCGCGGCCGGGAAAGACATGACCTACCTCCTCACAGCGCCACCGACACCAGCAGGTCAGCGCCGAAATACGGCTGCCCGCCGATGATGGTCGTGCCGTAGTTGACGACGTCGGTGACCTCGGCATAGCCGACGATGCCGGACAGGCGCCTGTCGGCGGCGACCGCGGCCCGGATGGAGCTGCTGCCCGAGTGAGCGAGATAGGCGTCCAGCGCCGTCTCCGCCTCGTCGCTTTCGACGCCAGCAACCGCCAGCTTGATCAGAAACGTGGCGTTGTCGGCCAGGCCGTCCATCGCCGTGTCGTAGTGCAGGAACCGTTCCGGCGCCGGATACACGACTGCCAGCGGCGGGTTGACGCTGCCGCCGGGTGTGCGGGCGAAGGTTTCCAGGCCGGATATCGTCGCCAGGCGCGTCTTCAGGCCGTTGCGGACCTGCGTGATTGTCGCCGTCATGTCAGGCCACCAGTACCGCGTTGTGCCGGTACTTGCGCAACTTGCGTTCGGCCATCGGGTTGTCACGTACCCGCACGACACCGATCCCGTCGAAGCCGGCCACGCCGAACGCCGCATCCTTGGCTTTGAACGTCGCCTCGCCGAGGATCAGGCACGCCTGCTTCACCGGACTCGGCACTGCGGCCCAACCCCACTTCGCCGTCACCTGAAGCGGCGCGCGCTGGTACTCGGTCAGATAGATCGGGAACTCGAGGGCGCCGACAGCCTTGATGCGCCGAAAGGGCCAACCCGTCTCGCCGTCGACAATTCCATTGAGCGGACTCAACTCGTAGTCGGTGCTCGCCCACGTCGTGGCATAGGTGCCGTTACCGCCGGTGTCGGTCTTGATGACCAGGCCGATCGTCGTGGAGAAGTCGTCAATCTCCGTCATGCGCCGACAGTCGGGATAGTAGATGCGGGCCGACACGGCGTCGTCGACCCAGAACTTTCGGTTGCAGTGCCCGTCAATATCACGCGACACTGCATCCAGCGCGTCGTCGATCATCATGTCCCACGTCGTCACCGTGATCGACATACGCGACTTCAGCTCATCCCGGGAGGCATAGGTGGTGGTCGCCACGACTCACCCCCCATCAGGTCGCGTCGCCGCGCATCGCACATCTGCCGGGGTGCTGCGCCGATCCACTGCGAGGACCACGAACCCGGCTTCTTCCAAGGTTCGGCGCAGGTCCTCTGGTGCCACGTTGCCGTAGTACTCGCCCGGGTGAAGCGTCCAGCCGCCGTCAACTGCCGAATGCGGCGGCCTACCAGGGCCGGCCATCGTGGCGACGAACTGGCCGCCGGGTCGCAGCGCCTTGAACGCGGTAGCGATGATCTGCGGCCAGGACGCCGTGTGCTCGAACACCTCGGTGCACACGACGAGGTCGTATTCACGGTCGGGCACCCAGCCCCCGGCGTCGGCGACGATGTCGACACCCTCGCCGGCCGCGATATCAATGGTGGTGTAGTCGGCGTGAGGGAACAGGTCCCGCGTGGTGCCGTTGATGTTCCGGCCGCCGATGTCGAGGACTGTTACCGACTCGTCGGAGCGGTACTGAGCCACCCAACTATGTGCTTCAGCGTGCACGGATCCACCACCCTGCCGGATACATCGTCACCGGGTGCATGGACTCGGTGTCGACATCCCGCACCCAGTCCGGATCGTCGATGAGCGCGTTCTCGATCGCAACCAGCGGATCTCCGCTATGACCATCCATGAACCGGGCAATCCCGTCCTCCACCACCAGGTGGCATCCGACAGTGACCAGCGGCCCGTATGCGGCGATCTCCGCCCGGACGTGATCGGCGGAATGGTCGGAGTCCAGCACTACCATGGTGCGCCGATCGGCAACCAGTTGACGCACCTCATCGACAACATTCGGGTCGATCGAGTTGCCGATCAGCCATCGGACTCGTGACTGCCGATCGAGGTTGCGCTGCAATGTGTCGATGCTTACTACATCGACACCCAGGGCCGCGAACCAGCGAGCCGAGCCGCCCAGATGGGTGCCGGTCTCGACAATGACCTCGGGCTGGTCGGCCGCAACGACAGACCGATAGCGGTCAAGGTCCTCCCAGACCTTCACCGCACCCTCGGCATCCTGGCGGCCCGTGGCCACGATACTGTCCGCCAGGTTGAACTGATCGACGACGTAGACGGCGCTCATCATCCGACCACCCGGAGCGCGGCCCGGAAGGTCGCAGATGCAGAACCTGAGCCGACGAGTCGGAAGTAACGCGTCGTGAGCGCCACCTCGTCCCCATCGGCAAGGGTCACCGAACGCAGGACATTGGTCTGATCGCTGGATTCGTCGACACCGGCAATAGCGCCCTGAACCACGCAGCGGACCCGGAAGATACCGGCCGAGTCGATCCATGCGCCGACGTAGACCCCGGAACCGTCCAGGGTGGTGTCCACCTCAACAGGAAGATCAGAACGATTGGCCATGGTTTATGCCCCCTGATTTGAGTGCCAGATGGTGGAGTGCTCGGCCATGTAGCCGGGCGGGGGCTCTTCGGTGAAGAAGTACGCCGCCACCGACTTGCGCCACCGGTCGGCAGCCTTCGGATGTCCGTGCCAAGAGTGGTCGGAGGTCTCGAAAACCACTGTCCGGTTGAACTCCGGCACCAGCGAGGCAATACCACCGTCGGCGTCCCACAGTTCCAGGTGGCCGCCCTCGTCGTCCCAGCCGTCGTTCAAGTAGATCAGGTGATTCAGCCGCCGGAAGTGGCCCGTCCGCGGGGAGCGGTTGAAGTCCGCGTGAACGGCCAGGTAGCCGCCGGGCGGGATCAGGTGGAAGCCGCCGCCGACGGTCTCCATGCGTAGGCCCCGGATGCCGAACGCCTGCTCCAGCTCCGGGATGCGTGCCTCGATCAGGTCGAACAGCTCCCGCGTTGCCGCACCCCACAGGCCCGGCGGGCCCTCGAGCTTGCGCTCGCTGGAGTTCTCGAAGCGGCGCCATCCGGGCGTCTGCGGGTCGGGGAACTCGTCGACGACCCTGCGCAGCAGTTGCTCATCCCACCAGCCGTCGAGGACCAGATGCGGAAACGGCGCCGCGGTCACAGTCAGAGATTGATCTGGCATCGCTTCTCGAACACCTTCCTGTCTGCGGCGGAATGGGACTGGCCCAGCCGGTACACGTCGTCGTCGGCGCCCTTGCCGAACAGCGGATGCAGATGCTCGACGATCGAGCCCAATGCCATCTGCCATACGCCGCGCTGCTTCGAGGCGGCAACCACCTCGTCGTCGACGTACCAGTGCCGGTAGCCCTCGTGGCATGCGACGCCCGGGCCGTCCCACGAAGCGCCCATCTCATCCACGTAGCTGCGGCGGATGAGCAGGTGGGTGGCGTGCTCACCGGCCATGACGCGCGGGTTGCCGAGGTCGTTCGTGCCGACCACGTGCGCACCGTAGGTGTTGCCGACATGCTGGGCATGGTCGAGCCAGCCTGAATGGAACCGGGCGTCATCACCGACTGCCATCAGCCACGGCCGTGAAGTGAGGCGATAGCCCTCGTTCATTTTCTCGGCGAACGTACCGGGGCGGTCGATGTCGTAGTGACGGACATGCACCTGCGCACCGGCGGCACGCCATGCTTCGATCGTCGCGTCGTCGCCCATGTCGCACATCGCATGCGCTGTCGCCAGGCCGGTCGACGCCCGCAGGCTGCGCATGAATGGCTCGGCGTTCTGTGGCCGGTTCAGCACCGGAACGATGACATCGACCTCTTCGGCCGCGGACGGCACGGTCGCCTGCTGCCAGAAATCAGCCTCTTGCAGCCACACGTTCTTCAGATGCGAGGTCTTCACCCCTGTATGGACATGCACCGGCATACCGACCGCACCGGCGCGCAGGCAGAACGAGACGTCCTCGCCGATCAGCTTGCCGTCGGATCCGGTGACCCGGCTGTACCAGTTTGGCCCGACCTCGGCAGCGATCTTCTCGAACACGCTGCGATGGATCAGAATGCATGCCGAACCAGTACCGGCACAGCGCACCACAGTGTTGACCGGGAAGTGCGTCCGGCCCGCGAACTTCTCGCCATCAGGCGTCTTGACCCAATCAAGGATCGTCACCCGCGGCGAAGTGCGGTAACCGGACAACCCGTCGGCGGCAATCTCCTTCTGCGCGAAACACAGCCCGCCGACAATCGGCCGCTCCACCGGATCAGCCACCTCGATCAGCCGCTCCAGCACGTCCGGAGCGAAACCCATGTCGGTGTCCACGATGAACAGCCAGTCTGCGGGTCCCGACAGGAACCCCTCAACAGCGAGATTGCGTGCCTCACTGAGGGTCGAGCTTCGGGCACACCGGATCGGTACATACCCGCCGCGCATGATGCGTCCATGGTTGGCGAAGTCGAACAGCATCAGATGCATCTTCGAGTCGTCGAACGAGTGCGTCAGCTCAACGTCGTGGACATACGACAGGCAGACGGACTCCTCTGCCGGCCTAGGCACCCGCGACCTTCGCGGCTTCCTGGCGCAGCCGCTCAAGGCTCCATCGTCGGTCAGGCTTCAAGCCGGCGTCGGTGAGCCGCTGACGCAGCTGCTCGGTCTCGTCGAGTGCGGCATCGGTACGCGAACGTACCTCGCCCGGATTCGCAGTCGCCTGCTCGACCGGACGTGCACGACTCGCCGATTCCTGCGTGAACACCGCGGCGGCAGACGTGCGAACCTCCGGCGGCGTCGGCGAGAACCAATCCGGGTGCGAACGCACCACCGGGTCGCTCTCATCCCACGCCTCACCCTTGTTGATCATCACCGTGGGCGTGACCCACGTCGAGAAAGTGGCGAAGACAATTGTCATGGAGATCTCCTCTCAGACCGCAAGGACGCTTGCAGTGATCGTGGGCGAGGTGCCACCGGCGAGACCGGAGAGATCTACACGGATGTATTTCACTGGCCGATCGTTTGCCCATGCGAATCTTGAGGCGGGATATGCAGGGCTGGCGAAATTGATGGATACCAGACTGGTCCAGTTGGATCCATCGACAGAACCCTGCATATCGACGACGCCGCCAGAAAGAGGTCCGCCAGTCCACACCGCATGCAGGCAGTAGGAACTTGCTCCAGTGATCTCTTCGGACGCTGTCGTCTGGTCTGAAGTAACTGCGGCCAGCCATTGGTTCTTGACGAGAGACAAAACAACTCCTTGATCCAGGTTCCAGGTAGGCGGAAGCCCCGGCCACCTGGAGGGGCCGGGGCTTCCTTCCCTCGACGATCAGGCGAGGGCGACGGGTGTTACTGGTTCTGCAGGAGGCGGAACGCCAGGTCGTTGACGCTGTTCCCGCCGATCCGGGCGTAGGCGAACCAGCCACGCTGGCCGGTCGGGCGGTTGTTGGTGACGTCGAAGAGCTGAGGCACAAGCTCAACATTCATCCCGCTACGGCGAGCGACGACGTAGTTATTGAAATCGCCCACGACTAGGCGGTTGGAGGCCCCAGTCGTGTTTGAGAAGTCCGGGAAGTACGGGTTCTCGTAGACGGCCCGATTGAACAGCACCTCGGCAGCACCGGCGGGCAGCGAAACAGTGGCGGCGTGGTACACGTTGGACGCGCCGAACTGCCGGATGCGGTTGTTGATGTCGACGGACATCATGAAGGAAGCCCGGCGGCGGTACTTCTGCGGCAGGGCCTTCCAGACCGCGTAGACGTCCTCGAAACCGAAAGCGCCATCCGTGGTCGAGACGACCTCGACGTTGGTGTTGGCATCCAGTGCGGTGATGATGCCGCGCGGTTCGGTGGTGCCGTTGCCGGTGCTGAACTTGTTGATGAGCAGCTCGTCGTAGCCTTCGGCGAGCAGGCGGGCCATCTCGGCCTGGAAGCCGGGCCAGTCCTCCCCGATCTCGATCGAGTACGGGATGAAGCCGCGGGCGGTGTAGACGGTGACAGACGGCTGCGCGATTGTGACGGCGTCGTCGGATACCGTCGAGCCTTCCGCGTCAAACGACCACGACACGCCCGCAGCGCTGACGCCCTTCCAGGCGTTGGTGTTGACGTTGACCTGCCGGGCGATGGTGAGGAACGGGTTGTCGGTCTCCTGATCGGTGAGGATGACGGACGGGTCGATGAAGACGGGGATCGCGAATCCGCCGGCGGTGGTGGTGCCCTCCGACGCGGCGCGGTACTCCTCATAGCGCAGCATCGCGATGTGCTCTTCGGACGTGAGCACGGACGGGGTGCCGCGGGTCATCATCTTGTAGAACGCCGAGCGGTAGTGCTCGTTCTCGGTGACGACGATGCGCCGGGCGAGATCGGTCTCGCGTGCGCTGCGGACCTTGGTGTCGATGTGGTCCTGCTGGTGACCGGAGAGGGAGTAGTTCTGCTCGCGGTCGTCGAGGATGCGCAGGGCGCCGTCTCGGGCGGTGCGCCAGTCCATGGATCGCACGTCGACGCCGAAGTACTCGTCGACGGCCTTGCGTGCCACGGGCAGGCCGGAGATCTCCCGGTATGTCTTCGTGCGGATCTCGGCGACGCGGGCGGCGCGCTGCTCGAGCTTGTCGTACTCGGGGACGATGGTGTCGCGCTCGGTGGTCAGGTCTTCCCAGCGGGTCTCCTCATCGTCGGTGAGGGGGGTCTGCTTCTCGGCGAGGCCGAGGATCTGGGAGTCCAGGTCGCCCAGTCGGTCGCGTAGTTCGACGAGCCGGGTGTTCTTCTGGTCGTTGGTGCTCACGTAAACCTTCTTCCGACGCCTTCTCGCGTCACGTAGGCGCGCCGTACGTACTGCTGGCGGCGTGCTTGATCGGTCTGTGACGGGTGCCCGGCGTCGGGCGGCGCGTCCTTTGGTGCGGGCGACGGGTGCCCGGTGGGCGGCGCGTCGGTGGAGCGGGCGGCCTTGCCGGGCCGTTCGTCGGCCGGGCGCCCGGTGGGCGGTTCGGCCGGCGTGGTCTGGGTGTTGCCGAACAGGACCGCGCGTGCGACCTCGCGGCGCAGGTCCGGGTCGTCGGGCATGCCGTCATCGGTCGACCTGCCGGTGAACAGCGCCTGGCGCACCTCTCGGCGCAGATCGGCGTCGTCGAGGACATCCCCGGCAACACTGCGGGCGCGGACACCGACATCGGTACCGGCGTAGGCGGGGAACACGACGGGACCGAGCTCGGGCACCCGCAGTTCGATGAGAGTCCGCTCCAGCGGTCCGCGCGTACCTGGAGACCAGAGCAGCGTGTCGAGCTCCTCAGACTTGACGGGCTTGCCCGCGTTGTCGCGCCACTCCTCACGGACGACGGAGAACCGGAACGACATACCCGTCACGCTCTTCTCGCGGATCGCGTCACGGACCGGCTCGATGAGCCAGTTGTCCGACAGCCGACCACGGACGTACAGGCCCTCGTCGTCCTCACGTAGGTCCTCGATCGCGCCGATCGGGATGGATCCGATCAGCGGGTGCCGGCCGTGGTCGAACTGCATGACCGGCGTGCGTTCACGAATGGTCTTCTTGAAGGCGCCCTTACGGATCACCTCGTAGAAGGAACCCTCCCACGAGTCGATCATTGTTCGTTCGCCGAAGACCGCGGCGTGGCCTTCCAGGGTCTGTCCGTCGCCGGGCTCTTTGGCCGCACGCGACGCGAACGGCACCGAGCGACACAGGTCGAGCATGACGGCGCTCACGATGCCTCCGTAGTGGATGTGCCCGAACCGGGCTTTTGAAGTTGGACCGAATACAAGCCGGTGTGCTGGCCTACGAGGCGTCCGACATCGCCGGACAGGACTGCGTTGATGACCGCATCGGGGTCATAGCCAGCGTCGACAAGCGCCCGAATCGTCTGCGCGTTCCTGGCCAGGATCTCGGCCTGGTCGGTGACGTCCTCGCGCAGAAACGGGATGTCGCGGTCGTCGTACCAGAGCCGTGAACTGGCGGGAACGTTGACCAGCGAGCCGAAAGCAGAGGCGAACGCACCCCACAGGGGGCGCATCGTACCGTCGACGAAGTTGCGTTTCGCGGCGCCATAGTTGCCCGCGTTGAGGCTCGAGCCCTGCATGCCCTCGGACAGGCCGACGACGACCGGGTGCACGCCGGCACAGGCCGCGATCCTCGTTTCAGTGGCGCCCTGGGTCGCCTTCAACGCCAGGTCCCCGAACGACTGTCCAACCGTCTTGACGTCCGCACCGCCGCCGAGGAACAGGGTTTTGCCGGACTGCTCCGGGCCCTCGTGCTGTTCGCGGAACTTTGCGACGAAGTCCTTGAACTGGTCACCGGTGATCGAGGCGTCGAGGGAGACGACGTAGCCGAGGTTCGCGCCGTTGCGCAGCGCCGTCCGTTTGTGCTCGGTCATCTGCCGGTCGGCATCGACGTCGGGCAGGCACGGGTTGAGCCACGACATGCCCAGGAACTGGCTTGCGGTGTGGGGGATCGGCTTGTAATGGGCGATCTCGGTCGGGTCGTAGATGGTGACCTGGTCGCGGGCGGTCATGTAGGCATAGCCGATCAGCCGTTCACCTACCCTGAATCCGCTGACCGGGTCAACCGCAGCCTCGGTGATGATTTTGACGTTCTGCGGATCAAGCCGAAGCAGATACCTACCGTCACGCACCCAGTACGAGTTGCCCGCGTCCGTGACATCCAGTTCGGCTCGGGCCAGCAGGTCGCGGGTCGTGTGGCCTATCCACGGCGTCTCCAGCACCGACAGGTCCGGGGCACCGAACAGGTCGCCTGGGCGGCCGGAGCGCAGCTGCTGGAACTGGAACCGCGCCTCGGAGAACACCATGATGCGCTTGGATTCGCAGGCGAACACGACCGAGTTGCTGTCGTACTGCGCCGAGTTCGCACCGCCGCCGGAAACCTGCCACGACGTGTACGGGGTGCCGTTGTAGGTGACCTGGCCGCCCGGGCGGAACTGCCGCGCCCAGTCGTAGATCGAGATGGCGCTGGTCTGGTTGTCGCGCTGCGCTACGCGGCCGGAGAAGGCGGCGTTGACGCGATCAAGTGCGCTGGTTGTCGGCACCGTTCCCCCGCTCAGCATCGGCACGCGCCTCACGCCATCCGACCTTCACCGCGGTGACACACCACGCCACCACCAGCCACAGCCCGGATGCGATGACATACGTCAACCGGCCGAGGCCGACGAGCACCCAGGCGACCAGAGCGAGCGCGACCTGCCCGAACTTCACCTGCCGGGCCTCTGCGGTGATGTACCCAACCGGAAGGTTGAGAACAGTCATGGCAAACCTCCTGTCAGGCGAAAGCGAACATGGGTGTGACGGGAGTGGCTTCGGGTTCGTGCAGCGTCCAGACGCCCATGCACAAGGTGATCGCGGCATCGATGTGCCGTTTGGACTTGCCCTTGGAGAGCGTGAAGCCGCGCTCCTGCTCGCGCTTGACGGCCGCCCTGACGTGCGCTGAAAGCTGCTCGTCACCGTTGTGGACGATCTTGCCGTCCAGGATCATCTGGAACGTCAGCCCACACGCCGGCGCCATGCGCTGCGGGGACTGGTCGAACTGGATGACCAGGATGCCGTTGTCCTCGAGGTCGCGCGCTGGCACCTCGAAGAACCGCGGGTCGTAGACCACACCCCGGAAGCTCGCGCCGACCGCAATCTTCTTGACGTAGTTGAAGACGTCCAGGTGATCGATACGACCGCCCATCGCCTCCCAGATGCGGGTCGTGATGGCGATCCGGCCGTCGGGCAGCTTCTCCATCCTTGAGACTGCAACCGAGTCATGCTTGAGCGCCATGTCGATGACCACGACGAACGGGTTCGCTGGTGCCGACTCCCACTCGCCCTGGCATGCCGACCATGCGCCCGGATGATCCTTGAGCCAGGACTCTTCGGCGACGTCGACCCACTTGTTCGCGAAGTAGCGAATCCACTCATGCGAGGGGAAGGCGGGCTTGCCCCACTCCGCCACCCGGTCCTCGACGTTCCACAGCACACCGGCCGCAGCAGATGCAGCCTTCACCGCGATGCGTCGGTCGGAAGCCTTCTTGAAGTCCAGGCCCTCCGGCGCCTCGCGCCAGTCGAACAGGAACCGCGGTGCCAGCTTCGGGTTGCGCTGCGCCTTCACGCCCAGCCTGTAGAGCTGGCCGAGGAAGGAGTGGTCGACGTCGAAGCCGGCTGTGGACAGCGAGATGATCCGACCGCAGCCGCGGCGCGGGATGCGCCGCTTGAACGTCGACTTGCCGATGACCGTCGCGACCCGGGCCTTGTTGGACCCGGGCTCGCCCCACTCGTGCAGCTCGTCGCGGACGAACAGCGACGGCAGGCCGCCCTCGTTCGTGCCGGCAACCGCAGCCACCCGGAAGATGCGGCCCGGACGACCATCGGAAAACTTGATCTCCGTGTCGTAGACCTCGAAGAAGCCGTTGAGCGGCGACTCCTTGACGACGTTGTCCCGGCCGCCACACATGATCGCCACGGCGGAGAACAGCAGGTTCGCCTGCTCGAACGACGCGGCGGCAATCGGGATGTTCGGTGACTTGGGTGCGATCTGCGGCGGGCCGGCGAAGTCCAGCAACGTCACCGCTGCGATGAACTGCGTCTTGCCGTCACCGGTCGCCGCACCTCGCAGCGCCTCGTTGTAGCGCCACTGCCCACACTTGGGGCAGTGCTCATACCAGCGGTAGAGGAACTGCTGCTGGTCCAGGCGCAGCTTCATTAGCTGCCCGTACCAGTCTCCTTCACCGAGGATGCAGTGAGCCTCTATCCACGCGCAGGCCACCGCGCCTTCCGATGGCCAAAGCTCACCCAGCACGGGCGTCCAACCACAACTCTGACAGCCGGGGTCTGCTACCCTTGCACTACGGTTCTCCCGATCATAAGCTTTCTTCCGATCCACTACGTTGGAGGCGACCATGCCATGCTCCGTCCTCGACTGTGGTCGACCCAGAGCGGCCCAGGGCTATTGCGACACGCACTATCGGCGGCTTCGTCGATACGGCAACTTGGACGCCCCGCCACGACCGAAGCGGGGCGAGTGCTCCGTCAAGAAATGCGGGCGGCAGCACTACGGCGGAGGGTTGTGTCAGCGCCACTGGCAAGCAAAGCGTCTACACGGCGATCCGCTGCTAGTCGCCGATACCGGCGGGCGCAAGCGGCGCGCGAAAGACGACTGTGATGTCGACGGGTGCGTCCAGCCATACCGGGTCCGAGGGTTCTGCGACAAGCACTATCGGCGCTGGAAGCAGCACGGGGACCCGCTCGTCGTCATCGACCCGAACGCGGGCATTCCTTGGCTCACAAAGGGCGCGTACCGCATCCTTCGTATGCCCAGGCACCCTCTTGCGCGGGCCAGTGGCCACGTGCTTGAGCACCGGATGGTGCTGTTCGATTCGATCGGATCGGGGACGCACGCATGCCACTGGTGCGCCATGGTCACCACGTGGAGCAACAGTTGGCCCAAGAGCGCGGATGCGTTGGTCGTGGACCACCTGGACCGCGACCGCACAAACAATGTCCCCGGCAACCTGGTGCCATCCTGTCAACCCTGCAACGCCAAGAGGGCCAACGAGTGGCGCGGCGCGGTTAAAGCGCTGCGTCAATGACACGTGGATCAGGCCGCTGAGTTTCGGCCTGATCGCCTTCCCCCCCATAGCGAGCGTTCATGTCCTGCAGGGACTTCTGTGCAGCTCCGACGGTGATACCCAGCGACGAGCGGTTGAGGGCACCCATGCCCATCTGCTTCTCGGCCCGCTCACACGCCATCAGCGCCCGGTCAGCAATCTTGTAAAGCGGGTTGGCGACGTCCTGGCCTTGCGAGCCGGTCACCAGCGGGCTCCGGTCGGCCTGCGCGATGAGGCGCAGGTACCTGTCGTACTCGGCGATCCACCTCAGTAGCACGCCTCGGTCGACCGGGGTCTGCACTGCCGCGACCGGGTCATCCCAGTAGGCGCTCCACAGGGTGACCGCATCCTCGGACAGCCCCTCCGGTGCGTCGAAGCGTCCGCCGGTGATCTGGGCCAGCTCCAGGCGGCGGCCGTTGCGTGTGTCGACCGCAGTGCCGGCAGGCTTTTTCGTTCGGGGCATCGGCACACCCCCAGTAAGTCCCAAATGTGCTAATCGGACAAACCGGCCACAGTGGTACCACGGAGAAATGGGACG
>Ga0210379_10000037_pt1 | contig 29633 bp, 27 predicted proteins | sample PLMedo_2_FD_155468 | JGI IMG/M metagenome (GOLD analysis project Ga0210379, IMG submission 155468) | Groundwater sediment microbial communities from an aquifer in East River, Colorado, USA - PLM4_32_coex redo | ecosystem: Environmental > Terrestrial > Soil > Riparian zone | place: USA: East... | reverse complement strand
GTGGTGGCAGTCGGCGACACACTGATTCGGGTACGTCTGGCCGTGATCGCAGCTCACCGGAGCGTAGATCAGCGGGCAGCGACAGGCGGACGCCTCGGCCGGCGGGGCCACGGACATGGAGGGCAGGACCGTGAGCACGCCCGCCGTCATGACCACGAACAGCGACAGCACGATGAGGACTCGCTTCATGGGTATTTCCTCCTCATTCAGTAGAGCCGGGGCCAGCCCGACCCGAGGTGGGATCGGGTTTGGGACCGGGCAGGGATCAGATGTCGCCGGTGCGCGTGCAACCCGTGGCACCGGCGCACCCGGCTTGGCAGAAGTTCGAGTAGGTGATGCCGTTGCTGCAGATGACCGGATCGAAGACGTCCGGGCACAAGCAAGACGGTCCCGAGGGGGGCTTCTTGGCGGCGAACGCCGTCGATGATGCGGCGACGGCGAGCGCGGTGACCACAACGAACGCGAGCACAACCCAGGCAACTCTCTTCATCCGTGTCCTCCTTTCATCGCAAGGCGGGCAGCAGGCCGCCAACCTCGCGCGCCCCGAATCGCTCCGGGAGATTGGTGATGACGGACCACTCGGTAGGATGCTACCGCGAACCGGGGGGACGGGCAATCGGATAGTGGGGGGGTGCCGCGGCGGGGTTCGACGGCCACCTTCCTTTCACCCATCCGCCTGGGGCAGTTCGCGCAGCCGCGCCGGCCGAATCCCGCGGATCGCGGCCGGCGCCGAGGGAACCGGCGGCCACGAACCGGGCGGAAGCCGGCTCGCACCCCTGGCCCGATCCTTGCCTACTCTCCGGGAAGGGAGCGTGTGTCCGGCGGCGCTTCCGGGGCCTTTCCGCTCGGGGCGTGGCGCGCTCCGGAGCTGCCGGCATGGGAAGGAGAGGGTGCGAACATGGCGGACAAGCGAGCGGATCTGGCCGGCCCAGGCATCGGGACGTACGAGGAGATCGAGCGGGTTCTGCCTGCGGACTATGCCTCCGTGCTGGACCGGAAGCAGACGCAGCGGGCGATCTTCGCGGCCAAGCAGTACATCGAGGAGAACCTCTGCAAGGAGCTCGGCCTGATGATGGTGTCGGTGCCGCTGATCGTGGACGTCGAGAGCGGCGTCAACGACATGCTCGACCGCGACGGCTCCCGCACTCCGGTGGGATTCCACATCACCAACGACCACGGCAAGAACCCGGTAGACGCCCAGGTGGTGCAGGCGGCCACCAAGTGGAAGCGGCTGGCGCTGCGGCAGTTCGACATGAAGCCGGGGGAGGGGCTGGTCACCGACATGCGGGCGGTGCGCAAGGACTACTTCCTCGACCACGATCACAGTGCCTACGTCGATCAGTGGGACTGGGAGCTGGCGATCACCGAGAAGGAGCGCACCCTGCAGTACCTGACCCAGGTGGTCGAGAAGATCTGGAAAGTGCTGCGCGGCGCGGAGGCCTGCGTGCAGGAGATGTACCCGCAGCTGCGCTCCTCGCGCTACCCGAGCCTGCCGGAGAAGCTCACCTTCCTCCACGCCGAGGAGATCCTGGAGATGTTCCCGGACCTGCCGCGCAAGGCGCGAGAGACGGAGACGCTCAAGAAATACCCGGCCGTCTTCATCTACGGGATCGGCTGGACGCTCGCCGACGGCTACCCGCACGAGATGCGCGCTGCCGATTACGACGACTGGGTCACCGAAACGAAGGCGAAGGACGGGCGGCCGATGCATGGGCTGAACGGCGACATCCTGGTGTGGAACCCGGTGACCAAGCGCCGCCACGAGCTGACCTCGATGGGGGTGCGCGTCAACGCGGCCTCCCTCCGCCAGCAGCTCGAGCTGACCAACCAGATGCACCTGATGGAGTTCCCCTACCACCAGGCGATCCTGCACGACAGGGTGCCGCTGTCGATCGGCGGCGGCATCGGGCAGTCGCGAACGCTGATGCTGCTCCTGCAGAAGGCCCACCTCGGCGAGGTGAGCGTCACGGTGTGGCCGAAGCGGCTGAAGGAGATCTGCGCGGCGAAGAACATCCACGTGCTGGACTAGCGCGGCGCACCCGGGCGCTGCTGGACCTACTGGGCCCGCCCCGCGCTCGGGGGCGGGCCCGCCAAGCCTCACCCCGCCGACGCGATCCGCATCCCGTAGAAGCTCCGGTACACGAACACCATCGACACCACGAAGAACCCGGCCGCGAACATCTGGGTGAACAGCGTCCCCTGCTGGCGCGACAGCGACACCGCCAGCTCGACCGCGAGCAGGCCGAAGAGCGTGGTGAACTTGATCACCGGGTTCATGGCGACCGACGAGGTGTCCTTGAACGGGTCGCCGACCGTGTCGCCGACCACGCAGGCGGCGTGCAAGTCGGACCCCTTCTCCTTGAGGTCCACCTCGACCACCTTCTTGGCGTTGTCCCAGGCGCCGCCGGCGTTCGCCATGAAGATCGCCTGATAGAGGCCGAAGAGAGCGATCGAGATCAGGTAGCCGATGAAGAAGAACGGCTCGACGAACGCGAACGCCAGGGTTCCGAAGAAGACGGCGAGGAAGATGTTGAACATCCCCTTCTGGGCGTACTGCGTGCAGATCTCGACCACCTTCTTCGAGTCGGCGACCGAGGCCTTCGTTGCCCCGTCGAGCTTGATGTTCTGCTTGATGAACTCGACCGCGCGATAGGCGCCGGTCGAGACCGCCTGGATCGAGGCGCCGGTGAACCAGTAGATCATCGCGCCTCCCGCGATCAGCCCCAGCAGGAACGGGGCGTGCAGGATCGACAGGTAGCGCAGATAGGCGTCGTCCAGCCCCTCGGTCAGCCCCACGATGATCGAGAAGATCATCGTCGTGGCGCCCACGACCGCCGTCCCGATCAGCACGGGCTTCGCGGTCGCCTTGAAGGTGTTGCCGGCGCCGTCGTTCTCCTCGAGGTTGTGCTTCGCCTTCTCGAAGTCCGGGGTGAACCCGAACTCCTTCTTGATCGACTCCTTGATCCCGGGGATCGTCTCGATCAACGACAGCTCGTAGACCGACTGCGCGTTGTCGGTGACCGGACCGTAGGAGTCGACCGCAATCGTGACCGGACCCATGCCGAGGAAGCCGAAGGCGACGAGCCCGAAGGCGAAGACCGCCGGCGCGATCATGAGCGAGCCGATGCCGAGCGTGCTCACCCCGTAGGCGACCGCCATCAGGGCGAGAATGCTCATCCCCAGCCAATAGGCGCTGAAGTTCCCGGCCACGAGCCCGGACAGGATGTTGAGCGACGCGCCCCCCTCGCGCGACGCGGTGACGACCTCCCGGACGTGGCGGGAGTTCGTCGAGGTGAACACCTTCACCAGCTCGGGGATGACGGCGCCCGCGAGGGTGCCGCAGGTGATGACGGTCGCGAGCTTCCACCAGAGCGAGCCATCGCCGAGATCTGGAATCAGCAGGTAGCTCGAGACGTAGGTGAGCGCGACGGAGATGATCGACGTCAGCCAGACGAGGCGGGTCAGCGGCGCCTCGAAGTTCATCTTGGCGGCCTGGGAGTACTGGCCGCGCGCCAGCGCGTCGTTGATGAAGTAGGAAGCGCCGCTCGCGATCACCATGACGACGCGCATTGCGAATATCCAGACCAGGAGCTGCACCTGCACCGTGGGGCTCGCGACTGCCAGCAGGATGAACGTGATGAGCGCGACGCCGGTCACGCCGTAGGTCTCGAAGCCGTCGGCGGAGGGCCCGACCGAGTCGCCGGCGTTGTCGCCGGTGCAATCCGCGATGACGCCGGGGTTGCGGGCGTCGTCCTCCTTGATCTTGAAGACGATCTTCATCAGGTCGGAGCCGATGTCGGCAATCTTGGTGAAGATCCCGCCGGCGATCCGCAGCGCGGCGGCGCCGAGCGACTCGCCGATGGCGAAGCCGATGAAGCACGGACCCGCGAGGTCGCCGGAGATGAAGAGCAGGATGACCAGCATGATCAGCAGCTCGACGCTGATGAGTGCCATGCCGATGCTCATCCCGGCGCGCAGCGGAATCGAGTAGCAGGGGTAGGGCTTCCCCGTCAGCGCCGCGAATGCGGTGCGGGAGTTCGCGAAGGTGTTGATACGGATCCCGAACCACGCGACGCTGCAGGAGCCCGCCATGCCGATCAGGCTGAACAGCAGGATAATCGCGACTTTGTAGGCCGGAAAGCCGCGGATCACCTGCCCGCTCACCTCGTCCGTGCCGGCGACCGCGAGCCAGCCGAAGTAGACCAGCACGATGGAGCCGATGAACCCCCACAGGACCATCAGGAACTTCCCCTGCTGGATGAGGTACGTCTTGCAGGTTTCGTAGATCAGCTCGGAGATCTCGAGCATGCTGGCGTGCACCGGCAGCCGCTCGATCTGCTTGTAGAACACCAGGCCGAAGATGAGGCCAAGCGCGCAGACCACGAGCCCCCCCAGGAGGAGCGTGTGGCCGTCGATGCCGCCGAGGAACGAGACGGTGGCGAGGTCGGGGAGCTTCAGGTTCGCCTCGCCGCCGCCATGGTGGGCGGGGGAGGTCGTGTCGGCGGCCAGGGCTCCCGGGCCGGCGAGGAGCGCAACCACGGCGATCACCCCGAGGAAGAGCGCGCGCAGGGGGGTGCGCCCCGCGCGGCGCCGGCGTGCATCCGAGTACGTCGTCATCACTGTCTCCTGAGGCCGTTCGGCGGGCAGTCGTGCGCCCTCCGAGGTTGGCGGCTGGCTCAATTGTTGGGGTTGGCCGCTCGCACTGCCGCGAACGCTTCAGCACCCAGTTCCGTGGTCTGGGAAAGCCGGTAAGTTATAGCAGCGTTTGCGCCGGGAGTCCACGGCAGGTGCCGCGGGGTGACGGGGAGTGGGTGACGTCGGGGAATGGGCGATGACGGGCGAGTGTTGGCACCCGCTTGCAGTCATTCCGGCGAAGGCCGGAATCCACCGGTCGTCTCGCGGATGGCTTGGCCCCCAGCGTCCGCCCAGCGGCGGGACGAGCACTGGGGGCCGAGCGAATCGCGATGCGCTTGGTTGCGACTACCCGACGTCCTTCGAGTTCATGTCCACCGTGATCAGGAATCCGTTCGTACCCTTGAACTCGAACGCCTTGCTGCCGGTCCGGAACGCCTCGACCTCGTTCGGCATCAGGATGAAGCCGTCGTTGCGCGGCGCTCCCCAGTACTTGAGGTTCTGGATCACGACCGGGTCGTTGGTGATCCCCTGGAACCGCTTCAGCCGCACCTCCGCGGTCTTGCCGCCGTCCATGGTGGCGATGGCGCCGTCCTTCGTGATCTCCCAGCGATCGATGTTCGCCTCCGCGGTCTCGTACGACTTCCACTGCACCGGGAACAGCTTCTTGAAGATCACCTCGATCCCCTGCCGCTGCTCCTTGGTGGTGGCCTTGTCGAAGTAGACAATGACCCAGTCCATCTGCCCCTTCGAGAAGTCACCGCCGAGGTCGTTCACCAGCCAGAACTTGGCTCCGTCGAGGCTGACCTTGCCGTAGTTCCCCTTGTTAATCTTGTACGCCAGGTTTGCCTTGCAGAAGTGCGTCGCTTCGTGCCCGGCGTGATGTGCGGCCGGGGCCGCGTTGAAGTAGCACTGGCAGAACATCGGGCACGAGCAGGCTTCGATCGCCGTGCCGTTGAACGACCAGTCGATTGCCGGGTCCGCTGCCACGTGCAGCGCCACGCCGGCGAGCAGTAGAGCCACGAGCAGTGCGAATAGGGTTGCGAGTCTCCGGGCCATCGGTCACCTCCGGTTGAGGAATGGTGTCGCGTCCTCGTGCCGCACGAGGGTCGTGCCGGATCGTAACCGGATGGGGAGTCCAAGACAAGCGGGCTGGAAGAGCCCCACCTGTCTGCCGGGTGACAGGTGGATTCCGGCCGCCGGAATGACGGGGGTGATCCGAGAGTCAGGGGGTTACTTGAAGAGGTTGTGAAAGGCGTCGCGAGGATCGGCGGGGCCGGGCTCGGTGCGCTGGGTGCCGGGCGGGGAGCCGGCCCGGCGGCCGGTGGCGTCGAGCACGGGGCGCGGCTCGAACTCGGCACAGGAGTTACGCACGGTCTTGTCGCGGAACGCCTTCTCCACCGGCTTCCGGCACTGGAAGCGTGCGCCGGGGTCGAAATGGTGGCAGTTGCGGCAGCAATGCAGATCCGCCTTGCACTGCGAGCAGCTTGCCAGCGGTGCGCTTCCGGCCTCGGGTTCCTGGTGCGAGCCGCACTGCCAGCAGCGCATGACCACGGTCGCCTCGCGGGTCGTGATCTCCCGCGGGCCACGTTTCTCGGTGCGTTGTTCGGTCGGCCGCTCGCGCTCTTTACGGTATTCGTCGTCGCGATAGCCGTGGTGACGGTATTTCATTCGATCCTTGGGCTCAGAGTACGAACCTCGGTCCGGGCGCGCGTACGTGCGAACGTAACGTGCGGGAGCGCGCTGCGGAGAACGGTCTCGCCGGGCGCGATCTAGGCTGGAAAGTCGCGAGGCGAGAAGGTTGGCGATTTCTACTGTACGCTCCTGATGCGGAAAAGGCAAGGGGGGAGCGGTTTTTTTCTGTTCGGCAGTCGAGGCGAGCGAGGCCAAGCGTCCGCGCGCCGGCGTGAGCGGGCGGACGCCGACCAGACACCCTGCTGACCGGTGGATTCCGGCCTTCGCCGGAATGACGGGGACAGGGACCGGCCTCGCCATTCTTCGCCGCGAGCCCGACCGCGTCGTCTAGCCGCCTCCCATCAATGCGGCCATCCGTCTGGCCATCTCCTTCTTCGATACGTCCTCCTTGTGAGTGGCGACCACCCACTCGTTTCCGAACGGGTCGAGGAGGCGGCCGTTGCGGTCGCCGTAGAACTGATCCGCGGGGGGCTCCTTCGCCGTGGCGCCCGCGGCCAGAGCGCGCTGGAACGTGGCGTCGCAGTCCTTGACGTAGATCATCGCCGAGATGCGCCACACCTGATCCGGCTCGCAGTCGCCGCACATGATCAGTGAGTCGCCGATGCGCAGCTCGCAGTGCGCGACCGTGCCGTCAGGGGCGTCGTAGCGGTGCACGATCTTGGCGCCGAACGCTTGCTGCAGGAACTCGATCGCCTTGCCGCACCCCGGGCCCCTGAACGCCGGGGTCACCACCCGGTACCCCGCCGGAGGCGTCTTCGGCTTCGCCTTGCGAGCCGGCGCCGCCTTGCGCTTCGGCTTGGACTTCGCCTTCGACTTCACCGCGGCCCTGCGGCGGGGACGCGCCTTCGCCTTCTTCCTTGCAGCCATCTGTAAGCCTCCGGGCGCGCGAGAGTCTCCCGCGCCGCGGCCCGTGAGCCGCGCGCGGCCAGACGGCGCGCGCCATGCATTGATCGGCCGGGTTGAGGTGACTGCACCGTCGCGGGCGGCCGATCCAGCCCCCGCGAGCGGCCGTGAGCTAGATCGCGTCGCTCAGGCTCGAGAACGTGAAGTTCGCTGCTCTCATCCCTGGGATGACGGCGTTGCCGCTGCGGACGGCCGGGGTCATCCCCAGGACGTTGCTCAGCAGCACGGCCGGGCTCTCGTTGAAGCGCAGGTTCATCACGGGATAGGCGACCTTTCCCTTCTCGATCAACCAGATCCCGTCCCGGGTGAGCCCGGTGAGCTGGAGCGTCTGCGGGTTCACGACGCGGATGTACCAGAAATGCGTGATGAGGAGCCCGCGGTCGGTGGAGGCGATGAGCGACTCGAGCGTCTCCTTCCCTCCCTCGAGCACGACGTTCCCGGCGGTTGGCGTCGCGTCGCGGCCGGCCTTCTTCGCCCAGTAGCGGTCGTAGGCGAGGCTCTTGAGGACACCGTTCTCGATCCAGGTGACCGGAGCGCTGGCGAGCCCTTCCCCGCCGCCCCCTCCAAAACCGCCACCGCCGCCGCCTCCCCCTCCTCCCCAGGGGGAGCCGGGGCGTCGCGGGTCGAGTGGATCGCTCTTGAGCGTCACCGACTCGTGAAGCACCTTCTCCCCGAGCTTGGTGCCGCCTCCCTGTTTCGAGAAGTACGAGCGTCCCTCCTCGGCGGCGCGCGCGGAGAGCGCCATGCCGAAGTTGAACCCGACCAGGTCGGCGACGGCGGCCGGCTCGAGCACGACCGTGTAGTCGCCCGGCTCGATCGCGCGCGGGCTGGCGGACTCGCGGGCCTTGCGCAGCGCGGTCGCCGCGAGCTGCAGCGGGTCGAGATCGGCCACGCGGTGCGACGTGTCCTCCGACCAGCCCGAGCCGGTGCCGTCAGCCGTCCGCACGGTGGCGCTGAAGGAGGCGTTGGTGGAGCGGTGGTAGCCGAAGTTCCCGGCTTTGTTGGCGATGCAGGAGACGGCCGCGCCGTTCGCGAAGTAGCCGCTGCTGTTGAGCCCGTCGCGCGCCGCGGGCTCCACGACTGCTCTCACTCCGGGCACCCGCTCCGCGGCCCCGAATGCTGCCGTCGCCAGGTCCTCGCCCGGGATCGCCAGGTACTTCTGCGGCGGCAGCGGCCCGACATACTCCGGGTCGGGCGGCAGCAGCGCCGCGAGCTCCTCGGCGCGATGCATCGCCCATTCGAGCGCGGCGGTCGAGGTCTCGTTCAGGGAGGCGCGCCCGGTGCGGCCGTCCTTCGTGGCGCTGATCCCAATGTTCACGGTGTCGGAGTCGCCGGAGGTGGTCGGCTCGTTGTTCGCGAAGCGGGTGTTCGAGCCGCGCCCGAAGGTGATGGAGACCGCGGCATCCTCGACCCGGGCGAATCCGAGCGCGGTCTCGGCGATCCGGCGGCACTCCTTCTCGTTCGGCAGCATTGGCTACTCCGTGCGCAGGACGTTGATGCGGCGGAAGAGGGTCGGGGCGCAGCCATGGCTCATGGCGTTCGTCTGCTGCGGCTGCCCCTTGCCGTCGTTGGTCAGCCCGAAGTTCTGCCAGGAACGCTGGTCGGCGATCGCCGCGCAAGCGTTCCAGAAGTCGGTCGTGCGGCTCTGGTACGCGACGTCCGCCAGCATCCGCCCCTTCTTGCCGTGCTTGATCTCCCAGAAGGCGTCGCCGCCGAACTGGAAGTTGTAGCGCTGCTGGTCGATCGAGTACGAGCCGCGCCCGTCAATCAGCACGCCATCCTCGACGCCGGCGATCAGGTCGTCCAGCCCCTTGCCGTCCGCGCCCGGCTTCAGCCAGACGTTCGGCATGCGCTGGAAGGGGACGCTGTCGAACGAGTCGGCGTTGCAGCAGCCGCGGGAGCTCTCCTCGCCAACCAGGTGCGCCTGGTCGCGGATCGTCTGGTAGCCGACGAACACCCCTTCCTTGACCACGTCGAACGAGGTCGCCTTTACCCCGTCGTCGTCGTAGCCGCAGGTCGCCATCGCCTGGGGAAGCGTGCGGTCGCCCACGAAGTTGACGAGCTTGGACCCGACCTGCAGCTTGCCGAGCACCTTCTCGGGCGGGGCGAGGAACGAGGTCCCGGCGAAGTTCGCCTCGTACCCGAGCGCCCGATCGAGCTCGGTCGAGTGGCCGATGCTCTCGTGAATCGTCAGCGCGAGATGGGACGGAAGCAGGATCAGGTCCTTGGGACCGGGCTCGACGGAAGGGGCCGAGAGATGCTCGACCGCTTCCGCACCGACCCGCTCCGCGTTCTCGAGCATCCCGGCTCGCGTGATCTGCTCGTACCCGGCGGTGGTCGGCGCCATCTGGAACGAGCGCGTCTTGCTCTTGCGCGTGGCGAAATCAACGGCGGTGGCGCTGAAGGAAGGAGTCGTCTGCACCAGCAGCTGCTGGATGAAGGAACCGTCGGTCGAGGCAAAGTACTTGTCCTCGGAGCGGAACGACAGCGACGAGTTGACCGTCATCACCCCTTTGGTCCGGCGGGCCGCCTCGTGCACGCTCTGCAGCAGCGCGAGCTTCTCCTGGATCGGTACGGCGAACGGATCGACCTCGACCGGCGTGGCGTAGCGGTCCTGGTAGGCGGGCACCGGCGCGAGGCGCACCGGCCGGCGCTGCAGCGGGGCGTTGGCGCGGGCGATCGCGACCGCGGCCTTGGTGACCCTCGCGATCTCGTCCGGCTCGACCCGCGGGCTGGCCGCAAATCCCCAGGTCCCGGAGTGCAGGACCCGGACGCCGAACCCGAAGCGCTCGCTCTCGCTCACCGACGGAACATGCAGCGCCTTGCCGCTCGCCATGCCCGCGTCGCGATCGGGGCTGGTGCGCAGCGACACCGACTGGCTGCGGTAGCGGTTGATGCGGATGTCGGCGTAGGCGCATCCCAGCTTGCGGGCGGCGTCGAGCGCCACCGCGGCCAGCTCCTTCAGGGCGGTCGCGGTGAGGGGCGCGGTCTCGACCCGTTGCGCCGCCCAGATGCCGGGGGCGCTGGCGAGATCGGCGACCAGCACGGCGCCTGTCGTGGCGCCAACGTTCCACAGGAACTCGCGGCGGGTGAGCTTCATCTCGCGTCCTCGGTGAAAGGGTGCGGCGCATCTTACGCCCGATGCCGGTGTCCCTGTCAATCGCGTGCGTGGAGGGCGATCGGATCACCCAGGTCGGCCACCCGGCACGGGCGGCAGGTGGACCCCGGCTTCCGCCGGGGTGACGTGGAAGGGGGCCGGGGTGAAGGAGGAACGCCGGGTGACGGAGGAGTCCGGGGTGATGCAGGAGCCCGGGGCGTGCTAGGAGCCCGGGGTGACGGAGGACCCTGGGGGGCCGGAGGTGGGCGCCAGGGCGTGGTAGAGGACCGGTACGGCGAAGCGGCTGAGAAGCGTCGCGGCGACCTCCCCCATCATGAGCGACAGCGCCAGACCCTGGAAGATCGGGTCGAAGAGGATCACGGCCGAGCCGACCACGACGGCCGCGGCGGTAAGCAGCATGGGCCGGAACCGCACGGCCCCGGCGTCCACCACGGCCTCCGCCAGCGGCATCCCCTGCGCGCGGCGCTGCTCGATGAAGTCGACCAGGATGATCGAATTGCGCACGATGATCCCGGCCCCCGCGATGAACCCGATCATCGAGGTCGCGGTGAAGAAGGCCCCGAAGAGCCAGTGGCCGGGGAGGATCCCGATCAGCGAGAGCGGGATCGGGAGCATGATGATCCAGGGGGTGCGGAACGACTGGAACCACCCCACCACCAGGATGTAGATCAGCACGAGCACCAGCGCAAACGCGACGCCGAGGTCGCGGAACACCTCGTAGGTGATGTGCCACTCGCCGTCCCACTTCATCGCCAGCCGCTCCGTGCTCTCCGGGAGGCGCGTGGCCCAGCGGTCGATCGCGTACCCCTCGGGCGCCCGCAGCTCACCGATGCGGCGATCGAGGTCCGCGATGGCATAGACCGGGCTCTCCCGCTCGCCGGCGAGATCGGCCAGGACGTATACCACGCGCCGCAGGTTCTTGTGCAGGATTGGGAGCGCCTCCGCGGTCTGCTCCAGGTGCACCAGCTCTCCCGCGGCGATCGACTCGCCCGAGGCGGTCGGGATCCGCAGGCTCAGCGCGTCCTCCGGGCGTGAGCGGAGCGCCCGGGGGAGCTGCACGCGGATCGGGATCGGCTCCCGCTCGCGCGGGAGCCGCAGCAACCCCGCCTCCGCCCCCCCGACGGCGGTCGCGATCGTCTCCGCCACCTGCGCGGGCGGCACGCCGTGCAGGGACGCCTGCTCCCGATCCACCACCACCCTCACCTTGGCCTGGGGAAACGGGATCGAGGTGTCGATATCGACCACCCCGGGCGACTCCGCGAACGCCCCCTCGATCCGCCGCGCCAGCTCCATCTGCTGCTCGTGATCCGGCCCGTACACCTCCGCGACCATCGTCGAGAGGACCGGCGGGCCGGGTGGGATCTCGATCACCTTGGCGCGCGCCCCGTGGCGGGCGGCGATCGCCACGATCTGGGGGCGCAGCCGCTTCACCAGGTCGTGCGACTGCTCGCGGCGCTCCTCCTTCGGCAGGAGGTTGACCTGGAGGTCGGCGCCGTTGGGCTGCTGGCGGAAGAAATAGTGGCGCACCAGCCCGTTGAAGTTCACCGGCGCCGCGGTGCCCGCGTAGATCTCGTAGTCGGTCACCTCCGGCACGTCCGCGAGGTAGCGCCCCACGTCGCGCGCCGCGTCGAGGCTCGCCTCGAGCGGTGCCCCCTCGTCGAGGTCGAGGAGCACCTGGAACTCGCTCTTGTTGTCGAACGGCAGCATCTTGACCTTGACTGCCCCGAACACCACGAAGGCGATCGAGCCCGCGAACAGCAGCGCCACGACCCCGAAGAAGGCGACCTGCCGCAGCGGCCTGCGCAGCACCGCCGCCATCCAGGCGCGATAGAGCCGGTCGAGGAACCCCTCCTGGTGGGCCGCCTCCGGCGCCCCCGCCTTCCGGCCAATCCGCTCGAGCCGCACCGAGGCCCAGGGGGAGACGACGAACGCGATGACCAGCGAGAAGAGCATCGCGAGCGACGCGCCGACCGGGATCGGCCGCATGTACGGCCCCATCAGCCCGCGCACGAACGCCATCGGCAGGATCGCCGCGATTACCGTGAAGGTGGCGAGGATCGTCGGGTTGCCCACCTCGTCCACCGCGTCGATGGCGGCGGCGAGCAGCGTGCGGCCGTCGCGCATCCCCAGGTGGCGGTGGATGTTCTCGACCACCACGATTGCATCGTCCACCAGGATGCCGATGGAGAAGATCAGCGCGAAGAGCGTGACGCGGTTCAGGGTGTAGCCGAAGAGGAAGTAGATGAACAGCGTCAGCGCCAACGTCATCGGGATGGCGATCAGCACCACGATCGACGCCCGCCAGCCCATTGCCAGCGCGATCAGCGCCGTGACCGAGAGCGTCGCGATCAGCAGGTGCTGGATCAGCTCGTTCGACTTGTGCCCTGCCGTCTCGCCGTAGTCGCGAGTGACCGCCAGGGCAACGCCGCTCGGCACCAGCGTTCCCCGCAGCTCCTCCACGTGCTTCAGGATCGCCCGCGCCAGCGCCGTGGCGTTGGCGCCCGGCTTCTTGGCGATGGAGATCGTCACCGCCGGAAACTCACGCGCCTCGGCCGGCGCGCCGGGTGGGGGGGCGAGGCCGCGATGGCTCGCGGCGGGCCCCAGTCCGAGGAGCACGTAGTTGCCGGGTTCCTCCGGTCCATCGATCACGGTCGCGACGTCACGCAGGTAGACCGGACGGCCGTCGCGCACGCCCACCACGACCCCTTCCAGATCCCGGGCATCGCGCAGCAGTGGGCCGGCCTCGAGCAGCACCTCGCCGTTCCCCGACAGCAGGGATCCCGCCGGCCGCTGCACCGAGGCCGCAGCCACGGCCGGGGCGAGTTCGAGGATTGAGAGGCCGCGCGACGCGAGGCGCGCCGGATCGGGGAGGATCCGGACCACGCGGCGCTCACCGCCGATCAGTTCCACCTTGGCGGCGTCCGGGATCGACTCGATCTCACGCGCCACCTCGCCGGCGATCCTCCGCACCTCGTGTCCCGGCAGCGTCTCGCTATAGAGCGTCAGGGAGAGGAACGGCACATCGTCGATGGTGCGGAGCTGCACCAGCGGCAGCGTCGCGCCAGGCGGGCGCTCGTGCGCGTGCGCGGCGAGCTGGTCGTAGACCTTGACCAGGCTGGGCTCCAGCGCTTCGTTGACCCGGAAGCGCACGGTGACGAGAGCCTGCCCGGGGAGGGACGCGCTGTAGAGGTACTCGACGCCAGGGATCCCCCAGAGCCACTTCTCCAGCGGCGTGGTGATCCGCTCCTCGACCTCGCGCGGCGATCCCCCCGGGAACGCGATCAGGATGTCGACCATCGGGACCCGGATCTGCGGCTCCTCTTCCGGCGGGGTGAGCACGACCGCCAGCACTCCGATCAGGATCGACGACACCACCGCCAGCGGGGTGAGGCGGGAGTCGACGAACGCCGCGGCCAGGCGTCCGGCCGCCCCGCGCCTCTTCATGGGGTCTGCTCCTGCGGGAGTACCGCCACCGGCGCGCCGTCGGTCAGGCCCGCCGGGTCGAGGATCACCTCCTCGCCCGCGGCGAGCCCTGCCTGCACCTCGACGCCTTCGCCCAGGCTCCTCCCGGGACGCACCCAGCGCAGCTGAGCGCGCCCCTCCCGCGCCACGAACACGCCCGTCAGCGCCCCGCGCTCGAAGAGCGCCGCCGCGGGGACCGCGACCATGGCGCTTTCCGGCGCCGCCGCGAGGCGTAGCCTCGCGAACGCCCCGGCGCGGAGCGCCACGTTCTCCGGCAGATCGCATTTGATCAGGATCCGGCGGGAAGCAGGGTCGGACGCCGGGCTCAGCACCGATACCCGCGCGGCCGCGAGCGTACCGTCGGCGAGCACCACCTGCAGCTCGCTGCCGAGGGTCACACCCTTGGCCTGCTCGGTCGAGATCGTCGCCGCCAGGCGAAGGGGACCGCGCGCCTGGAGCCGCAGCAGCGGCCGGGCGGGGCTTGCCATCTCTCCGGGATGGGCCAGGCGCGCGACGATCCACCCGGCGAATGGGGCCCGGACGTCGGCGTCTGCGAGCTGCACCCCTGCCACCTCGAGGGCGGACGCCGCGGCGGCCTCCGCCGCCTCGGCCTGTTCCACCTCCTCCTGCGTCGCGGCCTCGCGCGACCGCAGCCCGCGTATTCTCTCGAGGTGCGCTCGCGCGGCCCGCAGCGCCGCCTCGGCCCCCTCGACGCGGGCGTGCAGGTCGGTCGCGTCGAGGCGAGCCAGCAGATCACCCGCCCCGACCGCATCCCCCTCCTCGACGGTGAGACTCGCGATGACGGCGACGATGCGGCTGGCCACCTCGGCCTCGCGAACCGCCTCGACCGTGCCGGGGACCTCCTCGACGCTTCCTGGGGCGGGAGCGGCGCGGCTGGTCCGGACCGATACCTGGGAGCGAGTCTCGCTCCGGGTGGCCGCTTCCTCACCGGCAGGTCCGCATGACCCGAGCGGCAAGGCGATCGCCCCGAGGATCCACGCCGCGCGCGTCCAGCCTCTCCCGACCGTCCTCATCTCGGCACCTCCAGAGCCCCCGCCGCGCGGGCCAGACGGGCCCGTGCGACGACCGACTCGTACACGGCCTCCAGATCACCCTGGCGGGCGGCTTCGAGCTGCGCCTCCACGTCGAGGAGATCCGTGAGCGGCAGCAGTCCCGCGGTGTAGCGCTCGGCGGTGATCCGCCGGGCCGCCTCGGCGGCTCCCACCGCCTCGCTCGCGGCGTGCAGGGACCGGAACGCCACGCCCGCGTCGAGGAACGCCCGCTCCACCTCGAGGCGGATCGCGTCCTCGACGACCGCGGCATCCGCGTCGGCGGCCGCCCGGTGCATGGCCGCCTCCTCCACCCTTGGCGCCCGCCCCCGCTCGAAGACGGACCAGCGGAGGCTCACGCCGACCAGGTACGACCCCTGATCCTCGTCCAAGCTCTCGATGTCGCGCGCATAGCGGGCGAGGCCGGACATCTCGGGACGGAGCGCGGCCTGGACCGCGCGTTCCCCCGCCTCCGCGGCAACCGCCCCCTCGCGGGCGGCCGCGATCTCCGGCCGCTCGCGGAGGGCTCGCGCGCTCCACTCCGCGAGCGAGCCGGATGGTTCCGGCGGGGCGACCAGCGGATCCGAGGGATCCACCGGCGCGTCACCGGCGCCGCGCAGCAGCGACCGCAGGCGGGCGCGGGCGATCTCGAGGTCGGCGCCGCGGCGATCGAGATCGCGCTCGCGCCGCAGCCGCAACACCTGCGCCCGCAGCAGATCGGAGCGCAGCGCGGAGCCCTCGTCGACCCGGGCCGCCGCCGCGGCCTCGTGGCCACGCGCGTCGGCAAGCGCCGAGGTGGCAACGCCGAGGGCGGCGTGCGCAAGCGATACGGCGTGGTACGACTCGATGACGGCCAGCGCGAGGTCCAACTCGGCGGCGCGCAGCTTCGCGCCCGCTGCCGCGGCCCCGCCACGGGTGGCGGCCACCGACGCCGCGATCCGCCCGGACGTGAGGAGCGGCGCCTCGACCGTGACTCCCACCGTGAGGTGGCCGATCGGGTCGGGATCGTTGAGACGGTCGAGCGCGAAGTCGTCGGCGGTGAAGGTTCCGGCCGTGAGCTTGTCCCCGAACGCCAGGACCGGCTGGTCGGTGTACCTCGCCCCCGCGTCGAAGAGCACGCGGGGCCAGCGGGACGACCCCGCCTCCTCCGCGACCGCCTGCGCGGCGGCGGCCTGGGCCCGCATGGAAGCGAGCGTCGGATTGCGTTCGAGCGCTCGCGCGAGCGCCTCGCTGAGGCTCAGTGCGGGGGTCTCGCCGGCACGGAGGCCCGGTGGCGCCGTGAGCGCGGCGCTCAGGGCGAGACAGACCAGGATCACAGCCTGACGGGGTGGGGTCATGCCTCCTCCTCCGGAGCGAGACCCGCGCGCAGCGGGCCGCCTGCTAGGGTAGAGCCGGGGACGGGCGAACGGTTACCGGCTTGGCGGGGGAAAGGCGGCGCGCCGCAGGGCCTCCGCAAGGGCGCGGACCCGCTCCGGCGACAGCGGCTCCTGCGGCCGGGCGCGGAGCAACTCGACCGTCTTCGCCAGCGTCCGCACGAAGGCCTCGCACGGGGGGCAGTCTCCCCGGTGGCGATCGATCATCTCGCGCAGCGAGGCGGCAAGATCCCCCTCCAGATAGTCGGACACCCACTCCGCCATCTCGCGGCAGCTCGAGTTTCCGGTTCCCGCGTGCGCATGGGTCATGCGGCGCCTCGCAGGTAGCCGTCCAGCGACCGCCGCACCGCCAGACGGGCACGATGCAGGCGGACCTTCGCCAGCGATTCCGAGATCCCGAGGAGGTCGGCGGTCTCGCGGGTGCTGAACCCTTCCTGATCCCGTAGGACCAGGACGATCCGGAAATCATGGGGAAGCGAGAGTATCGCCGCGTCGAGCCGGGCGTGCAACTCCCCCTGCAGGAGCCGATCGAGCGGGAGGTCCGACCAGTCGGCGATCTCAGGGGGTGAGCCATCCTCGCCCGGCTGCGGCAGCACTTCGTCGAGCGACAGCTCCTCCGCCGGCTCGTGCGCGCCGTGGCGGCGCATCCGGTGGCAGGCGTTGGCGGCGACCCGATAGACCCACGCTTTCAGCGCGGCGGGGGAGCGTAGGTCGCGAAGCGACAGGTAGGCCTTCAAGAGCGTCTCCTGGAGGACCTCCTCGGCGTCGTCCCGCTGCCCGCACATCCGGCGACCGAACCCGAGGATGAGGGGACCGAAGCGCCGGACGAAAGGGTCGAACGCCTCGGGGCGTCCCAGGATGAGCGCTTCGGCCAAATCCAGGTCGGAGGCCTCATCCCCTTGGAAAGCGGGCGGGTCGGGCTGCGCCATCCCGGGATGCTAGCACGGGGGGCGCCGCCTTCGCGTCGTGGCGGTCCCGGGGGAGTCGCCCCGCCCGCACTCCCGCCCGGCGCAGCAGCCACATCATCGGGCAGGTGCCGGTGAAGGCCGATTGCGCCAGGTTGGCCCCGACGAACGCCGTGAACAGCAGAAACGCCGGATGGACGAACCAGCCGAGCACCACGCTGGCGAGCACGAACGAACCGGCGATGAGCCGCAACCACGCGTGCATTCCCATGGATTCCTCCAGTCATGAGCCCGGAAGGGAAGACCGGGGGCACCGGCAGCCGGCGGCCTTCCGGGGGCGGCAGCGCGCCGCTCGACAGATACAGAGCCGCGCGGCGGCCCTTGGTTACACCCGCCCGAGGACGGTGGCCCGTGCTCCGCCCCGGTGACGGAGGCGACCTCGCGAGGGAAATAGGTATTGTGTCCCCGGAATTCAGAACGGGCGCGAGAGGCCGGGGTGGGCGCGCCAGCCGAAACGCCAGGGGCGCGACGCCCAGACGCCTGCGTACCCGACGCCAATGCGGGGCCCGCTCACGATCTGCCGCCGCGGGACGGAAACGCCGGCCTCGACGTGCAGGGGGCGGGTGCAGAGATCGGCACGGTCGAGCGCGCGGCTGAGGCCGAGCGCTCGCGCCAGCCGCCCGGGACCGCGCCCGAGGTCCATCGGGCGGCAACGGGGGGAGCGCGCCTGCATGGCCTCCACTCCGGCGAGCGGCTGTATCGCGCGTACCAGCACGGCGTGCGGGTCCCCCTCGTCTCCGGTGACGACGTTGAAGCAGAGGTGCATCCCGTAGACGAGGTAGATGTACGCATGCCCGCCGCGCCAGAACATCGGTTCGGTGCGCCGGGTGCGGCCGCGGGAGGCGTGGCTCGCGAGGTCAGCGGGGCCGCGGTACGCCTCGGTTTCGAGGATGCGCCCCGCGAGGCGGACCCCGTCGCACTCGTGCACCAGGACGCGACCGATCAGGTCGGGCGCCACCTCCAGGACCGGCCGTAGATAGAACGAGCGGGGGAGCCTGCGGCGGGAGAGCGGGGGGTCGTGGCGCATCCGGAAAGTCAGTCTACATGCGGTAACACCTTTCCGTGCTCGGGAACGGATGCTACGATGCCGCCTCCGAAGCCGCCCTCGATCCGAGGCCTGCATCTTGGAGTCCTGCCATGCGACGACCGCTGCCCGTGCTCCTCCTGCCGCTCGCCGCCGTCCTGAGCCTCCCGGGCGCGGCGGCGCCGCCGGCCGACCTCGACGCCCGGATCGAGAACGAGGCGCCGTCGCTCGACGCTCTCTACCGCCACCTGCACCAGAACCCCGAGCTGTCGTACCACGAGGTCGCGACCTCGGCCCGCATCGCGACGGAGCTGCGCGAGGCAGGCTACCAGGTGACCACGGCGTTCGGCGCCTTCGCGGACCCGGCGCTCACGAGCCACGGGGTCGTCGCGGTGCTGAAGAACGGCGCCGGCCCGACGCTCCTCGTGCGCACCGAGCTCGACGCGTTGCCGATCGAGGAACGGACCGGCCTCCCGTACGCGAGCACGGTGAAGACGAAGAACGACCTGGGGCAGGAGGTCGCGGTGATGCACGGCTGCGGCCACGACGTGCACATGACCGTCTTCGTGGGAGCGGCGCGCATGCTGGCGTCGCTGCGGGAATCGTGGAGCGGAACGCTCGTGCTCGTCGGGCAGCCGGCGGAGGAGATCGCGCCGGGCGGCGCGGAGGCGATGCTCAAGGCTGGGCTCTACGAGAAGTTCCCACGGCCAGATTTCGCCCTGGCGCTCCACGATGACGCCGGGCTGGCCGCCGGGAAGGTCGGCTGGGTCGAGGGGTACACCTTCGCGAACGTGGACACGGTCGACATCATCATTCGCGGCGTGGGCGGCCACGGTGCCTACCCGCATGCGACGCGCGACCCGGTCGTGATCGCGGCGGAGGTGGTGCTTCAGCTCCAGACGATCGCCAGCCGCGAGGTGCGGCCCGGCGAGATGGTGGTTGTCACCGTCGGCTCGATCCACGGCGGGACCAAGCACAACATCATTCCGGACGAGGTGAAGCTGCAGCTCACGGTCCGCACCTACAAGGACGACGTCCGCCGCGCGGTCCTGGCCGCGATCGAGCGGATCACGCGTGGCATCGCGCAGGCTGCGGGTGTGCCTCCCGAGCGCGCGCCGCTCATCGATCTCCACCCGGAGAAGCTGGTGCCGGCGACGTACAACGATCCGGAGCTTACGCGGCGCGTCGTCGGCGCGTTCCGCACGTCGCTCGGCGAGGACGCTGTCGTGCAGGGGGTCCCGGTCGCCGGCGGCGAGGACTTCAGCCACTTCGGGCTCACGCAACCGCGCGTCCCCTGCTTCCAGTTCGAGCTCGGCGCGGTCGATCCTGAGCGCGTGGCCGAGGCGGCGCGAACGGGCGCGGCGCTCCCGTCGCTGCACTCCAGCCAGTTCGCCCCCGTCCCGGCGCCGACGATCCGCACCGGCGTGAAGGCGATGGTCACCGCGGCGCTCGAGCTGCTGGGGGCGAAGTAGCGGCGGAGATCCACACGTCCCGTTCGAACCCGGGCGTCGCCCCCGCCCACCGCCGTCACCCCGGCGCACTACTGTCAGATGCTCCGCAGGTGAACTGGGCGAAATCGGCCGCGCGATGGGTCCCCGGCGTGCCGTTCCTCGATCCGCGCGCGTCACCCCGCCCATCGCCGTCACCCCGGCGAACGCCGGGGTCCACCGATTACCTCGACGTCGACTTGGCCCCCGGCGCCGGACATTCCGGCCGAGGACCTCACAGGTCGTCCATGCGGCTGGGGCCGCCGGTGGATTCCGCCGGAATGACGGTGAAGGCGGCGATCGCCGTGCCCCTCCCATCCCTCCCGCGGCCTCCTCCGTTGTCCCGTTCACCCTTCGGGAGAATCCGACAGTGCTTCGCCGGAGTGACGGAGGGCGGGCTGAGCTCTAGCTCGATGCGCAAAAGTGTTAGCATGACTGGCCCTTATCCGGCCGGAGTGGCCCGCCGGGAGGCCCCTTGGACCCGCTCGAAACCCGCGTCGATACCAGCAGCGCCGAGTTCGCCCGCAACCGCGAGCATCACCTCGCACTGGTGCGCGAGCTCCAGGAGCGGACCGCCCGCAGCCGGCGCGGCGGGCCGGAGAAGGCGCATCAACGCCAGCGGGAGCAGGGGAAGCTCTTCGTCCGCGACCGCATCGAGCGCCTGCTCGATCCCGGCACGCCCTTCCTCGAGCTGAGCGCGCTCGCGGCGTTCGGCCTCTACGACGACGAAGCCCCGAGCGCCGGGGTCGTCACCGGGATCGGCCGGGTGTGCGGCCGCACCGTGATGATCGTCGCGAACGACGCCACCGTGAAAGGGGGGACGTACTACCCGCTGACGGTGAAGAAGCACCTCCGCGCCCAGGAGATCGCGCTCGAGAACCGGCTGCCGTGCGTGTACCTGGTCGACTCGGGCGGGGCGTTCCTGCCGCTCCAGGACAGCGTCTTCCCCGACCGGGACCACTTCGGGCGCATCTTCTACAACCAGGCCCGCATGTCGGCCGCGGGGATCCCGCAGCTCGCCATCGTCCTCGGCTCGTGCACGGCGGGAGGCGCGTACGTCCCGGCGATGAGTGATGAGGTCGTGATCGTGAAGGGGGCCGGGACGATCTTCCTCGGCGGCCCGCCTCTCGTGAAGGCGGCGACAGGGGAGGAGGTCACGGCGGAGGAGCTCGGCGGCGCCGACGTGCATGCGCGCAAGAGCGGCGTGGCCGATCACCTTGCCCTCGACGAGGAGCAGGCGCTGCACCTGGCGCGGAACATCTGCGAGAACCTGCCCCCCGCGCCACCGCTGCCGGAGGGAGTCTCCGAGCCGGAGGAGCCGCTCTACGACCCGCAGGAGCTGTACGGCATCCTGCCGACCGACGTCCGCCGCCCGTACGAGGCGCGCGAGGTGATCGCGAGGATCGTGGACGGCAGCCGCTTCCACGAGTTCAAGGAGCTGTACGGCTCGACGCTGGTCACCGGCTTCGCGCGGATCTTCGGTTTCCCTGTCGGGATCCTGGCGAACAATGGAGTGCTCTTCTCCGAGAGCGCGCTCAAGGCCGCGCACTTCGTCACCATGTGCAACCTGCGGCGGATCCCGCTGGTCTTTCTCCAGAACATCACCGGGTTCATGGTCGGAAAGCAGTACGAGGAGGGGGGGATCGCCAAAGACGGCGCGAAGATGGTGCACGCCGTCGCCAACGCCACCGTGCCGCGCCTGACGGTCATCATCGGGGGCTCGTTCGGTGCGGGGAACTACGGCATGTGCGGCCGGGCCTACCAACCGCGCTTCCTCTGGATGTGGCCCTCCGCCCGCATCTCGGTGATGGGAGGGGAGCAGGCGGCGATGGTGCTGGCGCAGGTGAAGCAGGAGCAGATGGCGCGCGAGGGGAAGGGGATGTCCGCCGGGGAGATCGAGGCGTTCAAGCGGCCGACGCTCGAGAAATACGAGCGCGAGGGGAGCCCCTACTACTCGACTGCACGCTTGTGGGACGATGGCATCCTGGACCCCGCGGAGACGCGCCAGGCGCTTGGCCTCGCGCTCGCGGCTGCGACGAACGCCCCGCTCGAGCCGGCCCGGATGGGGATCTTCCGGATGTGAAGCCGCCAGCGACCGCGGCGCCGTCGGCCCGGTCTGCCGGCGAGGAATGGGAAATGAAACTCACGCCGCCTCTCGTGGAGGGAGGCGCGAACGATTGAGGAGCAACGTGTCTACCTACCAGCACCTGACCCTCACCCGCGACGGCGGTATCGCGCGCCTGACGCTGCGGCGCCCCGAGGTCCACAACGCCTTCGACGACGTGCTCGTCGCCGAGCTGACGCGCGCCGCGGAGGAGATCACCGCGGACGGATCGGTCCGGGTGGCGGTCCTGGCCGGCGAGGGGAAGTCGTTCTGCGCCGGGGCGGACGTGAACTGGATGAAGCGGATGGTGAACTACACCTTCGACGAGAACGTCGCCGACTCGAAGCGGCTCGCCGGGATGCTGCGCGCGCTCGACCGGATCCCGCGGCCGGTCGTCTGCCGGATCCAGGGGGTCGCCTACGGCGGCGGCGTTGGCCTGCTCTCGGTCTGCGACATCGTGGTGGCGGCAAACGACGCGCTCTTCAGCCTCTCCGAGGTGCGGCTCGGGATCCTCCCCGCGGTGATCTCGCCGTTCGTCCTGCGCCGGCTCAGCCAGGGGGTCGGGCGGGCGCTCTTCCTCACCGGCGAGCGGTTCAGCGCGGAGCGCGCGCTGCAGGTTGGGCTGATCGACCGGGTCGTGGCGCCCGAGGCGCTCGACGCGGCGGTTGACGAGGTCATCGGCGAGCTGCTGAAGGGCGGACCGGCGGCCCACGCCAAGATCAAGGAGCTGATCCCGAAGGTGCACGGCCATACCCCCGAGGAGATGGCGGACCTCACGGCGCGCACCAACGCCGAGGCGCGCGCCAGCGCCGAGGGGCAGGAAGGGTTGAAGGCGTTCCTGGAGAAGCGGCGCCCCTCCTGGTCGGAGAAGCGTTGAGGCCATTCGCCCGGGTGCTGGTGGCGAACCGCGGTGAGATCGCGATTCGCGTCATACGCACGCTGCGGGAGATGGAGATCGAGTCGGTCGCCGTCTTCTCGGACGCCGATCGCGACGCGCCGCACGTCCTCGCCGCCGATCAGGCGCGCCGGCTCGGCCCTGCCCCGGCCATGGAGTCGTATCTCCATATCGACCGCGTGCTCGAGGCGGCGGTTTCCTCCGGGTGCCAGGCGATCCACCCCGGATACGGGTTCCTCTCCGAGAACGCCGCGTTCGCGGAGGCGTGTGCTCAGGCGGGGCTCGTCTTCATCGGTCCGCCCGCCGAGGCGATGCGGGTGATGGGGTCGAAGCTCGCGGCGCGGCGGGCGATGCAGGCGGCCGGCGTCCCGGTCGTCCCCGGCGGGCCGGATGATCCAGGGGAGCGGCTCGACGACGAGGCGCTCTCCCGCTTCGCGGCGGGGATCGGGTACCCCGTCCTGGTGAAGGCGTCGGCGGGCGGGGGCGGTAAGGGGATGCGCCTCGTGCACGCCCCCGCGGAGCTGCCGGCGGCGCTCGCGCTCTGCCGGTCGGAGGCTCTGCTCGCGTTCGGCGACGGCACGCTCTACATCGAGAAGTACCTCGAGCGCCCGCGGCACATCGAGTTCCAGGTGTTCGGCGACGCCGCCGGCCGCTGCTTCCACCTTCGCGAGCGCGAGTGCTCGGTGCAGCGCCGGCACCAGAAGGTGATCGAGGAGACGCCGTCCCCCGCGGTCGACGAGGGGTTGCGGGCGCGGATGGGGGAGGCGGCCGCCGCCGCGGCCCGCGCCGTCGGGTATCGCGGCGCCGGGACCGTCGAGTTCCTGCTCGACGCGACCGGCGACTTCTACTTCCTCGAGATGAACACGCGCCTGCAGGTCGAGCACCCGGTGACCGAGGAGCTGCTCGGGATCGATCTCGTCGCCGCGCAGATCCTGACGGCGGCCGGGCAGCCGCTCCCCTGGGCTCCCGAGGCGCTGACGCCGCGCGGACATGCGATCGAGTGCCGGCTCTACGCCGAGGACCCGGCGTCGGGGTTCCTGCCGCAGGCGGGGCCGCTGCTCCTGGTCCGGCTCCCGCAGGGGCCCGGCGTGCGAGTGGACGGCGCGCTGCGCGAAGGGGACGAGGTGACGGCGTTCTACGACCCGATGCTGGCGAAGATCATCGCCACGGGCGGCGATCGCGCCGCCGCCGTGGCCCGGATGGAGCGCGCGCTCGAGGAGACGGTCGTCCTCGGCGTGCCGACGAATCGCGATCTCCTCCTCGAGGTAATCCGGCACCAGGCGTTTCGAGCCGGGGAGATCTCGACTCATTTCATCGAGGAGCACCTGGCGGGCTGGACCCCGCCGTCGGTGCCGCCGGACGAGATGGTGGCGCTCGCGGCGCTCGCCGCCTCCAGCTCCGGCCCGGCAATCGCGTCCGGTTCCGGGGCCGGCAGGGGGAACGCGCCGGGCCCGTGGGAGCGGCTTGGGAGTCTCCGATTCGGCAGCACGGGGCGGTCGTGAACGACGTGAGGCTGCGCAGCGGGGAGACGGCGTTCGCGGTGCAGGTCAGGCCGGACGGGGAGCGGACCGCCGTCACGCTGAAGCGCAGCGTCGGGGAAACCGCCCCGATCGAGATCGCCTTCGACCTCGAGATCCGGCGCCGCGGGGGCGGGGAGTTCGTCATCGCGGGGCCCGCGGGCCCACGGCGTGGTTACGCCGCGCGCCAGGGGGACGTCATCTGGGTCGAGTTCGCCGGCAGCGTCCAGCGTTTCGAGATCGCGCGCGGGGTGGCGCGGCGGCGCGGTACGGCGGGGCACGACGAGATCGTCGCCCCGATGCCGGGGCAGGTGCTCCGGGTCCTGGTCGCCGAGGGGGATCTCGTGGAGAAGGGTCAGACGTTGCTCGTGGTCGAGGCGATGAAGATGCAGATCGAGCTTGCCGCGCCGCACGCTGGGACCGTGCTTTCGATCGCGGTCGTGCCAGGCGACAAGGTGCTGCCCGGCGTGCCGCTCGTGGAGATCGACCCGATCGCGGCGGTCCCGGCAGCGACTCCGCTCCCAGGTGTGCCGGCGTGATGCCTGCCCGCGCCACCGTCGTGGAGGTCGGGCCGCGCGACGGCCTGCAGAGCGGCGCCGCAGTGCTCTCGACCGAGGCGAAGATCCGCTACATCGACGCGCTCAGCGCCGCGGGGCTGCCGGTCATCGAGGTCACCTCGTTCGTCTCGCCGCGCTGGATCCCGATGCTGGCCGATGCCGAGGAGGTGATGCGCGGCATCTCCCGCCGGCCGGGGGTGAAGTACCCCGTGCTCGTCCCGAACGAGAAGGGGCTCGACCGTGCGCTGGCGGCCGGCGCGCGCGAGATCGCGGTCTTCACCGCCGCCTCCGAGACGTTCAATCGCAAGAACCGGAACGTTGGCATCGAGGAGTCGCTGGCGCGGATCGAGCCGGTCGCCCGCCGTGCGAAGGACCTCGGGCTGTGGGTCCGTGGCTACGTCTCCACCTGCTTCGGCTGTCCGTACGAGGGGGAGGTCTCGAAGCTAAAGGTCGCGGAGGTGACGCGGGCGCTGGTGGATCGCGGCGCCGACGAGGTCTCGATCGGCGATACGATCGGCGTCGCGACGCCGAACCGGGTCGAGGAGGTCATCTCGGTCCTCCTGGCGATGCACGCCGCCGAGCGGCTCGCGCTACACCTCCACGACACGTACGGGATGGCGCTCGCGAACGTGGACCAGGCGTTGCGGATGGGGATCGCCACCTTCGACGCCTCCTCGGGCGGGATCGGAGGCTGCCCCTACGCCCCCGGCGCCGCCGGGAACCTGGCGTCGGAGGATCTGGTCTACCTGCTCCACGGTCGCGGCATCGAGACCGGCGTCGACCTCGACCTCCTGGTCGCGGCGAGCCGCATCCTGGAGGAGGCCGCCGGGACGACGCTGCCCGGGAAGACGTACCGCGCATGGCTGTCCCGCACGAAGGCTTGAGCAGCGTCCGGGACGAGAGAGGAGCGACCCGATGGCCGATCGCGTGAAGAGGACCGAGGAGGAGTGGCGCGCGCAGCTCACGCCCGAGCAGTACCGCGTGGCGCGCGAGAAGGGGACGGAGCCGGCGTTCAGCGGCGAGTACTGGGATTGCCACGACGCCGGGATGTATCGCTGCGTTGCCTGCGGCAACGAGCTGTTCGCGGCGGCGGACAAGTTCGAGTCGGGGTCGGGCTGGCCAAGCTTCACGCGCCCGGCGTCGCCCGATCGCCTCGAGGAGCGCGGAGATCGCAGCCACGGCATGACTCGCACCGAGGTGACCTGCGCCCGTTGCGAGTCGCATCTCGGCCACGTCTTTCCCGACGGGCCGGCGCCGACTGGAGCGCGCTACTGCATCAACTCGGCGGCGCTCAAGCTCGATCGGAAGGAGAAGTAGGCGTTGGCGCGCGGGCTGGGCTGGACCGCGGTGGCGTTGCTCCTGTGTGGCGCCCTGCCGCAGCCGCCCGCCCTTGCCGCGGCCGCGCAGAGCCGACCACTCGCCGACCCTGAGGCGGCCAGACTCGCGGAACTGTTCGCGGGCGTGGACGCCACCTTCGTCGTCCGGAACGAGAAGACCGCTGCCGTGACCCGGCACAATCCACCGCGCGCCGCGACGCCGTTCCCGCCGATGTCCACCTTCAAGATCCCGAACATGCTGATCGGCCTCGAGACTGGCGTGCTCACCGGTCCGGAGCATCCCATGGCCTGGGATCCGCTCCGCGTGCCGGGGTGGGAGAACTGGGACGCCGGCTTCAAGGAGACCTGGGCGAAGGACCAGACCCTGAGGACGGCGTTCGCCGCCTCCGCGGTCTGGTACTTCCAGGCGGTCGCGCGGCAGATCGGACCGGAGCGGATGCAGACCTTCCTGAATCGTTTCGACTACGGGAATCGCGACATCTCGGGGGGGATCGACCACTTCTGGCTCGAGTCGAGCCTGCTCATCTCCGCCGACGAGCAGGTGGAGTTCGTGCGCCGGTTCTACCGCGGCGAACTCGGGTTGGCGCCCGCCACGACGGCGACCGCCAAGGACATCATGGTCCGCGAGCACGGCGACGGCTGGGTCTGGAGCGCCAAGACCGGGAGCGGCGAGCGCGCGCCGGGGATCTGGATCGTCTGGTTGGTAGGCTTCGTCGAGCGCGACGGGAACGTCTGGTTCTTCGCGCTCAACCTGGACGGCAAGACGTACGCCGAGGCACGCGACCGCCGCACCACGCTGGCTCGCCGGGCGCTCGAGGTGGTCGGCGCCCTCCCGACGGCGAAGTGACTCCACGGTTGCACCCTCCGCCTCGCCGACGCCACGTCGGGTGAGATAGGATCCGGCCATGTTCGCAAAGCGCGGCGGTTCCGGTGGCCTGCTCGCCGGCGGCATCCTGATCGCCCTGGGCGGCCTCCTGCTCGCCCGGAACTTCAACCTGCTCCGCATCGACCTCGGCGACCTGATCGCCACCTGGTGGCCGCTGATCCTGATCGTGATCGGCGTGCGCCGCCTGGTCGAGCGCTCGTTCTGGCCGGGGATCGTGCTGGTCGCGGCCGGCGGCGTGCTCCAGCTCCTGATGCTCGGCTGGATCGAGCGCTGGGAGGTGCGCCGCTTCTGGCCCCTCATTCTCATCGCGATCGGGGTGAGCATGGTCGTCCGGCCCGGGGGGGTGGCGCGGAGGGGGACCGGCGCCTGAGGGTAGGGGCCGCGCTCCTGGCCGCGGCGCTTGCGGCGAGCATCATCGCTGCGCTTGCGCCGAGCTCTGTCGAGGCCTCCGAGGCCATCCGCGTCGAGGGCGGGGTCTGCATCCTCGAGGCCCCCGCGCAATACCGCAGCCAGGCCGAGGAGCTTGGCCACCGCGCCCCGCTGATCCTGGATCAGCTGGCACGAGACCTGGGCGCTCCACCGACCGCGCCGTTCACACTCGTGCTCCTCCCCCCGCGACCGCTGCTCGATCCCGATCTGGCCCGCCTCGACGCATCGGCCCCCGAGTGGGCCGCCGGCTTCATCCGCCCGATCGAGCGGCGCGGCGCGCTGCGCGTCGCGCTCGCCGACCGCTATCCGTACGGCAACCTGGAGGCGGTGTTCACACACGAGGCGGCGCATCAGATCCTCCATGACGCCGCGGGGGGCGAGCTGCCGCGCTGGTTCGACGAAGGGGTCGCGACTCGCGAGGCGCGGCGCTGGAACCTCGAGGACATGCTGGTCTACTCCTCGGCGCTCCTCACCGGCGGCCTGCCGAGCCTCGACGAGATGGACGCGGCCTTCTCGGGCTCGGCGGGGAGCGCCCGCGCGGCGTACGCGGCCTCCTCCGAGTTCGTGGCGTGGACCGCCAAGCAATACGGCGACGGCTCGATTCGTGCCATCATCCTTGCCTCGCGCACGCAGCCATTCCCCGCCGCGTGGGCGGAGGCGACCGGTACGAGCCTGGTCCTGTCCGAGCGGGAATGGCGGCAGGGGAGCCTGTTTCGCTACCGCTGGATCCCGGTCCTCACCGGCACGACGACGCTCTGGATCGGCGTGACGGTACTGGCGCTGCTCGCCGGTGCCCGCCGGCGCGCGCGCACGCGAGCGATCGCCGAGCGCTGGGAGGCCGAGGAGAACGCAGTGGCCGTCCCGGACGACCGCGCCACGGATGTTCACCACGACTCGGGTGACGAGGATCCCACCGACAAGTCGGAAACGCTACATTGACCCAGCGTGATGCCACCTTGCCGCCTCAGGGTGCCTTACCTAAGATTCCCCTCGTGCGTTTCTCTGCCGTGGTCGTATTCTGGGTACTCGCCGCCGGGTCGCTGTTCGGCTGCGGCGGGTTCGCCGAGATCCACCAGAAGCGCCTGTTCCCCAAGCCTCCCCTGGCGGGGGAAAAGGTCGCGGATCTCGCGTCAGTCCCCGCCGACCTCGAGATCGGAGCGGACGGAGCCTGGGCGCCGCGCGAGCACGACTCCGACCCGGCGGCCGGCGGCGTGGCGCCGTACCGGCTGAACGGGGAGACGCTGTTCGTGCCGGTGGCTCGCGGCAGCTTCGACGCGCGCATCGACCGCGCCCTGGCGCCGTCCGGCACGCCGCAGGTCGGCTGGTCCTTCGACGCCGACGTGCTGGTGGCGGCGGCCCGTGGCGGTAGACGGCAACCGGGGACCATCCTCGTGGTCGTGCACCTGGGCGACGGGTCGACGCGGGTCGTCGCGGCCTGGACGATGGCCGAGGAGGAGGGGTATCAGGGGATCGAGGCGATGCGGATCTCCCCCGATGGCGCCTTCGTGGCTTGCCAGCTGGTCGAGCATCATCCCGGAGGCACGCAGGGGTTCCGCGAGGTGGCGCGCCGCGGCCTTGTCGTGCCGCTTGCAATCCCCGACGCCGAGGTGCTGGATCTGGGGCCAGAGGTCGCCGGACCCATGCGCTGGTCGCCGGACGGTCGCAGCCTGTACTTCCTGCGTACGGCGCGTCGGCCGACGCTCTATCGCCTGCGCATGACGTACCTGCGACCGCGCGACAACCCCCGGTCGCAGGTGGAGGCGGTGGGACGCGTGGCCGCCAACCCGCCTTCGGCCCTGGCATCGGTTGCTGCGCCACAGACCGCCGCACCGGTTCGTCGCGTCGCTCAGGATCAGGTGCTCGAGCCGATCATGCAGCTGTCGTCGGGGGATGCCGCCGAGAAGGTGGCCGCGGCGCAGCGGCTCGCGAGCCTCCCGCACCCGATGGCGGTCGGTCCGCTCATCAAGGCCCTCGAGGCGGGCGAACCGGCGCTGTGCCGCGCGGCCAGCGAGGCGCTGCGAGCCATCGTGAGGAACCCTGCCCCGCCCCCGATCGGCGAGGCGCAGATGCACAACTGCAGCCAGGCTGCGGGTGCCTGGCGTGGGTTCTGGTCGAGCCACCCCGACGCGCTGGCCGGGTAGCCGGCGCGGAGCAGTCGCAAGATCGATTGGCCGGTCTCGTGCCGGATCAGCCGCGGTGG
>Ga0210379_10000035_pt1 | contig 30135 bp, 41 predicted proteins | sample PLMedo_2_FD_155468 | JGI IMG/M metagenome (GOLD analysis project Ga0210379, IMG submission 155468) | Groundwater sediment microbial communities from an aquifer in East River, Colorado, USA - PLM4_32_coex redo | ecosystem: Environmental > Terrestrial > Soil > Riparian zone | place: USA: East... | reverse complement strand
CAAAGTAAAATCAACTTTAAAACAATTTAAAAAATGCAGAAAAATAACATAGTTGATAAGTTAATTTCCATAAAACAGCAAGTTTCCGAGTTAGGAATTGAATTTCTGGAAACCAAAATGCCAGTCGAATTGAGAGATATCGGAACGGTATTAAAGCCTTTCCTTGAAATAAGTGATTCGTTTGATAAATCAATCAAAAAACTAATTTCTGATGATATCTCAGAATCCATTCCAAAAACAAATACTCTAAAAAATGGCTGAAAAAAATTACACGGGTGTACGATGGATATCGGAAACCCAGAAATGGCAAAGCAGTGTTCGTGCCAACGGAACAACTTATAATTGCGGAATGCATCTTGAGCAGTTAAACGCTGTAAGAGCTAGAGACACTAAAATCATTGAAAAAGGATTAAAGAAACCTCTACAAATTTTAAAACCAGTAAAAAAAGTAAAATCATGAAAAAAGAAAGCAGATTTGACCGATTCATAAGAAGAATTTCAAAGTTATTGTTTAAATACAAAATACCAGTTTTTAGAAATCATTAAAAATCCAACTATGATAAAGCAAAAAAAATGCAAGGCGACTGGAAAAGCATTAGGTTTTGAATCATGCGGTACTTTAACCAACACAGAGCGATTGAAATACGGTTTATGTCCTAGTTGTTATCCTGGCTTCATTCTGAACGATGAGCGAGGCAAAATAATTATGCAAAAGGCTATGAATTTAGGCAAGCAAAAAGTTAAAAAGGAAATCAAGAAAAAAGAAACCCAAGAAAAAACTAAAGCGATCAACTGGAATGAAAAGCTTCAAACTTGTATAAATATTATAATTAGGCTTATTGATAAGGGACTTCCTTGTTTGGCCCGTGGATATCATCCAAATCAAGTTCATGCTGGACATGTTTTTGCCAGGGGAGGTAATCAAACCATGAGATTCAATCTTCATAACATTCACCGGCAAGGCGCTCAATCAAATCACTTTGGTAATGATGATGGATTGCTTCGGGAAGGGCTTAAAAATGAATACGGTGAAAACTATCTCGAATTCATATCAGATTTAAGGCGAATGTCAACGCTTAATTACACCAACGAAGATTTACATGACTTCTGTAAAAAAGCTTCTAAAATCAAATTGAAGCTCGTCAAGGATGATAAGTATTACTCTTTGGATGAACGGATAGAACTTCGCAATAAAATAAATCTGGAACTTGGAATTTACGAACAGATCTTTTGTGAGTTCGATAAAAAAAAATTAAAAACAAAATAGTAAAATATGTTATTTAATAGTATATTTTATTATGTTTGTAAAAGTAATAATGACGTGAGAAGCATTATGAAATACCTAAAATATTGTACTGATCCTATCATGGAAGCCCTTCTCACAATACGGCCAAATGATGGGATCTTTTATTTTATAAATATTTTAAACTAAAATCAATGATATACCAAGAATTCTTAGAAAACAAAATAGTTGTTGCAGGTACTTTTGGTACTGAAATCGACAAATCACAAATAAATCCAATCGCCTTACCTCACCAAAAAGACATTATTCATTGGGCAATTTCGGGAGGTCGTAGAGCGATTTTTGCAAGCTTTGGACTGGGAAAAACATTAATGCAGCTTGAAATTGCCAGATTGATCATTGAGTTAACTGGAAAGCCTTTTTTGATCTGTATGCCTTTGGGAGTTGTTGGCGAGTTTAGGGATGATAACGAACTTTTAGGCGCTAAATTTCCAATAAAATACATCACTGATACCGATAGTGTAAGAGTTAAGCAACTAGAGTTAAAAGCTATAAAATCAATTAACGATGGTAATGATGATATTACAGAAATAGCTGAAGATTATGTTTATGCTTTAGAGTCTCAAGATGATGTATTTTATATTTCAGAATTAGCAATTTATGTCACCAATTATGAGCGTGTTCGAAAAGGTGATATAGATCCGGATTACTTTGGCGGTGTTTCTTTCGATGAAGCTTCAATCCTTAGAAATCTAAAAACTGAAACCACAAATTACGTTTTGAAGCATTTCGCCAAAATCAATTATCGATTTGTTGCTACAGCCACACCAACGCCAAACGATTTTATTGAGATCCTGAATTATGCAGACTATCTAGGAGTAATTGACAGAGGTCATGCATTAACTCGATTCTTTCAAAGAGACAGTACAAAGGCTGGACATCTTACGCTTTACGAAAGCAAAAAAGAGGAGTTTTGGAAATGGGTTTCTTCTTGGGCGGTTTTTATAAACAAACCTTCGGATCTTGGTTATGATGATACCGGTTATAATCTACCAAAACTAAACTTCCATGAAGTTGAAATCGATAACACGCCAACAGGAGTTGTTACCAACAAAGAAGGAAAGATTGTTTTATTCAAAGACACTACAAAATCATTGATTGACACTTCTAGAGAAAAATCATCTACAATAGATATCCGAGTTCAAAAAGCATTTGATTTGGTTCAAGAAAAAGCTCCAGAAAGCAACTGGATTTTGTGGAGCCACCTAGAAGCCGAAAGAATGGCAATCGAAAAGAAATTCAAAGAAGATGCTTTCATTGATTTACGATCTGTTTACGGTTCTCAAACCAATTTGGAAAAAGAAACGCTTTTGATTGATTTCAAACATTCAAAATTTCAGATCCTAAATACCAAACCAAAAATAGCGGGTTCCGGTTGCAATTTTCAAACTCATTGCCATAATATGGTTTTTGTGGGTATCGATTACAAATTTAACGACTTTATCCAAGCCATTCACCGATGCTATCGCTTCAAACAGACCGAAGAGGTAAATGTGTATGCCATTTTTACAAACAATGAAGTGGAGGTGCTTAAAACGCTAAAACAAAAATGGGTAAATCACATTGAACTTCAAACGGAAATGATAAATATAGTTCGTGAATTCGGGCTTAACACTGACAAAATAACTGCAGATATGAAAAGACAAATTTTTGAAAACAGAAGAAGTGCTACGATAGGAAATGCAACGGTATTCAATGAAGATACCGTAAAAATCCATGAGGAAATGGAGGATAATTCAACCGACATGATTTTGACTTCAATTCCTTTTGGTGATCATTATGAGTATTCAGACAACTACAATGATTTTGGACATAACAACGGAAATGAAGAATTCTTCAAACAAATGGATTTCCTTACTCCGAATTTACTTCGAACATTGAAGCCGGGAAAGATTGCCGCTATTCACGTAAAAGACAGGATCCGTTATTCATACCAAAACGGAACTTCATTTACTACAATTGATGATTTCAGTGGAAAAACCGTAGCACATTTTGTAAAGCACGGATTTTATTTGGTTGGAAAAATCACCGTTACAACCGATGTTGTTAGAGAAAACAATCAAACCTATCGCCTTGGATGGTCCGAGCAATGCAAGGATGCCACCAAAATGGGGGTTGGACTTCCAGAGTATGTTTTGTTGTTCAGAAAACGTCCGAGCGAAATGAATAACGCTTATGCAGATGAACCTTGCGTAAAAACCAAAGAAGAATATCCAATTGACAACTGGCAACTTGACGCTCACGCTTATTGGAAATCCGATGGCAACCGATTTATGAGTTATGATGAATTGAAAATTGCTGATATGAAAACTGTTTTTAACTCTTGGAGAAAACACGATAAAGAAAACATTTACAACTTCCAAGAGCATTTGAAAGTTTGTCAAGATTTAGAGAAAGCTGGAAAATTGAGCCGTTTGTTTATGACTATTCCGCCAACTTCTCCAACAGATATGGTTTGGACCGATGTAAACAGAATGAACACTTTAAACGCCAATCAAGCCAACCGAAAAAAGGAAAAACATATTTGTCCGCTGCAATTGGATATCATCGAAAGGCTGATAAACAGATTTACAATGAAAGGCGACAAAATAGATGATCCGTTTGGAGGTTTATTTTCTACAGCTTTTAAAGCACTTGAAATGGAAAGAAAAGCGATATCTGCAGAATTGAATCCAAACTATTATGATGATGGTTTGTTTTATTTGAAATCTATCGAGTACAAAATCAATGTTCCATCGCTGTTTGATGTTTTGGAAGCCGAAAGTGCATAAATCATTAATCACTAAAACTTAAATTTTTATGAAAGCATCAAACGCATTTAAAGAAACTATCAAATCCTATCTTGATAAACGAGCATTAGAAGATGATCTATTTGCTGTTACCTACAAAAAAGAAAATAAAAACCTTGATGAATGTTGTAACTACGTTATGCAATGTGCTAAAAGTGGTGGTTGTGTAGGATATGATGATAGTGACGTTTTCGGCTGGGCCGTTCACTATTATGATGAGGATGATATTAAAAACATCAAACCAATTAGTGGTAAAGTGATCGTCAATCATTCTGTAGAACTTACGGAAGATGATATCAAGAAAGCAAAACAAGATGCACTTGACAAGGTTGTTTCCGAAGCAAAAGATAAATTGACCAAGAAAAAAATAATCAAGAAAGAGAACGAAATACCAACGGAACAAATCGACTTATTCGGTTAGCTATGAAGCCAAGAACTAAACTACATCATTTGGTAGTTGAATTAAGTAAAAAACTGCCAAGAATAACGGAAAGCCAAAAACAATGGGCTTATAAAGAATGTTTACCTCACAAAGGCTATGCCAACAGATCATCGGCCTTTTGTTTGGATTGTGGAGAGACTTTTTCACTTGAATTGATTAAAAGAAAACGAGCTACTTGTCCACATTGCAATACCAATCTAGAGATAGAAGTAACCAAAAAAAGAACAAGCGAGTTTACCAATTATTTTGCCATTACTCATGTTGTTGATGGCAATCAGGTAGTAGAAAATTTTGAATTGATTGCTAAGTACAAAAAAGGAAAACCGGTCAATCATTTTCTTCATGCTATTTTGGAAGATTGGATAATGCCAACCGGAAAAGTTCAGAAAATTGGATTGCGCCATATCAATAATTGGGGAGCTGATTGCTGGAGCGGAGATTGGGAAATAAGAGAAGGAGGACAGTCTTATTGGAATAGAGATAAGTATGATGTTTATGCTAGAAAATATCATCCGGATTCAGTTTTCAAACGAGAATATTCAAAATATGGTATCAATCAAAACCTTTCAGGTTTTAGTATGTTGGAAGCAATTGAGCATTTACCAAATTATCCAAGATTTGAAACGCTATTAAAAGCAAAATACAATATTTTTTTAAACTTAGACTATCGACATAGGATAGATATGTTTTGGCCGTCATTTAAGATTGTTATTAGAAATAAGTATAAAATCAATGATTCCTCCATTTATTTAGATTACCTGGACTTGCTCCATTATTTCAAAAAAGATTTGCATAATGCAAAATACGTTTGTCCTAAAAACTTAAAAAAAGCACATGATATTCTAATGCGAAAAAAGCAGGAAATTCAACAAAGAGAAGAACAGGAACGAGCAGAACGTAATCTAACACGAAAACAGCAAAAACTAGAGAAAGCTATTGTTGAATATGTGGAAAGAACTAGGAAGTTTTTCGAATTAGAGATTACCAGCGGAAATATATCAATCACTGTTTTGAAAAGTGTAGACGAATTCAAGGATGAAGGTGACGAACTCAAGCATTGTGTTTATACCAATGAATATTACCTCAAAGAAAGTTCTTTAATTCTTTCGGCAAAAGTGGACGGCAAGCGTACCGAAACTATCGAGCTTAAACTTCCAAAACTAAATATTAAACAGTCTCGAGGAATTAATAATGATCCTTCGCCACACAATGAAAAAATAGTAGCTGTTGTAAAAAAGAACCTTTCCAAAATCAGAACAATTTTAAAACAATCCGCATAAATTAATTAAAAAACAATACAATCTTATGAAAATCATTATCGAAAGCCAATTATTGGCTAAAAATCTAAATGTTTTAAAACGAGTAATTGCAAGCAATACTCCAATGCCAATTCTATCATGTTTCTTATTTCGAGTAGTTGAAAAGAAACTTACCATTGTGGCCAGTGATTTGGATATCACACTTGAAATTGAACTGGAAGCCGAATGTAGCGAAGATGGAGCTTTTGCCGTTTCTTCGGACATCTTCATGGAAATGATCAAAGCATTGCCGGACCAAGCAGTCACACTTATAGTTTCCGAAAAAGAATTGGAGATTGAATCTCTTTCTGGAAATTACAACATGGCCGTGGATAACGCCAGTGAGTTTCCAAAATCACCATCCTTTGAAGAAAAAACAACTACTTCAATTGCAGCTCATGTTTTAAACAAAGCATTCACCAAAACAATGTTTGCTACAGGAATCGATGATTTAAGACCGATGTTAACAGGTGTTTGCCTTGACTTCAAAAAGGATTCCTTGGTATTTGTGGCAACCGATGCAAATAAACTGGTAAAATACACGAGATCGGATATGAAATCAGAATCCGAAATGCAACTTATTGTTCCAAAAAAGCCTTTAACGGTTTTGATTGCTGCATTAACTGGAAAAGATTCTGATGTAGTAATTGGCTTCAATGGTACCAACGTTTCTTTTGTTTTTGAAAATACGGTTATGATGTGCCGATTGATCGACGCAAAATACCCACCGTATGAAAATGTTATTCCAAAAGAAAACCCAAACACAATTGAAATCAATAGAACTGAATTATTGGGAAGCTTGAAAAGGATTTCAATTTTTGCCAACAGAATGACACATCAAGTCATTATCGACAAAAAAGGAAATTCACTAACCATTTTATCAGAAGATAAGGATTATAGCAGCAAAGGAACTGAAACGTTGACTTGCATAGGTAATGGAGAAGATTTAAGAATTGGATTCAATGCCAGATTCTTATCTGAAATGCTTTCAAATCTAACATCCGATAAAGTAAAAATTGCAATGTCGGCACCAAATAGAGCTGGAATCATAACGCCAATTTCAGGTGATGATGAAAATGAAAGCACCTTGATGTTAGTAATGCCTGTAATGATCAATTAATCATGATTCCTCATGTAGATGACTGTTATTTCTACAAACGAATTGACAGCATTTTAATAGCAGTAAAAGCCACCGGAGAAGAAATTCCGGTGGTTAAATTCAAACAAAGATTTATTGATTTACAGATTGTGGACCGGTAGCCATTGGAGTACATTAAAAAATACATGGAAATGCACCCACATTTATGGGAAACCGTAAAAGAAGAAATTAAAATCAACCAACAAATAACACTTTTTTAGTATGGAATTAACAATATTAAGAGTATCAGTAGATCGTTATAGAAATACCAATTTTGAATTAGTAGATCAAGATCAAGACGACAACGACGATTGTTTACAATCAGGAGATTATGCCCTTGTAAAAATCGAAACTCTAAGCGACAGAATCGCAGTCGAGGAGTTTATTGAAAATCTAAAAAACAAGTAGGATGAAAAAATATGTTTTTACACTTCACTTAGATACAGAGCAAGAACAAGGAGTAGATCAAGTTCCAGTTATTGCAAAAAACATTCAATCGGCCATCGCAAAACTTTGTCAAGGCAATTTCTACAACGAGGACCAAATAATAAATATTGCAATAGTAAAAAACTAAATCCATGAAAAAGCCTAAAATAACTTTCGATAGAATTTCATTTTTTAATAGATGGAAGCAAAGAAAATATTCACGCAATTGTGATTGGGTTGTTTTTGGATTAGCTGTTTGGTGGGTTGGTCCAGAGAGTTATTGTTATAGACTTTGCCTCTTTGGACTAGAATTAAAGATTTGGTTTAATCGTGAATTTCATTTAAGTAACAAATAAATATAATTATGAAAACAGGAGTAGAGTTAATCGCCATCGAGCGAAATGAAAAGCAAATAGTAAATCATGGATTTACAGCGGAACATCATGCTAATCATCCAGAATGGTATAACAAAGGCCAATTGATTGAAGCGGCAAATACTTTGTCAATGAAAGAAATAAGATCATGCTTAATTCCTTTAAATTGGGATCAAGATTGGTTTACCAAATTATGTAAAAGACCATATCAAGAAAGATTGATTATTGCAGCTGCTCTAATTGCATCTGAATGGGATAGATTAAATTATTTACAAAACAATTCCAAATGAAAGCACTATCAATAAAACAACCGTGGGCTTCTCTTGTATGTACACCTAGAGAAAATAATCCATTATTAGGAATAAAGGATATCGAAAATAGGAAATGGAAAACTCATTTTCGTGGCAAAATTTATATTCATGCTTCAGCTCAATATGTGAGAACAAAAATAGGATGGGAACTATTAACAGATGAACAATTCAAATCTTTGGATCAGGATACTTTAGTAAAATATTTAGATCAATCTTTTCCTGTTTCTGCCATCATTGGCGAAGTTGATATCATTGATTGTGTTGTAAATCACCATTCTATTTGGGCCGAAAAAACAGCAGGAAATTATGTTGGCGATGGTGTATTTGTTTTAAGCGAAAAACCAATTTATAATTGGGTACTTGCTAATCCAGTGCTTTATGAAAAGCCAATACTAAACGTTCGTGGAAATCTTTCTTTTTGGGAGCCGAATATTGATATTGTTCAATGTATCGGTTGTAGTCAAAAATTCAACTATGAAGAAATGAAACAAGATGATTCAGAAGAAAACTTCTGTAAAGAATGTTGGGAAGTTCTGTCTCCTATTATGGCAGAAGAAGCTAAAGAATGTAAAGAATTAGAAAACGAGTAAAATCAGTACTTGAGTTAACTTGCTACACTCGCTGGATAAACAAATAAAATATACCTAACAGATTGATTTGTTTGAAACTATTTTAAATTTATTGTAATAAAATATACTATTATATAATAAAATATGTTATTTTTGATATCTATGAAAACACTTAGATTTCTCTCAATTATGGTCATCGGGATGATGGCTTTAACGGTCACGGCAACAACTACTGCCAAACTGGAGCAAAAGCAAAAAACAGAATTAGTTAAGGAATTTTCATTCCAAATTAATGATGTAATTGTAGTAAATGAATACCAAGTTGCATCGTTCCAAGATGTAGCAATTTTTAAAATTTTCAACGAACCAAAAACCGTAAATACAGCCTCTTTAGATGTAGGTTGGCGCAGTTCGGCACAAGAATTAACTTCAATACAGTATAAAGAAAAGCTATTGGAGAAGTGCAATGAAAATTTAGTTTACCTCACAAATAAAAGAGCTAGGAGCATCAGATCAGATTGCTAAAAAAGCCAATTCAATATATCAAAATCCATTCTTAATTGGATGGATTTTTTTAAAACGGGGAAGTAGCTCAGTTGGTTAGAGCCAAAGAAAAACTGTTAGGATGTGTACAGTCCGTATGAGTCGTAAGACTTAGGAATCAGTAATAAGGGTCAGCGGTTCGAGTCCGTTCTTCTCCACAACAAACAAAGGAAAGTAGCCACCGAAAGCAAATATTATGAATTACGTAATAAGTAATATTTGTTTCCTAATTGCAAGTAGGATAGGTGGTGAAAAGTGAAATAAGTGACCTCGAGCAAGAAAAACCGAAGCTGCGTAAAGGCGATTGTGTTACATAACACGGGAGGTCACAAATTGGAATATGGCGAAATTGGTAAACGCTGACGGTTGGACAACGCTCCGTAATTGCCCGTAAATGAGTTCACATAAGAGAGGCTAAACAAGTTGAACTAAAAAGGACTACTCTCATACAGGTTCGAATCCTGTTATTCTAACAATAATTTTGAAAATAAAAGCAGTTTACCCAGATAAGTCTGGACATGGAACCATTCGGGTTTAATAAGGCTCGTGAAATCATTACATGATACGTGAATTAATGGGGATTTTTCGAGTAATTATCCAATAGAACGTAGACAATCTGAGCCGTATAGCGTTGGGTAGAAGTAGAGTTTGAATTTTCCTTGAAAGTACTCTATAAAAAATCAGATGTGAACTGCTTTTATTTCAAATTAAATCAAAAAAATTATGGCAATCGAAATTGTAAATGGCCGAATATTCGTAAACGGAAAAGAAACTGTAGATCCTACTCTTATTGGATATGCAATAATTGATTTTGCAGAAACTCAAGAAAACGATTTCCGTAAGATCATTTTAAAAGAGCAAGATGTTTTTGTTGAATCATTCATCGAGGCATAATGACTATTCCAAATAATTTCAACATAGAAGATATGGTGTATCTAAAACACGATATTGAACAATTGCCTCGAATGATAATTGAAATACACATCCGAAAGTATGATATTATTTATATGGTCCAAGCAGGTGAAGATATCACCCATCACAACGACTTTGAATTGTCTAAAACTAAAATAATTTTCTAATGAATGTCATAGCAAAAATTAAAAGCTGGTTTCGTGTAAAGGCTTTGATAAAAAAAGTTCAAAAAGCCAGAACCGAAAAACTTATTCAAGAGTACAATGAATTAATCTTTCAATTCAGATTAATCCAGGAGAAGAAAAGCCCGTTGAGCCGAAAGGAAAGAGACGATGTTGAAAATGGTATCAAACATTTAATCAGTATTGGCCATATAAAAGTGAACTGAATTATATGAAAATAATGATAATTGGAGATGGTAATCCAGACATAGGAGAAATAAACGTTCAAATTGCATGTGTTTTTTTAAATGATATTCAAGATGCGCTTGAAAAATGCGGTATAGCTTGCGGAAAAACAATCAATTCAACCAATGAACTAAATATACTTGCGGAAAAAATTAAACAACAATCTATTGTTTATGATCAACCAAAAAGCAAATTCATTTCAAGACCATTAAATAATTTTAGAACTCGATAAGCATGGAAGAACTTCAATCAGAACTAGACGAACTTATATCCATTCGTGAAAGTTGGATGATAAATGCAAGAAATGAAGAATCAATGAATGATAAAATTAGAGAGCTTCAAAAACAAATTCGGGAACACAAATCAAATAACCAAAAACCATGAGAGACGATAAATCAGAAATACTAGAAGAATCAAAATCTACATTCAAACCTACTTTATCAAGAAAACAAAAACGGGCCATCGAAATAGCTTCTTTGAAGTTGTCAGGAGTTAAACCAAAATATCAATAAATGAAGTCAAATAACCTCACCATAAAACAAGAAGCATTTTGTCAGGCGTATATACGTTTGGGAGATAAGTCTGCTGCTTATCGTGAGGCTTACAATACTTCAAAAATGAAAGATTCTACTGTCAATAGTAAGGCTTGCTTGCTTAGCGAAAAGGGCAATGTTGGGGCAAGGATAAAAGAACTTCAATCAAAGGTTGCTAAAATTGCTGAAAAGAAGTTCGAGATTACATCTACAGAAATGCTTCGACATTTAAACATTCTTCGAAATTCTAGAATTGATGAGTATGTGGAATATGTAGAGTTTGATGTTCCAGTAACCACCACCACTGGAAAAGGCAAAAACATGGTTGTTTCAACTACCATCGAAAGAAGAACTGAATTACGCTTCAAAACCTTTGATAAACTAACAGAAGATCAGTTGATGTGTGTTGAATCCATCAAGCAAAACCGTTACGGTGAAATTGAATTAAAACTTCATGGTAAAGAATGGACCATTGAAAAAATCAATAAGCATATTGGATTCTACGAAAAAGATAATGATCAGAAAAATAAAGTATTGCTTTCCAGCGAAGATCGTGATGAAAGAATTAGAAAGTTGGAAGCGAAAGGAATTGGAAAATGAGTATCGATTGGAGCAAATTAAGTGATGCTGAAATAATTGAGCTTGAGGAGCTTTATCGCTTACGTGATCTTGACATTCTGAAATCAGGCCTTAATAATACAAAAGATAAAAACCTAAACTATGATTTTCTTCATTCTGCTATACTCCAACAAAATTATAATGCAAAAGGAGAATTAATATCAGGATTTAGAGGTTGTGCTTTAGAAGGTTCGTCAAGATCTGGAAAAACATGGTCCGGAATTGATATAATTATTTGGCTTTGCTTAGAAAAACATCAAGAAACTGGATGTACAATAAATATATACCGTGAAACATACAATGAATTTAAAACAACATTGTATGATGATTTCAAAAGGCGATTGGATGATTTTGATTTACCAAACCCTTTTCATAATGCTAAAGAGATTAAAAGCTTCAAAATAGGGAAAAGTACAATCTATTTCCTTGGAGACGGTAAACATGGTGGAGGTTGTGATTATGCTTTTTACAATGAAATAATGTTCTTGAAGCAACATGTTTTTGATCAGTCTGAAATGCGTTGCCGTATATTTTGGTGGGCCGATTATAATCCAAGTGTAACTGAGCATTGGTTTTTTGATAATGTGCTTTCACGTCCAGATGTTGGATTCTTAAGAACAACATATCAAAACAATCTTCAATTTATTTCTCCTGGAGAGCTAAATAAGATTAAAGGATACGAACCTTGGGAATCAGATTCTTATGTTGTAATGGATGGTGAGATATATTACAATGGTGAGATAGTCACAGAAAAGAACCAACCGCCTCCAAACATAAAAAACATTGAAGCCGGAACTGCCAATGAGTTCAACTGGAAAGTATATGGATTAGGATTAAGAGGCGCAATGAAAGGCGTGATATTTAATCACGTTGAATGGATTGATGAGTTTCCAGATATGGGTTATAGTTACGGAATGGATTTTGGATTTACAGTTGATCCAACCACATTAGTAAAACACGCTGAAGATGATTACAACATCTGGCTTGAATTATTGTGCTACGAACCAATTGAGACTCCTGGAGAAATATCTGATTATATGGAAGCTATCGGAATTGAAAAAGAACTTCCAATAACAGCCGATTCTTCTGATAAGCATGTAAGCGAGAATAAAGGAACAATTGAAATGGTGAAAGGTCTTAGAAAACGAGGTTGGAAGGTTTCTAAAGTCAGTAAAACAAAAGGCGTTATGTATTGGCTTAATTCAATGAAGAAAAAGAAGATCCACATCGTAAAGAATCAGTTCTACATTCAAGCAAAAAAAGAAAAAGAAAATTACAGAATGAAAGAAATAAACGGAATTGCTATAAATCAACCGATTGATGCATTCAATCACTTTTGGGACGGTGGCAGATATGGCCACATGGCTTGGAATGGTTCGTCTCAAACTTTTACTACAACACCAGAAGAACTTAAAAAACTAAATCTATAAATCATCATGGAAGAAATACTTTTATTATTAACTACGGATCCTGCCAAAGCTTTGGGAATAATAAAATCACAAGGGAAAGATCCTGGAGTGATTGAAAATATTATCAAAGAGTATAGAAAAAACGACCGTAAGATTCGAGAGTCTCAAATTGGAAATATCCAAAAAGACAAACCAATCAACGCAGGTACCGAAAAATCAAAAACGGTTAAAGGAGTTCGTATTCCAGTTCCATTCCAAAAAAAGATTGTAACAACATCCGTTGCTTTTGAATTTGGAAAGCCGGTTACATTGATTCCAAGTTTTGAAGAGGGAAAAGAATCAGTTATTGATAAGCTTCTTAAAAAAATGTGGAAGGTAAACAGAATTGATTCGATAATTACCAAGGTTAAAACACTTCAAAAGTCAGAAACTCAAGCTGCTATTTCTTTTTACATTTCAGAAATACAAGAAGGATCTATCTTTCAAAAGGTACTTGCTTTTTTCAAATTGGCAGCCCAAAAATTTGAAATCAAGTGTAATATTTTAGAAAGCTCAAAAGGCAGTATGTACCCTTATTTTGATGCATTTGGAGATATGAAATTCTTTACTTGGGAATTCACAGACAAAGACGATCAAGGAAAAGAGCGCAAAAACACTTGGATTTACACAAGTCAAGATACATATAAAATGATTGGTTCAGAGGCTCCTATTGTGCAAAAACATGGATTTGATAGGATTCCAATAGTTTACATGGAGCAAGATGATCCAGAATGGTTTGATGCTCAAGATATGATTGATAGATATGAGGTTGCAGTTTCAAAACTAGGCGCTTCAAATGATTATTCTGGCCATCCAATGCTTAAGGTTTTTGGTAAGGTTCAAAATGCACCTGAAAAAGACGAAGACGGTAAGGCGTGGATTATTCCAATCGAACTTGATGATGATGGAAAAGAAATAAAAGGTGATGTTCAATTTCTTGAAGCGACAACTTCTCCAGCTTCCAATAAACTTGAGCTTGAAACTCTTAAAAGCGACATTCACGAAATCACATCAACACCTAATCTTTCATTTGATAACGTAAAAGGTATTGGAGCTGTTTCCGGAGTGGCTTTGAAATTAATGTTCTTGGATTCGATGATAAAAGCATCTGCTAATGAGGGCCAAAATAGAACGATGGTTGAAAGAATAATAAATATTTTTATTTCTGGTATTGTTACAACCACTAATACCGGCCTTAAAACTGAATCACAACAATTGTTTTATGATATTCAGTTCAATTCTATTCTTCCAGATGATTTAAAAGAAGCTGTTGACATTGTTTCTACTGCTGTTGGAGCTGGAGTAATGAGCAAACAAACCGGAGTTGAATATTTGGCCATGGGCGAAGATACTCAAGCGGAATTAGACAGAATAGCTACTGATAAAAAAGCAGATACAGTACCTCCAGTAGTTTAAATTATGAAACTAAGATATATAAAAGCAAATGATATTTACTATCATCCTATAGAAATAGGTTTGCAAGATCCTGATAAAATAGAAGGGTGTTTTTATCCAGTATGCTATATAAAAAAGCTTTCTTTAGGAAGATATCAGGTTGATTATTATGATGAGTTATTAGATTTTTATAAAAACCAAAACAATCAAATTCCATTAAGCAGGATTATTCTTTATCCTAATGGAATACAGGAAATAAAATATGAAATATAAAAAAATAAATATCTTTGAATCATGGAAGCAAAAGAATTAAAATACCAAAAATAATATACGAAATTGTATTTTATTATGTCCTCCGGGGTTAGGAGACTACTTTTAAAAAAAGGATTATCTATCATAATAATATGCAAAATTAAACCACTCCTAACCGAGTGGTTTTTTTATGTAAAAATGTCTTATTTTTATTTAGACTAAATAAAAATAATATTTACTATATTTGTCATCAACATTATAACAATCTAAAACTATTTTTTATGGCAGTTAAACCAGAAGTAATTAAGGCACGACTTAAGGTATTATTCCCTAAGGCGAACTTATCTCAAAAAAGGCTAGACGCTTATGCGGCTAAACTTGCACCAAAGCCAGCAGATGATGCGGATGAAACGGCAATTGATGCCATTATCAATGATTTCAATGAAGTGATTGATTTTGTATCAGTAGCACAGGAAGATGATCGAGTTAGGACATTAGAGGCAAATCAAAAAAAGCCAGCTGATCCACCAACACCTCCTACACCGCCAACTCCACCAACACCTCCTGCGCCAACAGATACTCCAGAATGGGCAAAAGCATTGATTGAATCAAATCAAAAAATGACTGCTGACCTAGAAGCCATTAAATCAGGTAAAATTACAGACACTAAGAAACTAACGGCTCAACAGTCATTTGAAAAATCTGAGGTTCTAAAAGTGATGAAACCTGAATTAAAAGAAAGATGGTTACAAAGAATTACTGTTAGTCCAGAAACAACTGAGGATGAGATTGCGGCACAAGTTGCAGGTCTTGAGACTGAGTATTCTGAATTAACACAATCAATTGCAGATTCATCATCTTATTCTGGACCAGCTCCAGCGGGAGGAACTCCAAAAGGTTCTGATGAAAAGGTTATTGACTCAGTTATTGATGGATTTCGAATCTAAAAATCAACTTTAAAACAAAAAATTATGTCAGGAACGACAGCAAATTTAAACAGCACTCCTGTAAATGTACAGACCGAATTTGACAGTATTGTTATTGTCAATAATTTGGAAGGCATTCCAGGAGGAAAGACTTTGGATGTATCAGGATACACTCCAACAGGTCAAATTAATGCAGGGCATTTAATCATCGAAGAGACAGCAACAGGAATATTAAAACCTTTGAATGTTACGGATGGTGCTTATGTGGCTTTACCATCATTACACACTTACAAAGGTGTTTTGGTATCCAGCATTCTAAAAGACAAACCTTTTGCGGCTATTATGGTTCGTGGAACGGTTAACGAATTGGCATTTGTAAATGGAGGTGGTTTTTCTACACCTGCAGGAGCGAAAACGGCCTTAGTATTAATCAGATTTACACAAGACTAAACCATGCTAGAATCATTATTTATCCAATGGGCGGCCGATTTCAAGAAAATCGCAAAAGCAATAGAGGAAAGAGTTAACGGTAAAAAAACCATTGCAACTTACTCGTATAAAGATATGTTCACGCCAGAACTATCTACTGATCTAAAATGGCAATCATTAAACGTTGATGGTGGACTTGTTTCTGCTGATGTCGTTGCAATGGATTCTCCATTACCATTAAAAAGAAGAGGTTCTTTCGGAACTGCAACCGGTGACATTCCAAAATTAGGTATGAAAATGAAAATGAGTGAAAAACTCATGTCAGATATTGACATACTTAAATCAAAAGGAGTTGAAGCATCTGTTTTGGTAGCTAAAATTTTCGAAGATACACCTCGTTGTATCATGGGTATTCACGAAAAGTTGGAATACATCGCTCTTCAAATTCTTTCTGAAGGTGTTTCTGTTATAGATATGGATAATAACACTGGACTAGGTGTTAGAATTGACCTTAACTATAAAGATGAAAACAAATTTGGATCTGAAGTTGAATGGTCAGATGTAGATGCAAAACCTATTTCAGATATCCAAAGAGTAATGCAAGCCGCTAAAGCAAACGGAGATAGACCAGGTTATATCAGAATGAGTGATTCTACATTCAACACTTTTTCAAGCAACCAGCAAGTTAAAGAGTTCTACGGATTCTCTCAAAACTTTTCAGGTCAAAATGTAAACATTCCATCATTAAACTTAGAACAAGCAAATCTTGTTATGCAAAAAAACAAACTACCTACCATCATAATTGTAGATAGAATTGTTGTAAATGAGAAAAATGGATCTAGAACAGTTCTTACTCCTTGGGCTGAAAATAAAGTGATATTTACTTCTGAAGTGAATGTTGGTAAATTGTTCTACGGTATGCTTGCTGAGGAAACTCGCCAAAACAAAGCCGTAACTTATGCCAAATCGGATACGTTTATTTTGCTTAAAAAATGGCATGAAAACGAACCATTCGCAGAGTTCACATCATCTCAAGCATTGGTTATACCTATTCCAAATAACATTGGAAGTATATATCAACTTGATGTTGAAGAAGCTCAGCAAACAGAAGGTCAAACCGAAGATGATGCAACAATCACAATCTACGATGATTCAACTGTAACAGTTGCTAATCTTGTGAACGCTTTGAATGATGCAGATGTTAAATCTAAACCAGCCGCAACAATTGAAATGACAGATGTTCAGTTAATCACTTTGGTTAACAAACTAAGCAATGCTAAAGAGGAAATTTTGAAAGATATCCTTGAAATTCCAGTAGTAAATGCAGGAACTGATACAACATCAAGTGCGGCAACAAAAGCTTTATTAGGTACTGCAACAGCGGCCGGAGATAAAACTATTGCATCATTGCTTTGGAGTCAAGTTTCTGGACCAAATACAGCTGGATTTAGTGCGCCAACAGCATTGAGTACAAATGCTACAGGTTTAATCACCGGTACTTATGTATTCAAATTGACTGCAACTGATTCTGAAGGAACAATTGCAAGCGATACAGTTTCAGTAGTAGCAACAGTAGCATAATATGTACAGCGATATAAGCATAGAGACGTTAGAAACTAGAATTGGCTGGGAGAAATCTTTAGACACTGATCTTGCAATCGAGTTAGATGAGGAGGTTCTAACCGCAGATTCAGGAAGAAAAGTAAATTCTTTTCACCAATTAGTTACCGTAGATAATGTTTATGCAGCAGTTAATAAAATAGATATGGAAGCCGATGAGTTCAACGGCTTCCTTTCTACTGTTAGAAAACAATCTGTAGAGGAAATTTTAACATTGATTTTTGACATGCACACATCTTATGATGATACCGTCGATTATTCAAATCTTATCATTTCAAAACCAAGATTGTTTGATGATGCTATTGGATATAGTATTGCCATTAAAATGCTTGAACTTTTCATTTCATCATCCAGAAGTAATCTTTTGGAACGAAACTCTAAATTAAGTTTTCAAAACTTGAAATTAGAATTGGAAGGTGTTAGAAATGACAAAGGATTCTATGTTGCAAAAGGTATTGAATATAAATTTAGAATGGCCATTACAAAAGCACAGAAAGTAATATTTCCGTTTGAAGTCTTGGTTGATTCAAAACCAGTTTGGTAATGAACTATAATAACTATCCATCAATAGGAATTGATCATAAAATCAAAATCATACAGGATGCTTTGAGTATTCATTTAGGTTTTGAAAATATTGATTTTTATGGCCGTGTTCAAAAAGTTTTAGCAAAAGATGGAAAGTCTTTTATTCCAGAGGTCCATATTTCAAATAGTGAACGAAGAGAAGTTTATTATGATGATAAAAAAGCACCTGGAGGAAATGTATTTTTCATTGATTCTGACGAACACACCAGCAAAGATGGAAAGTTATTCATTTCCAAAGTGAAGATTGTATTCATGCTTAATTTAAACAGAATCTTTAAGTCTGGTGATGAATTTGTAAAAGAAAATTATCGATCAGATGTAGAAGTTCAAGATATATGCATAAAACTTGTATCAAAAATAAGAGCCTTAGAGATCACCGGAGTTGAAAAAGGATTGAAAAACGTGCTGAAAGATTTTAATATCGAGCAAATAAAATTGAACGATTTGCAGCCATATCATACATTTTCAATAAATGGAGATTTAAAATATCAATTTAATTGTAACCAATAAAAATACATACTATGGTAATAGTAGAATGCTCACAAGAGGGCGTAGGAAACAAAAATACCGGTGCAAACGAACAATGTCTTGAGGGTGTTGTTATTCGTCACGCTTTGGCGACTGACGAACAAGAGTTTGCCACCGTTACAGAAGCCAAATCATTGGCAGCTTGGAAAGCAGACAGAGACGAAAAGAAAATCATTCCTCTTTACGAGATTGAAGAACTTGCCGTTGCTGATACTGAAGATACTTTCTTCGAAGGTAATTCCAAGTACAAAACTAAAAACGGCAAAAAAATCAGAACGTTTAATTGCTTTTTAGGCTTATGTTCTCATGACGCTTTGACTTCTTATAACAATAAGAAAATGAGAGTCTATGAGTTTACAGATGCTCAAGAAATCAAAGGAACTACTCCAGATGGAGTTAAAGTGAGAGGCCAATTAGTTACTATCACAGTTGGAAAACGTGTAGATGCAATGCCAGACAAACCAGCTTATACGCCAGTTACTTTAGAATATTCAGACTACAAAGAGTTTGAAAACAATGGTGTTATCTTAAAACCAACTTGGAGCCAAATCGAATTGAACGGTATTTTCGATGTAAGAATTCACCAAGTGAGCGCTTCCGCTACATCAGTGAAGTTTACAGTTGATGCAGGATGTGCGGGTGATGTAGTTACTTCTTTTGAAACTGCAGACTTGACTTTCAAAACTGCTGCTGGAGCTGCCGTTACACATACGTTTGTTGGCGCTGATCCCGATGGAGTTTATGAATTTACCGGAACTGGATTTGTGGCTGGAAATGTTGTAGATCTTAACGGAATTGTAATTCAAACAGAAGCTACATACGAAAGCGTTGGAGGTTTATCAATTACGATTCCATAAAACATGGCTCGTAATAAGTACAAAGCCATAACGTTTGAAGAAAATTATAGTAGGACGTTTGAGCAGTTCAAGGCAGAATTCGAAAACACATGGGTGTTCAGAGGAATTGAAGAAAAAGAACGTTTAGTGGAGCTTAAAAAAGCTTTTAAAATAGCTACCAAAAAAGAAGCTCCAATAGAATAGATTACAAACTTATTGTATAAGAGGTCGTATAGTGGTAACGCTATTACGGCCTTTTTTTATAAAAAAATCATGGCAAACTTCAATACTCAATTGGCAAAATGCGATAAAATAACTCCATCAGATGTAGAGGATGCCATATTTATTGAAATAAAAAACCATGAATCTACTTTACTAAAATTAAATAAAAACAGGATTACCCTTGATAGCGAAGATATTTACGGAAAAGCATTAGGATATTATTCCGCTGCAACCGAAGCATTATCTGGAGGTCGTAAACAAACAGGAGATCCGTTTACTGGTGATGATACTGGTGATTGGCTTAGAGGTTTTATAATGAAAATAGAAAATAATGTAGTTTCATTCACTTCTACAGACTCAAAAAACAACACCATTCTAACAAGTAAGGATTGGCTTTCACATGATGTTTTTGGATTAAGCGATGAAGATTTAAGAGCATTCATAAAAACAGTACTAAAGCCATTCACAATTAATTACTATCGAAAACAACTTGGATTATGAAAACAGAACTGACAATTGAACAAAAATTAGAAGTGGTTTCATTGAAACATTATCACTTCTTAGAATGGAAACCCAAAAAAGGAGATTACTACACTACTTCAAGAAATGATATGCAGTTATACCAAATAGTTGATGAAGATGATGATTTCTTCTATACAAATTTTTGTGATAAATCAATTGTTGCAGAAAATGCAAAATGGCCAAAAGAAAGTTTTTTAAAGGATTTCGGTGAAAGAAGAGTTTATGTCCCAAATTTTATTTTAAACCAATAGGATTATGATTTATAACTCACTTAGAAAATTACCAATGGTTACTTGTGTTGAAATAATTGACACAAATAATATCAGTCTTTTATCTGATGAAGATGATGTTCCAATTGACGAACTAATTGAAATCTGGTTTCCATTATTTGAAGAATATAAAGAAAAGTACGGATCCAAGGACAATAAAAAAATATTCAATCTATCAAGAGAGATCGAATATTTGAAACAAAAACATTTCCTCATTAAATGTGCTGTAGATGCATTACGATTTGACAAAAATGATGAGGTAATTAAAATGCTTCTGGACTTCGGATATAAATTAAGTGATGAAAATTATATCGAAGACTTAAACAGAATTGAAAGAGAAAGTTCCGGAATCATTTTAAAAATTAAAATGTTTGAGGACCAACTGCCAAAAGAAATTGAAAACAAAGAAGATGCTGTAAGCTCAATTATAAATGTTATGGCCGGTTATTCTTCCATTTTGGGTTATGATTTTGACTTCTACACAATCTCAGTTGAAAAATTCCATGCATTAGAAAAACAAGTGAAAAACAAAATTGCCATTATAGAAAAACAAAACACTAAAAGTAAATAGCCATGGCAGAAGGTACAATAACCAGAAAAGATGTAATAACCGATGATGCCATAAATTGGGGCGCTGAGTATGCCAAAATTATGGATATGGCCATTGGTAAGAATAAAGAGTTCACTGATGGTATTTTGGCTATAAACAACGCAAATAATTTACTTAGAGCTTCAAATTCTCAAAAAGAATATATTGAAAATCAAAAGAAGGTAAATGAGGAAGCGAATAAAACATTGGTAGTTTGGAAAGAACAAAACCAATTGGAATTGGCTTTGATTTCCACCAAAAAGAAAAATGAACTTGCAACTGAATCTACCAACAGAAAACTAACTGAGGAGCGTCTTTTATTGGCCCAAACTAACAAACTTATAAAACAGGAGGCATTAGATCGTTTAGGTCTTACGGGAGCTTACGATAAATTGAGCCGTGCCAGAGCTGAAGCAAAAGTAAAATTACGTGATTTAATAATTGCTGAAGGTGAATCTTCAAAAGCTGTAAAAGCCGCGACCAAAGAATACGAAGCATTAGATACTAAAGTTAGAAAAGCTGATAAAGCCGTTGGCGATTTCACCAAAAACGTTGGTAATTATCCAACTCTAACTGGATTAAAAAATACACTTAAAGATTTAGTTGGTGCCTTTGGCGTAGTTACTGGAGCTGCCGCATTTACAGCGGTGTTAGCTGATGCTTACAAAACGATTAAAAAGTTTGAACAAGGAGTTGCTGACTTAAGTGCTATTACCGGGGCTTCTGGAAAAGATCTTGATTTCTTAAAAAACGCTGCAATTGATTTAGGTAAAACAGTTGCCGGAGGTGCTATTGCAGTTGTTGAAGCTTATAAATTGATAGCAGGGGCAAAACCAGAATTATTATCTAATGTAAAAGCGTTAAACCAAGTTACGGAAGCTGCAATAACATTATCTCAAGCTGCTGGAATGGAATTACCAGCGGCCGCCACCGCTTTAACTGATGCAATGAATCAATTTGGAGCAGGTGCGGACCAAGCTCAAATTTTTATTGATGCGTTGGCCAATGGTGCCAAGTTTGGTTCTGCTGAGATTCCACAATTAACTGAAGCTTTACTTAAGTTCGGTGCAATTTCAAGAAGTGCAAACGTAAATATTAAAGAAAGTGCTGCCCTAGTTGAATTATTGGCTGAAAACGGACTTAAAGGAGCTGATGCTGGAACTGCACTTAGAAATGTTTTATTGAAGTTATCTGCTCCAGATGCTCTTCCAAGGAAAGCTCAGGAAGAACTTAACGGACTGGGAATTTCAATGGATAAATTGAAAGATAAAACTATTCCAATTCAAGAAAGATTGGAAATGCTCAAGCCATTATTGAAAGATAATGCTTCTATTGTTAAGGTTTTTGGAGTTGAAAATGCTACTGCCGCCATTAATGTAATTGAACATACTGACCGTTTAAAAGAATTGAACAAACAAATGGGTGAGGTTGGTACAGCTGAAGAACAGGCTGGAATAAGAATGGATACGGTAAATGGAAAAACCGAACAACTTAAAAGTACTTATGACAGTTTGGTTCTCTCAATTGGTGAAGGATCTGGAGCAATATCTGATTTCTTTAAATTTTGGATTGATGGTGCAAAAAGTGCTTTGGAAGGAATGATTCGTTTAAATACTTCATGGGATGATTTATTTGAAAAAGCCAAACTACAAGGATCTGCTGATGGTGCAAAAGTTTTTGAAAAACAATTCAATTTTGCAATGTCTTTTGGGTCTACTGATGCTGAAGGTCAAGCTGAGGCAATAAGAAAAGCTGCATTCAATCAAAGAAAAGTTTTATATGAGGAATTTTTAAAAAATCAAAAAGCTCTTAAAGATTTTAATCCTTTCGCAATAAATATTACTGGCCCTAGTGGTAAAGATTTAAAACTTGAAAAAGAAAGATTGTTAAAAGCTATCGCATTGCAAGATGAAGTAATGAAACAGGCAGAAGCTAAAAAGATTTCTTTAAAAAACAAACCAGCTACAGCTGCTGCAACCGGATCCACAACTGTTACTGGCCCAACAGATAAAGAAATTAAAGATGCTTTGGTAAGAGCAAAAAAACTTTCTGATTCTCTTTATGAATTACAAAAACAAAAATTAGAACGCTCCATTAAAATCAATGAAGAAATAGCCAAAGATGAAGATCAAATAGATTCAGTTCGTATTGCAGCATTGGAAGTGAGTAATAAAAAACAGATATCATTAGCCGAACTCACAAAAAAGCATTCTTTGGATGCAGATAAATTTGTTTTGGAAGCAGATAAATTAAATGCTAATCAAAAAACTTTCATTGCTAATGAAGCTGCTAATAAAATTGTTGACATCAATAAAAAAACATCTGAAGAAATAGCCAAAATACGTGAATTTGACCTTAAACGTTACCAAGATAATCTAGATGAAGGTGTAAAGAAACAAGAAATTGCCATGAATGAAGAATTGGCAAATGAAAACAAACGTTTTACCGAAGTTGGAGATTTGGAGGATATGGCATTAAAAGATAGAGAAGCCGCTATTCGAGAACATGAAAGAATAATATTTGAGATTAAGAAAAAAAATGCAATTGCAATTGCCCAACTTCAAGCGGATAATTTACAAACTGAATTAGATGCTTTTAAGGCCCAAAGTGATGGTTCTGAAAAGTCAAATAAAATCATCCTAGATATTGAAAAAAGATTGTCTGATGCCAGGTTAAAATTAACTGAACTTGGATTAGATAATTTTAAGGGTAACGAAAAAGAAAAAACTCAAACCGTTAAAGAGCAAGCAGAAGAGATATTGAATATCTCTGAGGATATGACTAATGCTTTAGGACAATTAGCATCTGCATTTTCAGAAGCTAAAATCCAACAAATTGACGATGAATCTAGCAAAGTTGATGAATACTATGCAAAACAATTGGAGTTGGCTGGTAATGATATTCGTCAAAAAGAACTTTTAGAAAAAGAACGCGATAAAAAATTACAGGCATTAGAGATTAAAAAGCGTAAAGAAATGACCAAGCAGGCTGAATTTGAAAAAGCTTTGACAGTTACCAAAATTGCTTTACAAACTGCTTTGGCTATTATAACCGCCGCAGCCACAACGGCACCTACATTTTGGGCGGTAGCTATCGCCGCAACAATCGGAGCAATTCAGTTAGGAGCTGCTTTGGCATCACCAATACCAAAATATAAAAAAGGTCGTGAAGGTGGTCCAGCTGAGACTGCATGGGTTGGTGATGGATTCGTTCATGAGGTTATTTCCAGTGCTGATGGTTCAAATCCTAGAGTTACTCCAAACAAACCAACTCTGACACATTTGAAAAAAGATGATCGCGTATTTGAATCAGTTGAAGCGTACAACAGGTACATGAGAGCTTCCATTTTGAATGGTTTCAGTAACGAGAATCAAAGGATAAATGATTTTCAAAACAGTCAATATAATGATCGATACGGTAAGGAGACATTAGATGAATTGAAACGAAACACTCAGGCTATCAAATCTCAAAAGTTTCCATCAAATAACAATAACAAGCCGTTTGATATTAATCACCACCTATGGAAAATGGGAAACACTAACTGGTAAAAATGGGGAATATTAATCCAGCATACTTCGACAGGGTTAGATATACCCTAAGTAATAAAAACCAAGGTTCAGTTGTAATAACTGAACCTATTGGATGGCATTCTGATGAAAAAGAATTGGCACGACATGAACAATACCACGGAATTGTTTCCAGGTTCTCTAATTCATCAAAATACGTGGGCAATGGTAAAGATTTTATACAATTGGTATATGATATTGAAGGTATAAATGCAGAAATAAAACTAAAACGTGAAGAAAAGCATCCGTTAACAGACATTTGGACTTTGACTTATTCCGGTTACCTAGATCTTTCTACTTGGGAAAAAGAAAATAATCAAATTGCAATTAAGTTCAATTCTGGAGGTATCGAGCAATTATTAAAATCAAGGGAATCCGAGCAAGTTGAGGTTGATAGAACTACTACCATAGACGGAAAACCAATTCCAGAATTAGAACCTATAACTATAGCATTGGATGGTAGAAGAATTTTTCTAAAAAGCAAATGGGAAATTAAAAGTACTGATAATTTTATAAAGCTACATTGTGAGAGTAATGATGGTAATGTAAGAAACCAAACTGCGGGGATTCCATTGGCTTTAGTAAATAAATCTCATGAAGCGGCACAAACTGTTTTAGATGATGCTTTAGGTGATGAGAGTTTTGGAAATACCGGAATGATGTTCTTTGCTAATTCAGACAGAAAAAGACAATTACATATTACCATTCCAAAATTAACTTTTAAATACCATATTGATCAAATCGAAATTGACTCCAATACTCATTTCAAAGTTAGTATCACTAAGTTTAAAAATGGAATTGATTATGATAGTCCATCAAGAGTAGAAATTCTAAGCTTCAATAGAAATCAAATGATTGCCAATGACAATAAAACATTCTCTATTAATTATGATGGAATTGTAGAAGTTGACGCTGGAGAAAGTTTATGCTTGGAAGCATGGCAACATGTTGACTTTCACAATGACAATAATGCAAGGTTAAATATTGAATTGTCAAATATGGAAGGTCAACTGTATGTAGATGAAGATTCTTTTGTAGAGAAATCAACCACAAAAGCTATTCTGTATCATGAATTATTAGATCGTTTGGTTAACATTAACACCAATAAAGAAAAAGCTTTTTATTCTGATTTCCTTGGAAGAACTGATTTAGGATATCCAGTAGATGGACCGGCATCATTAAATGGAGTATATCACGGTTTTTGGATTCGTCAATTTGATAAATTACCAATTCCAAGCGAAGAACCGAAAATAGAAAATCTATTTAAACCACTGACCACATCATTCAAAGATGCTGTTTCTTCATTAGATTCTGTTTGGAATGTTGGAATTAGTATTGAGACTATCGGATATAAGGAACGCGTTAGAGTTGAGGAATTATCATACTTCTACAATAACAATGTGACTATACGTTTGCCGTTTCAAGTGAAAAATGTAAAAAGATCAGTTGCAACCGAGTATTATTATTCTGGTTTGGAATTTGGTAACGAGCAGGGAGGTACTTATGAAGAGGCTTGCGGATTAGATGAACCAAATACTAGAGCTACTTACACTACAATCATAAATAGAGGCAACAATAAATACTCAAAAATATCAAAATACAGAACTGATACTTATGGTCCTGAATTCGCAAGACGTAAACCAAAATCGCTAAACGATACCGAAGATACTACATACGATAATGATATTTTTTTAAGTGATTTGAAACGAGGTAAATCGACTGTTTTCGAACAAAGAAAATGGCAGGATGATTTAGAAAAAGAACCAACAGGTATTTTTAGTCCAGAAACCGCAACTAATTTACGTTTTTCACCATTTAATTGTTTGATTCGCCATTCTTGGTGGTTTGGTGGTGGTTTTAAAAAGTATTTGACAGATTATGTTCGTTATGGTAGTTCTACGGCCAACAGTCAATTAAAAACAAAATTAAGAACCGATTCGACTTATGTAAATAATCCAAGCAACACTCCTGGTAATGGAAACGAATATTCAGAGAATGGAAATATAATAAACTCAGAATTAATGAAGCCTAGATTCTTTCCTGAATGGATTGAATTCGAACATGTGTGTAATTTTGATATCATGCAAATGGTTGAAGGTACTACTGTTATTTTAGGAAAAGAAGTTAAAAATTTCTATGGATTAGTAGAATTTATAAATGAAGACAACGAAAAAGAAAAAGGATTTCTTTTCAATTTAAAACCAAATGGAAAAGGAGCTTGGAAATTATTAAAATCAAACAGATAAAAACATGGCAAATTCAAATATATTAATTCAGTTCAATGCAGTACCATATGAAAATGATGTAATTCAGATAAACGAAAGCTCTTTGGGCTTAAATTTATATGAAATATTCAAAGAAAGTAGATTAGCTTCAGGACAAGTTACTTTACCTCCATTTTTGCCAGATGATGGAATTCATCCTGACAGGTATATAGGTTTTGTTTCTACAAACTATAAAAATGCTTTTAATTTAGATCATAATGCCACTGGATTATTTACAGTAGATAATTATCCAGGATTACCCAATACAGGATTAGGAGTAATTAGAATTACCGCCAACTATCCTAATGCTTTTTTTAGCTATACAATAGATACAGATGCCGTAAGCATTACTGTAGACAACCAAGCTGGATTACCTCCTTTCAATATTACTGATTTACATTTTAGTCAAGCGTCAAATGCTTGTGGACACGCAAGATTGAATGTTACTACAAATCATTTGGCGACTAAAATAATTTCGCCTATTTCATTGACAGGAAATACTTTTAATCCATTTACTTTTGACTGGGTAAGAGGACAAACTTTTAATTTAATTATTGAAGATTCAAATGGATTAACAATTACACAATCAGTTACTACTCCATCTGCTTTAAATGCTTCAAATTTTACGACTCAAATTACAAATAGTCCAAGTGGAGCTACAGTAGTTGCTGTAGGTGTAAATAATAATGGTTTAGTTTTACAGTATTCACTTGATAATTCAACATGGCAAAGTTCAAATACATTTTCCGGACTTGCTGCAGGTGATTTTACATTGTATGTTAAAGATCAATTAGGATGTTCTTTTTCAAAACCTTTTACGGTTGATGATTTTGAAACGGATCCGAACCCATCTACAGGTTCCAATATTCCATTTTCTTATATTTCAAAGTCGAATTCTTTTCGTTTTGCAAACAGAATTACTTTTGGAGATAGTGAAAATTACAAAAACGATGAAAATACATTGAGTTTTGAAGCTTTTGCAAAGGATTCTTGTTTGGCTTATAAAGAAGTCCAAATGTTTCAGAGTGCCAATATTATCACCACTCAATTTAAATCAAACTATGCAACGAATGTTGCTACTATCGTAAAGGAAGATTTAACAGAAATTGATGTTCCAGTAGTAAAAATGACAAACAACATTGGAATTAAAGATAAACGAGAGGCAATAAAGTATAATGTTGGAAGCGGAAAAACAGGAGTTTATTTCTTATCTGGAAATACATACAACTATGATACAAATGTAGTAAACGGAACCTATGTTTTAAATGGAGCTTTACCGGAATGGGCGCAAATTGGTAACTATATACAAATCGATAGTTCATGGTTTTTAATTGAACAAATTATTTTTGACGAATCAAAAGGTGCTGATGTGATTGTTTTCACAAACAATTACACTGGAGTTGATGCCAATATTATATCTGGAACAATATTCAATAGGTTCAATTATGAGGTTTATGAATTCACTATTGATATGGTTGGTTATATTGATCAATATTTTAATGTCAGAGTAAATAAAACAGATCCAAGATTCACCGAAATTGTTTATTTAAGTGAATTGATTTGGTGTAAAATTAAGCATGAGAAAGTATTGGAGATAAAATATCGAAATTCTACTAATACGGATATGTTTTATGCTACAGGAATAACCAATATGATTTATATTCCAATTACATACATCAAAGGAAAGGATCCAGAAGAAAATGAAACCCATAAAACAGATACCACTTCAATTTTATTGAGTTCAGAAATTTATGAAGGTGATGATTTTGTTTTTGAGCCTGTAACGAAAGAAATTTGGAGAAAGGTAAAACAAGCTCTATCACACGAAACTGTTACTTTAAATGGTGTTGGCTATGTAAAAAATGGAGATTTCAATACTGAAGGTCCATTGGAAGACTCAAACTTGTATGTATTAACGGCAACAATGATCAAAACAGGAAGCGTTTACAATTCCCAAACATCTGGAGGTAATGATTTCAGTGGAAGTGAAGTTGAGGTACCAGGATTAATCCAAACCGATACAGGATTTGTAAGTTATATTTAAAGCATAAAAAAAGCCTCTAATTACTTTTAGAGGCTTTTTGTTCAAAAGCACTAGGTAAATTCATCTTTATATGCCCTCATTGCATAAAGCTACGGGATGTGGACACGGCTTTTTATGTAAAACTAAATAATTGTTTTTCAATATCTCTTATAAACTTTTTAAGTTGTATATTCAAATTAAATGCCGGTCCAGAAAAACCATAATTTTCTATTATCATTCTTCTTTGCCATTGATCTAAATAAGGTTTTTTCATTTAATTAAATTCAGGTTTAAACTCAATCATTGATTGTTGTAATTGTCTAAAAGCAACTCCAGCTTCATGCCCTGAAACACCACATTTAGCAATTTCTTTTGATGCTTTATTCGTCATTTCAATAATTTCTTGATCTGTATAATTATTGACGTCAAAACCAAACAGTAATGCATTTGATCTAAATTCTAACATCATGGTTTTGTATTTATAATCATCAATTATTTTTTGAATTTCAGAAATTCTGAATCCTTTCAAAAATAGCTTTATGATTATGAAGTAAAATTTTAGGTTATTCATCAATTCTGATCTTTAAGTTCAAAAATTTTCTTTTTGGTTACATCATCAATAATCGAAATGTTCTTGTGTTCGTGATAATGGTGATGAACTGATTTATCGATAAAAACATTTCTATCTTTTTCCTCTCTGTCTGGAAACAAAAAGCCACCTAGTAGTTTGCCTAAAAGCCAACCGCCACCAACAAAAATAGTAAACATTACAAGGATAAAAATAAAAATAGCCATAACTCAAATTTACAAAAAATCAGCGATTTAACCTTAATGAATTTATTATTTAGAATAATTCTTAATAGATACAATTAAAAACACATCAGCGCTTTATATATTCGCTTATTTTTATTTAGACTAAATAAGAATAACATATTTTATTGTTACATTTGTAAAAATAAAAACCATAAATCATGAGTTTTGAATCATTTGTAACCGAA
>Ga0210379_10000034_pt1 | contig 31258 bp, 20 predicted proteins | sample PLMedo_2_FD_155468 | JGI IMG/M metagenome (GOLD analysis project Ga0210379, IMG submission 155468) | Groundwater sediment microbial communities from an aquifer in East River, Colorado, USA - PLM4_32_coex redo | ecosystem: Environmental > Terrestrial > Soil > Riparian zone | place: USA: East... | reverse complement strand
CCGCGGGGCTGTGGTGCGACGCGGGGCGCCTTCCCAGCGGCAACGGAAGTATCTGGGCCCATGAGATGGGGCACCACTGGTGCCTATGGCACACCTTCACGGGGGATGACCCCGCCGACGTCAACCTCCCGGAGCACAATCCGGACAGCCTCTGCGACGTCCTCGACACCAACGACGACCCGGCGCCGTTCGAGGCGTACCAACCCGGCGACAACACCCGCGACCAGGACAGCACGCTCGCCTTTGTCAGCGGGCACGAGTGGTGCGGAGGGACGAAGCAGGCGGCCGACCCGAAGAGCCCGCGCCCGACGTGGTGTCAGCCGGCCTGCTCGAAGTTCGACAGCAACGGGCTCACTCCCTGGAACATGCCGGACCGCGCCCCGCTCGAGAACGCGATGTCGTATCACTCCGACGACTGCCGCGGGCCGTATGTGGTGAACGGACTACGGACCGAGGCGTTCACGCTGAACCAGCGTTATGCCGTGGAGCAGTGCCGCCTCAACGTGGCGACGCGCCAGGCCGGGAGCCTTCCGAACATCTGCGCGACCTACGGCGGGGATGGGGATGGCGATGGCGTCTGCAACGGCGGCGTCGCGGCCGACAACTGCCCCAAGGTCGCGAACACCGCGCAGTACGACAAGGACGGCGATGGGGTGGGGAATGCCTGCGACAACTGCCCGGACACTCCGGGGCCGACGGGAGACATCGATCAGGACCTGGTCGGTGACATCTGCGACAAGAACATCGACGGGGACGCGTGCGGCAATGGCATCGACCAGCACCCAACGCAGGCGAAGGTCGCCGTCGGCACGCACTACTATCCGGGGTGCGGCAGCGGCATCGAGGTGACCTGGGGGAGCGAGTCGGGGAACGCCGACGGCGATGCGTGGCTCAACTGCCAGGACCACGACGACGACAACGACGGGGTGTGCGACGAGGGAGGCCCCCTGTCGCAGAGTCAGGCTCCCGGGCTCCTGCCGGGAGGGTGCGTCGCGGGGCCGGGCGGGAGCGATCCGTGCCCGCTGGAGGCGGGCGAGGGGTGCCTCAACCAGCCGCTGCCGTTCCCCTGCAAGCCTACGTGGATCGTCTGCGAGGGGCCCGGGTGCTTCCCCTACAAGCTGAAGCTGATCAAGATGGGGGATCCCGATCCGCAAGCGACGATCGAATACCTCGACTTCACGATCTCAAACCGCACGCTCTTCATCGGTTCGCTCCCCGCCCGGACGATCTCGGAGACGGCGCGCTCGCTCCAGATCGACGCCGCGGGAGCTGCCGCCGCACCCGAGGCTGGCGGGCCGTTCCGGCTGGAGATCTGGTCGAAGGCCCCCGACGCCTTCGTCGCGTTGGTCGCGGAATACGACCCGGGGAGCGTCGATGCGACGAGCATCACGCACGGCGCGTGGGTCGCGGTCCGTCCGCAGGACGGCCCTGGCGGAACGTACCTCCTCGTCCACGCCAGCTGGAACAGCACCGACTTCGATGATCCCGGCCCCGGCGACACCGACGGCGACGGGTTCGCCGATCCGTTCGACAACTGCTCCTCGCGCCCGAACCCGCCGCAGCTCGATGCGGATGGCGACGGCTTCGGCAACGCCTGCGACGCCGACCTCGACAACGACTTCGACGTGGACAGCACCGACGTCGCCGCGATCGCCGATTGCGACGGCGCCGACCTGAGCGCCGAGATCCCGATTCTCGAACCGCGATCGATCGGAGGGTGGGAGGACGAGCCGTTCGACCCGAACGCCCCACTGCGAGCCGCTCGGTGCGCGCCGGCCGACCTCGACGAGTCTGGCCTCGTGGACGGCGCCGATCTCGCCGCCGGGATCGCCGCGCTCGGGAACATGCCCGGTCCGTCCGCGTTCCAGGATCCGGTGGATCGGTGCGCGGGGGTGAGCTGCGACGACGGCGTGGCATGCACGGTCGATCGCTGCGTACGCGCGACGGGAGAGTGCGTGCACGCGCCGCGCGATTGCGCCGACGACGACGCTTGCTCGGTCGACTACTGTGACGAGGGGATCGGCAGCTGCATCCACGCCGGCGGCGGCTGCGACGACGGGAACCCCTGCACCGACGACGCCTGCGACGCGGCGAACGCGGCCTGCCTCCACACGCCGGTCCGCGACGGCGGGGCCTGCGACGACGGCAGCTCCTGCACCTCGGGCGGCACCTGCAGCGGCGGCGCCTGCGTCCCGGCCAGCACGGTCACCTGCGACGACGGCGACCTCTGCAGCGACGATGCCTGCGATCCGCTCACCGGAGCCTGCCTGTCTACGCCGCGGATCTGCGACGACGGCGATCTCTGCACGGCGGACGCCTGTGCCGCGGGCTTCGGCTGCGTCTCCGCGGCCATCGCGGTCGGCGACTCCGCCCCACTCGACTTCACGGACCCGGTCACGCTGGCGTGGGACGGCGACAGCTGGGCGGGGCACTGGAACACCTATCGCGGGACGATCCCGCGCGCCGGGATGGGCTCGCGCCGGAGCGCCTACGACGACGTCTGCCTCGACGGCGCCGACTCCGCAGCCGACGGCCCAGCACGGACGCTCGACCGGACCTCGCCCGACTCCGGCGAGGCGTTCTACTACGTGACGACCCAGGAGAGCCCCTGCGGAGAGGGCCCCGCCGGTGTCGCGAGCTCCGGAGAGGAGCGGCCGCGGCCGTTCCCGTGCACCACGCCACCGTAGCGCGGCGGCCGGACGAGTGCGGCAGCCTCCCCCTCCGGCCGGCCGCAACTCTCGCACGTTAGCTGGTTGACGGGGAGCCACCTCCGCCCTTAGTATCCCCGCAACGCTCGACTCGGATTCACCTCCACAGTGCGGTGCGAAGATGCTCGACGGAAGGCAACCACCGGAGTGTGCGGCGCGGCAATCGCGCGCGGAGCGATCCGGTTCTCGTCCCGACGCCACTCACCTCGGCGGCGCGGGAGGGACTCTGATTGCTGCCGCACTGCTCCTCGCCGCGCTCGTTGCTCTCGCCCAGGAGGCGCCGCCGCCGGTTTCCCCTTCTGGGGCTGAGCCGCCGGCCACCCCGGTCTCGACCGTCTGCCGCTACTGCCGCGTCTCGCTCGAGGCGGATGACTTCTGCCATTGGTGCGGCCGGCTGGCTGGGACGGACACGATGGCCACGGAGAGCCGCTTCTGGGGAGACGTGCCCTACGTGATCCCCTTCCCTCCCCGGGACTCCATGCCGACGATCGTCTCGGAGCTGGCAGAGAAGGGGCTCGCAAAGGAGACCGTCAGCTTTCTGTCGGGTGATCGCTTCACCATGACGATGGGCAAGCAGGGGCCGGAGGTCGAGGGTCACGTGAACTTCGGCCGGACGGCCAAGGAGTCCGACCTGCGCGCCACCGTCAAGGAGATGATCGAGGGAGGTCACCTCGTGGCGCGCGAGATCCACGGCAAGCTTTCGGGAGAGCTCAACTACCACCTCTACCGCAGGCTCGACTATCTCTACACGCCCGCGGGTCTGCTCGACACCATCCGGTTCGGAAGCTGGTACTACGACGGGGCGTCGGACCGAGAGAAGAAGCCCGGGGCGTGGGTCCGCCATGCGATCGGGGAGATTGTCCTGGTGCGCGAGGAGGGCCGCCTGACGCGCATCGAGACGTCAATCCGTGAAGGGCGGCGGTCACTGCGCGGCGAGCCCGAGTACGCCGATCCGGTGGTCAAGGTGGAAATTATCCGGCGCACCGCAAGCGGCGCCATCGATCGCCTCGTCACGACGGCGAAGTAGGAGAAGTCAGCCATGAGCAGCGAGCCTCTGATCGTCATCCGCCTCGGACGCCGTTCCCTGATCGTGGTCGCCACCGCGGTCGTGGTCGTCGCCGCACTCTTCGTCTTCCCGCGATCGCTCCAGGCGCAGAAGGTCCAGGAGACTTTCAAGGAGAAGCTCAACATCGCCGCCAGCGCGGGGGGCGTCGCGGTCGCCGCGAGCGCCGACGGGAAGTTCGTCTACGTCGCGGGTCCCGAGGGGATCATTGTCTCCGACGACTTCGGCAAGACGGGCACCTGGGTGCAGACCGCACGCCTGAAGTGAGCTGGGCCCTGAGCAGCGCGTAAGCATAGGCGATACTGCGCGCCGGCAGCCTCGGATCCCATGCTAAGCTCCGCTGGATGTCACCGCTGAGCGTCTGCCCAAGCTGCTCAAGCCCCCTCCCAGCGGATAGCCGCTTCTGCGGCTCCTGCGGTCAGCCGGTCGTCCCCTCGTCCGCGTCACCCACGGTGAACCTGCCGGCCGCCGCCGGCCGGACTGGCGAGGCGCGCTTTCTCCCGGGCCTCCTGCTCGCCGGCCGGTATCGGATCGTCGGGCTGCTGGGAAAGGGAGGAATGGGTGAGGTCTACCGAGCCGACGACCTGAAGCTCGGGCAGCCGGTCGCCCTCAAGTTCCTGCCCCCGGGATTCGAGGCGAGCCCCGGGCGCCTCCAGCGCTTTCTGAACGAGGTGCGCACCGCGCGCCAGGTCTCCCACACGAACGTCTGCCGGGTCTACGACGCCGGGGAGGCGGATGGGCAGCACTTCCTGTCGATGGAGTATGTCGATGGGGAGGACCTGGCATCGCTCCTGCGCCGGATTGGCCACCTGCCGAAGGAAAAGGCGATCCAGATCGGCCGGCAACTCTGCGCCGGGCTCGCGGCAGCGCACGAGCTCGGCATCCTGCACCGGGACCTGAAGCCGGCGAACATCATGATCGACGGCCGCGGGCGGGCGCGCATCACCGACTTCGGCCTCGCCGCGCTGGCGGAGGAGATCGGCGGCGGCGAGATCGGCGCCGGCACCCCCGCGTACATGGCGCCCGAGCAGCTCGCGGGACGGGAGGTCTCGACTCGCAGTGACCTCTACTCCCTCGGCCTGGTCCTGTACGAGCTGTTCACCGGCCAGCCGGCCTTCCAGGCGTCGTCCGTGGGCGAGCTTCGTCGCCTGCAGTCCGAGACGACCCCGACATCCCCCTCCAGCTTCCTGGAGGGGTTCGACCCGATGGTGGAGCGGGTCATCCTCCGCTGCCTCGACGCGGATCCCTCGCGCCGTCCCGCCTCGGCCCTGGCCGTCGCCGCCGCTCTGCCAGGCGGCGATCCGCTCGCGGCCGCCCTCGCCGCCGGCGAGACGCCCTCCCCGGAGATGGTGGCCGAGGCGGGGGCGAAGGGCGCGGCGTCGCCGGCCGTCGCCTGGGCATGGCTCGGCGTCTTCCTCGCGGCGCTCGTCGCCTTCGTGGGGCTAGCGCCGCGCGCGGCGCTCGTGGGCTTAGTGAGTCTCGAGAAGCCGCCCGAGTTCCTCGCCGAGCGGGCGAGGGAGATCCTGGCGCAGGCCGGGCATGACTCAAAACCGGCCGACAGCCTCTTCGCGCTCTACCCGAACAACCCATTTCTCGAGGCCGTGCTGCACCGTGAGGGGACCGGCGCCGGGCGGTGGGAGATCCTCCGATCGGCGCCCCCCGCCGGAATCCTGTTCTGGTACCGCCAGAGTCCCGAGCAACTCGTGCGGCTCAATGGCGCGAGCCTCGGGAACTGGATGGTCGATCCCCCGGTCACGTCGCCGGGCATGGCGCGGGTCAGTCTCGACCCGGACGGGCGCCTCGTATCGCTGCTCATCGTTCCGGGCGAACTCACCGATCCGGAATCGCCTCCGGCGGATCCGGACTACGGGCCGTTGCTGCGCGCCACCGGCATTGACGAGACGACGCTCGCGCCGGTGCCGCCGGAGTGGGCTCCCCCGGTCTTCGCGGACCGCCGCGCGGCCTGGACCGGGTCGTGGCCCGGAAGGCCGGAGGTGCCGCTCCGGATCGAGGCGGCCTCCGCGGCAGGCCGGCCGGTTTCGCTGCGGATCATCGAACCCTGGAGCCGCCCCGCCGAGGAGCCGGCGCCACCGAGAGGATTCTGGCAGCACGCCTCGCAGATGGTGGACGCCTACTCCTATATCGCCGTGGTCCTCGTCGCCGGGATCGTGGCGCTGCGGAACGTCCGCAGGGGCCGGGGGGACCGCCGCGGAGCGCTGCGTCTCGCCCTCTACCTCGGAGCCGCGCGAATGGTCTGGTTCCTGGGCGCGCATCATGTCGCTTCGCACGCCGAGTTGCAGACGTTCCAGGGGCATCTCTCGTACTCGATGCAGCGGGTCGGTCTCGTCTACCTCTTCTACCTGGCGATCGAGCCGTACGCCCGGCGCCTGTGGCCAAGGATGCTGGTCTCGTGGGTGAGAGTGCTGGAGGGGCGATTCCGCGATCCGCTGGTGGGGCGCGATCTGCTGGCCGGGTGCGCGGCCGGCGGCGTGGTCGCGCTGCTGCAGCGTACTCAGGTCTGGATTCCCGAGGTGTTCGGCGGGACCCCGGCGCTGTCGGCCGTGTACTTGTGGACTCTCGAGTCGCTGCGAGGCGCCGTGGCGGCCTTCGTGTCGATCGCGGGGATCCACACCCAGAAGCTCTTCGAGATCATCTTTCCGATCACGCTGCTCCTGATCTTCCGGCTGCTGCTGCGACGGACCAGTCTGGCAATTGCCGCGGTCACCCTGGTGGGCATGGTGCTGTTCTATCCGGAATCGGGGAGCATTCCGGGGTACCTCGTGGTGGTCTCTCTGACCGCCACGATCTGGTGGCTGGTGTTGTTCAGGGCGGGTTTGCTGGGCCTCGCCACCCTCGCCTCCGTCTCGGAGCTGCTCCACCAGTTGCCGCTCACGCCGAACCCGGCCGGCTGGTACCTGGGGACAGTGCTCCTGTCGCTCGCCGTAATCGTTGCGCCCGCCCTCTACGGGTTCTGGACCTCGCAGGCGGGACGGCCCCTGTTCCGGGACGAGATCCTCGCGCCGGCTGCGAAGCGCTGACACGCGCTGCTCGAGCAGGCACGCGGGCGCTCGATGGATCGCCGGAATGACGGCGAGAGTGGGAACAGCGGGGCGGCTAGTTGACGCCGATTGACCCGGGGGGCCAGGGGATGCAGTAGTGGCGGAGCTGCGGTCCTTCGGCGGCGACGGTAAGGCGGTTGATCTCCGAGGCCAGTCCTTCGGTGTCGAGCGCCGGGTCGTAGACCACACCGGTCCCCGCCGTCCCCCGCGCCTCCATCATCCCGGTCGCGAGGAGGAACTGCACCACCGTGCCATTGGACAGTCCGATCCATCCCCTCGCCAGACCCGGTGCGGCCACCGGCATGGTGATCACGATCCCTCCGAAGTTGGTCGCGGGCCACAGGTCAGTGGCGGTGGTTCCCTGGTCGTCGATCGCGTGCAGGAAGCCGGCCGTGTCGGTGATCAGGATGATGCCGTCGAACGGACCACCGGAGACCACCCACGGGTTGCGAACGATGTTGGCCGTGGACGTGACGAAATGGGACCAGTGCTCGCTCCCATCGGCCGGATCGAGCGCGCGCAGAGTACCGGCATATGTGGCGACGTACAGACGACCTCCACTCAGCGTTGGCCGGTTGCGGATGCCCCCCGCGTTCTTCGACCACACCCTCGTTCCGTTCGTCGTGTCGATCGCCCAGAGGGTGTGCTGGGCCGCGGACGCTTCCGTGCCGCAGTAGAGGAGGTTCTTGTCGTAGTCGATCTGGCACCCTTCGCTCGCGAAGTTCATGGGCAGGCCGAGGGACGCGGCGGGGTCGAAGGTCCAGGCCGCCGTGCCATTGCCCCCGCGCAGCGCGAACACCCGGTTCTGCGTGGTCCCGTCGGCGCAGCCGTATCTCGTGATGACGTACACCAGGTCGTCGCTCTGCGCCCCCTGGAAGGCGGGGTTCGAGAAGCTCCGCAACTGCACCGACGGCGTCGCGATGATCTGGTCGGCCGCGCAGGACGGTCGCCGCGCGTCGAAGCTCGTGAAGCCGCCCGCGTCCACCCCGGTGGCGGCGTCGAGTCGCCGGACGAAGCCGTCGCTTCCGCCCAGGAAGACAGCCTGGGCGAGCGACTGCAGGGGAACGGGGACGGGTGGCGTCGGCGTGAAGACGGCGAAACTCCGGCTCCACTTCAGGCTCCCCATCGCATGGCCCGGCACGCTGGTGTTGTAGATGGCCCGCAAGGTCGAGCCCTTGGAGATGTAGGAGATCGACTCCCCCGCCGGGTTGAACGCCGTGTCCGCGGCCGGCGCGGAAGCGGCTCCGCTGGTGAGGGGCGCCGTCCACAGCGAGTTGGCCGACGCACAGCCACCAGGGCAGAAGAGCGTGCCCTCGCAACCGTCGGCAGGATCGAAATCGCAATCGAGGAACCCGGCGTTGCAGCTCGCGATCTGGCAGGTGCCGTTGACGCAGGCGGGCGCCGCATGCGGAAGCACGCAGCTCGCCGCGCTTCCAGGGTCGTCGATGACGCCATTGCAGTCGTTGTCCACCCCGTCGCAGATCTCGGGCGGCTGGTAGACGCAGGGACTGGTGACCTCGTAGTAGAAGAGGGTGCCCGGCGGCGGCAGATCGGACCAGCTCCGGACGGACGATTCCCCGATCAGATTCCCGGAATCGACGACCAGCTGCCGATTGGTGGACCGGTAGATCGAGAAGTCAGGCTGACCGCCCGTCCAGTCGAGGACGACCCCTCCCGCGCTGTGCCCGTAGCCGATCGCCAGCAGCACGCCGTCCGTGTCGCTCGCCGCGAGGTGAGACCCGGACGCCCAGGCGAGCGCGATAGACACACAGGCGAGCGATCGTCCCGTCCTGGTCATGTCGAGTCCCCCGGCTTGCCTGCGGCTTGTTCGGGCCCGTTTCGGAGAGCGCCATTCAGCTCTCTCGGACTCTACTGCGATCTCCACCCCGCCGCAACACGACCAGCGCCGGGGCGCGCGTGGGCCTTCGCCACCCCGCCTACTGCTCCGGCGGGGCGGGGGCGAACGCGGCGAGGGCCCAGAGCGCGAGCGCGGTTGGATGGGGATGGCAGGGCGACGCCGCGCTCGCCGGGAAGCAGCCGTCCGGCTGCTGGGAGGCAAGCAACGCCTCGATCCAGCGAGTCTCGATCGCGGCGGCGACACCGAGGTGTCCGAGCAGCGCGAGGCGCTCGAAGAACAGATCCGAGGGGACCGGATCGACCCGGGCCTCGGCCAGGAGTCGCGCGGCGTAGTGCCGGCGCCGCTCCTCGAGGTCGAGCGGCCACTCGCAGCCGCGCCAGCGCGAGAACAGCAGCCACACCGCCTGATGCGTGAGGATGCCGCCGGATCCCTCCAGGCTCGCGAACTCCCGGCACGCGTCCGACAGCGTGCACGCGAGCGCCTCGAGCGGGCAGCGCCGGGTCAGGTCGTCGTCGATCGACGAGGCGGCCGGCGCGAGGTCGAGCGGGAGGCGCAGCGCGCTGGGGGGGATGGCGGGAAGCGGCGGCTTGTCCAGGTCGAGGAGCACGCCGTAACGCTCCAGCTCGTCCCTACGCAGTGCCGGGCGACGGGCCGCGACGATCGCCGCGGGGCGCGGATCGTCTCGCAACGATCCGTAGATCTGGAGGGCGACGAGAACGTCGAGGCCCGTCTCGGCACCGGTCGCGCGCAGGTACTCGATCGCGCGCCCGGCTGAGGCGTCCACGGCCGCGGGAGTGGCGGTGGCCGCCGCGACGACCGCCGCCGCCAGTACTGGCGCGACGAGCATCAGCAGTTGTGGCCGAAGAGCTGCAGGGTCCAGTTCGAGCAGGAAGCGCCGGAGTGCCAGCGTACCTCCACCCAGTAGTCGAAGCTGTCGTCGGACGGGCCGGAGTCTGTCTGCGAGACCGTGACGGTTTCCGCCAGGCCGGTTCCCAGGGTCGAGGAGCCGACCAGGGTGCCGCACCCCCGGTAGACGTAGAGGTCGTAGTCGACGCCGGCGGGGACCGTCAGGCGGATCTGGTGCTCGAGGTACGCCGAGCAGTCGGAGTCCTCACGGGCTCGGGCCCGGTACCAGGCGGAGCTCCGGCTCGTCTGGGTCGCGAACAGGTCCCATCCGGTGTTGCTCCCGCAGATGAACCCGCAGTCGGTGTCGCCATCGTAGGTGCCGAGGTTGACCGCCGTCGCGCAGGTGTCGGGGTACGCGGCGTGGCTCACCTCGCAGCCGTTGCTGTCGTTGCTGTCGCAGGTGGAGTAGCCCAGGTTGCACGAGGTCAACGCGCAGGCGCCCGTCGCGCACGAGGCACTGCCGTTCGCCCGGCTGCACGGGATCCCGCAACCGCCGCAGTTCGAAAGCGTCGTGAGCGAGGCCTCGCAACCGTTCGGGCGGCTGGGGTCGCAGTCGCCCCATTGAGAGCTGCAACTGGGCGCGCACGTCGCCCCAAGGCATGACGTCGTGCCGTGCGCGTTCGTGCAGGCGAGGCCGCAGCTCCCGCAGTTGTTCGAGTCGGTCAGGAGGTTCCTGCACACGTTCGAGCAACAGGCGCCGCTCTGGCACTGGCCGGAGGAGGCGCATGCCCCGCCGTCCGCGACGAGCGGCACGCACTGCGCGCTCCCGTTGCAGAAGGTCCCGGGGATGCAGTCCGAGCTCGAGGTGCAGGAGACCCGGCAGAGGCCGGTCGCGCCGTTGCAAAGGTAGGGGGCGCAGCTCTGGGTGCCCACGTCGACGCAGGTTCCGGAACCGTTGCAGGGATCGGCCGGGGCGGAGTGGGACGAGTCGGTGCAGGACGCCGCAGTGCAGACCGTCCCGGCGCTGTACAGCTGGCAGGCGCGAGCGCCGCTGCACGCCCCCGTCCTGCCACAGTTCGCGACCGGATCCGTAGGGCACTCGTCCGCCGGGTCCTGTCCGGCGGGCACGGGATCGCAGAACCCCTCCCGCCCGGGGCCCGCGCAGGTCTCGCAGACACCGGCGCAGCGCGCCTCGCAGCAGAGCCCGTCGGTGCAGAAACCGCTGGCGCAGTCCGTGTCACCGCCGCACAGCGATCCGTTCGGGTAGTTTGGAGCGCAGCCACCGGCGCCGTTGCAGCTCGCAATGCCGGGGCATTCATTGTCCGGGTCGGCGCTGGGGGGGATGAAGGAGCACGCTCCCTCGCTGCCGGCGACGTTGCAGGCCTCGCAGCTCGCCCCGCACGGCCCGTCGCAGCACCACCCGTCGGCGCAGAAGCCGGAGACGCAGTCCGTCCCGGCCGTGCACATCACGACCCGGTAGAACGCGACCTTCCCCGCGGGCGGCGCGTCCACCCAGACGGTCGAAACCGCCTCCCCTAGATAGCTCCCCGCGTCCGTGATCGCAGCCGCCGTCGCCGATCGGTACACACGGTACGGCTCCGTCCCACCGCTCCACGTCAGGGTGACCTCGCTGCCCCCGGGCCCCCGAGTGACCGTAAGGGAGACCCCGTCCGGTGGGTCGGCGGCGCCTGCGGGGACCGCCAGCAGGAGAAGCGCGGCGGCGAGGAGCCACGGGGAGGAGCCGGAACGGGGGCAGAGTCGCATCTATGGAACCCTCCGGAGCCATCGAGTGGGGGGTTGGTAAAGAGTACGGCGCGCGAGCCCAACCGTCAAGGGAATACACGGGGGTCAGGTCTTGACTTTGCACCTCCAAGGATGGTGGTGAAACTCTCGACGCGCAGTCTGACCGGTGTAAAGTCAAGACCCCCGAATCGCTCAGGGGCAGGGGGTGGGGGTGGGCCTCGGGGTGGCGGCGGAGTTGGGGCCGAGGCTCCCCTCGCCGCAGGCGTTGCGGCCGGAGACCAGGTAATAGAAGAGGCTCCCGGGCGGCGGGGCCTGGGAGTCGGTCGCGGCCGGGTCCGGGGAGGCGGGCTCGAGGCAGACGTGGTTGTAGGCGAACGGCCCACCGCTGCGCGTCCCCCGATAGAGGTTCCAGGCGGAGAAGCCGGGATCGGCGGCCCAGGCAATCGCGGTCGCGCCGAGCGCCCCAGTGGACAGACCGAGCGAATCGCCGACCTCCCCCGGCGCGGCCGCGCAGGTCCCCTTGTGGATCGTGAACACATCGCGCAGCGCTCCGGCGTCGTCCACGAAGCGGACGTCGAGATTCTCGCCGCTCACGTCGATCACCAGCGACCCCAGCACGTTCAGCGAGCGGAACATCGCCGGGTGGTCCAGCGGGCCCCCCGACGCTTGCCCGGAGCTGCCGGCCACGACGTACACCACCCCGTCGTCCGCGTCCGTCGGCGGCGCGCTCTTGAGATAGGCGCCGTCCCCTCCGACGCGCCCGTCGCCGCCGTCGAGAATCATCGCGGAAGTGAGCGTCCCCGACGTCCCGTAGTGGCCATCGAGCAGGAACGAGCGCTCGTACGAGTGACTGTGCCCGGTCAGCACCAGGTCCACCCCACCCGCCTCGAGAATCGGCAGGGCGTTCTCCCGCATGTCGATCAAGTTGCTCTCGAAGTCCGAGTCGTGCGACCCCTTGCTGTACGGAGGGTGGTGCCAGAAGGCGATCACCCAGTCCTGGGTCGTCTGAAGCAGGTCGTTCGCGAGCCAGGTCAGCATGGGAGACCCGGGCGCGCGGCTCGATCCCTGCGAGTCGAGGCAGATGAAGTGCTGGTTCGCGAAGTCGAACGAGTAGTAGGCCTCCTTCCCCGACGCCAGCCCGCCCGACTCGCCCAGCGTCGGCAATGTGAAGGCGTCGTAGTAGGGGCCGGTGCCGGTCGAGGAGTTCGCGGAGACGGCGTCGTGGTTCCCGAAGGTGGGCCAGAGGACGGTCTGACGCAGGATCTCCGGATACATTTCGAAGACCGCGGCCTGGTACTCGAGGTCGGTGCCGGAGTCGTAGGCGTTGTCGCCGAGCATCAGCATCAGGTCCGCCGCGTCGCTCGCCGCGTAGGCGCGGTAGGCGTCCTTCACGGCGCGGGCGTCACTGTTGGCGGTACCGGAATCACCGACGACCCATAGGCGCGCCGGGCCGGTCGAGCCGGACGGCGGCGAGGTCTCGAGGAAATGGTCGGCGTCACCGCCGGCCTGGACCTCCGTGCTCGTCCCGACCGAGTAGTAGTAACGCGTCTGCGGCGCGAGGCCGGTTAGCGTGACGACGTGCTCGGTCGTCACGGTCGCAACATCGGCAACGAGAGTGAGTGCGGCGGGGTCCAGGCCGTAGCGCACCCGGCTGTCGCCGGCGAGCGCGGTGCGCCAGCGCACGACCATGCTGGTCGGCGAGCCGCGCTGCAGATACGGCCCGCGGATGGGGGCCGAGACCGGGAGGAGCGCCAGAGCGCCTGCGGAGACTGACGTGGGGGTGAGCGCCGGCGCGTCGGAGTTGGCGATCGCCACCGCCAGCAGCGCGAGCGCGGCCGCTCGGCAGGAGCCGCGCCTCATCGCGACTCTCCACGTGCCGGCTCGAGGCGCGCGAGCGCCGCCTGCGCGGAGGTTCGCAGCGCGCGGACCGACTCGACCTCGCGCCGGCTGGCGGGCAGCACCGCGATCGCCGCGAGGGCCGCGGCGTAGGCGAGGCGGGCCTCGTCGGCGCGATCCATCCGCTCGAGGAGGTCGCCGCGCCGCGCCAGCCACACCTCCTGGCGGCTCGCGCTCGCCGCGATCCGGTCCACGCGCGCCAGCGCGGCGGCCAGCTCGTCGCCCCCGACCTCGAGATCGAGCGCCGCGAGATCCAGCAGCAGCAGCGGGCCCAGGCTTGCGCGCCCCTCGTCGAGGCCGCGGATCGCCTCCTCGCGGTGCGCCGCTCCGGCCGCGGCGAGCGACGCCGCGCGCGCGAGGTACCACTCCGGATCGGCGGCCGATCGCGCGGCGGCGATCGCGGCCGTGAGGTCGGCGGCGGCCTCGAGCGGCCGGCCGCGCGCCGCGCGGGCGGCGGCCCGCAGCGCCAGGGCGGTCGAATGGGTCGGGTCGCGCGCCAGGAACCGGTCGAGCGCCGCCTCCGCCCGCGCCGGGCGGCCGGCGTCGAGGTACATCCGCCCGAGCGCGAGATCCACCGCGGCGAGCGCCGGGTCGAGGCGGTGGGCCGCCTCGAAATCGCGCCGGGCGCTGCGCCATTCCCCCCGGGCCCGGTGCGCCTCGCCGCGCGCGAGATGCAGCGCCGCCGATCCCGGGTCGGCCGCGAGCAGCGCATCGAGGTGGCGGATCTCCCACGCCGTCCCCTCGTGCGCCAACGCGGGAGCGCCGGCGAGTCCCACCAGGCAGATCGCGGCGACCGCAGGCAGCCACGCGAGTTGAGGTCGAGATCGGACCCCAGGATCGGTTGACAGGCCGCCGAAAACTGGATTCACTCTGCCCTCGATGCCTCCCGCACAACCATGAGACGACGGGTCACGTGGCTCCGGCTGGGTTTCGCCGTCTCCCTGCTGCTCGTCCCCATCCCGGACCTGTTCGCGGCGGAGCCGGCGGCGCTCACGACGAGCGAACGGCAGGAATTCAACTACGCCTTTGCCACCCAGGTCGGTTCCGGCATCTTCACCATATCGGGGCGCACCCTCCAGGTCTACCGCCTGCCCCTCTCCGTGACCTTCCGCCCCTCGGAGGAGAGTTACCCCGGGTGGAGATTCACCTTCCCGATGACCCTCGGGTTCTATGACTTCAAGGCTGAGGACATCGTCGACACGGGTCTGCGGGCGAACGTGGCCACGCTGAGTCTCGTCCCGGGTGCCGAGTTCCTGGTCCCGGTCCGCGAGCACTGGCTCCTCAAGCCGTTCGCGGAGGCCGGGTACGTCTGGGATCGATCGGGCGACGCGGACGCAGCCGTCTACGACGCGGGGATCCGGAGCCGGTTCGATTTTCGGGCCGGCGGCTTCGACGTGGTCCTGGGAAATGGCCTGACCTATGCGCTCGTCGATCCGGCTACGGAGCCCGGCCAGGATGACATGGTCATGGCGGAGACGGCCTTCGCCTTCAGCCACCTGTTCGGGAGCGGCAAGCGGGGGCAGGCCGACTACGAGCCGTACCTCGTCTGGCGCGTCTACTTCGGCGGCGTGGACGAGCCGCTCCCGGGCGAGGAACCGAGCATCCTGGCTCAGTACGAGGTGGGCATCACCTTCGGCAGCCGGGAGCCGGTCAAGGTCTGGAAGATCCCCCTCCCGCGCATCGGCGTGGCGTACCTGTTCGGCCACGATGTGGCGGCGATCCGCATCGTCCTCGGGACCCCGGCCCCCAGCCTGAAGCCGTGATCTCTTCGCTCTAGTCGTGGCGCAGGGCGACGATCGGGTCCACCCTTGCGGCGCGACGGGCCGGACCCACGCAGGCCGCCAATGCCACCACGCACAGAAACGCGGAGACGGCGGCATAGGTGACGGGATCTGCCGGACTCGTGTTGAAGAGCATCGTGGTGAGCGATCGACTCACCGTGTAGCCGCCCAGCAGCCCGACCGCCACGCCGACCGCGACCAGCAGACCGCCTTGCCTCACGACCATCCGCAGCACCTGACCCGGCTGCGCGCCCAGCGCCATGCGGATGCCGATTTCGCGTGTGCGCTGTTCCACCGAATACGCCAGCACGCCGTAGATCCCCATTCCCGCCAGCGCCAAGGCTACGGCTGCGAAGACGCCCAGCAACATCAGGTTGAACCGCCGCGAGGCGGTTGCCGATTGAAAGCTCCCCTCGAGTGTCTGGAACTTCGGCGCCACCTCGGGATCCAGCGAGCGCACGGCTTCGCGAAGGGCGGGAATCAGCGCCGTCGGTTCACTCGTCGTATGCAGCACCCAGGTGAATGCCGCGATGCCGCCCCCGCCGCGGCGCTGCAGGTAGTGCGTGTAGATGGCGCCGCCGGAGTCGCTTTCCGGTCCATCCTCGCGCACGTCGGCGACCACCCCGACGATCGTCATCCACGTTTCATCACCATCCATGTTGCCCGTGTTGATGCGCCTGCCAAGCGGATCCTCGCCGGGAAATACCTTCTCCGCCACGTCGTGGCTGATGAGCGCCACCTGCGGCGTGCCGGCCTCATCGGTGTCATCGAAAAGGCGCCCTCGGATCAGCGGAATGCCCAGGGTCTTGAAGTACCCCGTGCTGGCCAGGCGGTAGCTCGGCCAGTACTCACCCGAGTCGCCCCGGCCCTCGATCAGGAACCTGCCGTTGCCGCCGTAGGGCGAGAGCGGCGGGGAGTTGCTTCCTCCGACGGAAACCACTCCGGGAAGGTTGGTGATTCTCTCCTCGAGCTGCGCGGCGAACTCGCGGAGTCGTTGCCCGCCCTGTTCGTCCTTTGGGAAGGGCATGCTCAGGTCCAGAGCCAGGCGATTCTGTCTCTGGAAGCCCAGCTCCACGGCCATCACCTTCCCGAAGCTGCGCGCCAGCAGCCCCGCCCCGACGAGCAGCACCAGCGTGAGCGCCACCTGCGAGACAACCAGCACATTCCGGATCCGCTTCTGGCCCCCACTACTCGAGCCTCCGCGTCCGCCCTCGTTCATCGCCGATGCGACCGCCAGCCGGCTCGCTCTCCATCCCGGCACGAAACCCACCAGAACGGACGTCGCAAGCGAAAGCACGAGCGCAAAGGCCAGCACGGCCACGCTTACATGGACGTTCTCACTTCGGGAGATCTGTCCCTGACCAAGCGCCAGCAGTGCATCCACACCCCACGCCGCCAGGACTGCACCCAGCAGGCCGCCCGCGAGCGTGAGCACAAGGCTCTCCGTCACGCATTGCTGCAGCAGCCGGATCCGGCTCGCACCGAGGGCCGCGCGCACCGCGAACTCCCTCTCGTGCGCGGTGGCGCGCGCCAGGAGCATGTTCACCACGTTGGCACAGGCTATCAGCAGGAGGAATCCGACCGCTCCCAGCAACAGCATCAGAGCCGGGCGGAGGCGCGCCGTGAAGACATCCTGCAATCGCAAGACCGTGGCATCCACCGCGGTGACATCCTTGAACTCGCCATGGATGCGTTTCGCGATCCGGCTGAGGTCGCCGCGGGCACGTTCGAGGGTGACGTCCGGCTTCAGGCGGGCAATCACGCGCCAGTTGTGCGCGCTGCGGCTTGGATTGACCGCCTCGAAGAGCCCCTTGGGAACCCAGACGTCCGTGCGGGTCGGGAACTGGAAGCTCGCCGGCATGACGCCGGCCACCGTGAAGCTGTAGCCATCGGCTCGCAGTTGCTTGCCCGTCAGGTCCCGGTCGGCGCTCAGGTATCGTTGCCAGAATCCGTAGCTGACGATGACGGCAGGCGGCGCGCTTGGCTGGTGATCTGCGGGAAGCAGCACGCGTCCGATGACCGGCTGCGCCCGCAGCACGCTGAAGAACTCCTCGGAGACTTGCGAGACCTGGGCGCGCACCGGCTCGCTGCCCCCCGCGACACCGGATTCGAAGGTGTTGTAGAACCCCATGCGCTCGAAGCTCTGGGCGCCGGCTTGCCAGTCGAGGAAATTCTGCTCCGGCACGTTCATCGGCGTGCCCTTGTCCGAGAGCTCGCGCAGCATCACCAGCTGATCCGGCCTGTCGAACGGAAGCGCTTGCAGCAGGACGCCGTTGACGACGCTGAAGATGGCCGTGCAGGCGCCAATCCCCAGGGCCAGCGTCAGAATCGCGACAGAGGCAAACCCCGGTTGCTTCGCCAGGGCACGCACCGCGAACCGCAGATCACCGACGAAGCCGCTCATGGTTGTCCCCCCGATGTCTATACGAGATTCACCGGTCCCCAGGTTCACCGGTTCTTCACGGGGGGAAACAGACGGGGTGACCCCTCCCCCGAGGCTCCCTGCAGCGAAGCCCTACGGCTGCCGCGTGGGCAAGCGGTCAAACCAGGTGAGCTGCCAGGCGAGCAGGGCAGTGTTGAAGTCGGAGCCGGTCCGCGCTGAGGCGCCAGTGCTGGCGGCGATCTTGATCGACTGCCGCGGCGTGATGGGGATCGAGACGGTCCCGCCGAAGCGGGTGCTGCTCTGGCGGGCCGAGGGGTCGCCGTCGTCGACGGTCGACTCGCCGCCGCCGTACCAGGTCGCGTCGAACGCCACCCAGGCCCGCGACCTGAAGGTGTAGCTGGCGTGCCCCTGCACCGAGGCGAGGGGGTCCTGCCGCCGCGTGGCGTCCCCCGGGTAGAAGTCGTCGTTGGGAGTGAAGAACCAGGCGCTGGCGTAGGCGTCGAGGAACCAGCCGCCCACGGGGACCGAGACACCCACCTCGGGCTTGAACCCCCAGCGGTTCGTCCCCAGATTGATGAGCCGTTCTGGCGTGTACTGACCCGTCGGAGGCTGCACCGTCAGGCTCACCCCGACGATGGTCTTGCGCGGCGCCTGCGAGAACTCCGCCGGGGTCATCGCGCCCGGGCCCAGGAGGTTCAGCGAGACCCGGGCCCGCATGTCGCCGAGTCCGGAGCGTCCGATGCGCCGCGCCGCCTCGAAGACCTCCCCCTCGATGTCGCCGCGCGCGTAGGCGAAGCCGACGGACATCAGTCCTTGCCGGCCGGCGAGGCCGTAGGACCGCGCGTAGCCGATGGTGGCGAGGTTGAGGTCGGCCTGCACGTCGGTGACGGGGACGGACGGGTCGAACAGGACCTCGCCGCGGGTGTTGCCGACCGCCACGGCCACGAAGTTCGTCCCAAGCGGCGCGCTCGAGTAGGCGCGCGGCTCCATCTCCTGCGCCAGCGTGGCGCCCGCTAGGAGGCCCGTCAGGAAGGCAGCAGGGAAAACCGCCGTCGTCCAGTGGAGAATCCTGCGGGTAGCGCGTTCAACCTGCATGCTGCCTGATTATGGCTCCGACAGGGAACGATTCGCCAACCAGAACCGGTTCCGGGAGGCCCATTGAAGGGAGTATGCTCTGGAGTGCGGTCGTCGGGCGGAGATCTTCGCAAGGACGACAGGAGGTTTCATGAACGGGAAACGGGTGGTGCTGCCGGCGGCGGTTGGTCTGGGGTGGATCACGGCACTCGGAGTTCCCGCCGAGGTGCGGGCCGAGGAGCCGCCGAAGGTGCAGGTGCCCCAGCCCGGCGTGCCGGAGATCGTGACGCTGGAGGGGAAGTACATACGCGTCGCGTACAACAATGAGGGGTACGTGATCCTCGGATACCGGCTCGCCAACTCCTCGGTGGGCGAGGAGTGGATGCTCCTCGAGGTCGGCCTGGCCCTCCGCCAGGGAGTGCCGAGCTGCACGCTCACCCGCGACGCCGTGTCGATCGAAACCCCGGACGGCAAGACCATCCCGCTGGCCACCGAGGACGAGTACCGCCGGGCCAACCTCGCCGCCCTGGAGGCGCGGGCGAAGGTCCAGACCGACTCGATCAACTACTTCCCACCGAACGCGCGCGCGGGGTGCCGTATCGGCTTCTTCGCGGATCTCGACCAGCGCGCGGTGGGGTGGGATCAGTTCGAGCTCTCGAACCAGAGCGGCTGTCTCGGCCGGCTGTTCTTCCAGGTGCCGGGCGGGATCCAGTACGGCCAGCACTGGCTCCGCGTGAAGTTCGCGCAGGGCGTCATCAAGGTGCCGTTCCGGATCCTCACGAAGGAGGAGGACAAGCTGCTGCAGAAGAACTTCAAGGAGATCAAGAAGCAGGTCGACGAGGCGTTCCAGAAGAAGGACTGAGGCGCCCGAGGTCGCAATGGGCTTGCGCCCTCCCTCGGGGAGGCGATTCTCACCCGCCGCTGATCAGGACGAAAGGCGCCCAGACGGAGGGGTGGTCCCCGGCGCTCACACTTGCTCGTCGTACCCGGCGGAGCGCCTCGGCCGACGTGTGGCCCGCCACGATCTCCGCGTAGAATCGCTCCATGAACTCGGCCGTACCGCGATCGTCCACGCGCCAGAGCGCCACCAGCACCTCTCGAGCGCCCGCCGCCAGGAAGGCGTGCGGCAGGCCGATGATCCCCTCGCCGCGCACCCTGCGTCCCAGCGCACTGTCGCACGCCGAAAGCACGACGAGATCCGCCGGCAGGCTCAGGCGCCGTATGTCGGCCAGGGTCAGGCTCCCGCCCGCGAGGATCAGCCTGGTGCGCTCCGGCCGCCTGTCGTCGACCTGGGCATGCGTGGCGAAGTGCAGGTAGCGGAAGCGCTCGGGATGCAGCGCCAGCCAGTTCTCCCGCGTGGCCTTGCTGCCGAGGAGGACGTCGGCTCCCTGGGCGTCGAAGCGGCGGGCGATCTGGCGCGCCTCGTCGGCCGCGAACGGCAACCGCGCCAGTGCAACGTCGCGCTGCCCATCTCCGGAGCCCGCCGATCCGGGTCCGGGCAGGGACGGATCCGCGATGATGAGCGCGGCACGCTCGAACGACGCAGGCCCCGGTTCACGGGCGAGCGCCAGAAGGATCGCCGCAGAGGGACCGTACGTCAGGCGGCGGTCCACCCCCCACGGCGGCGGCCGCGGACCGGGGATCATCGCCTCCAGCGGGAGATGGCAAAGCGGACCGTCCGGGATCACCAGGAGGTCGGCCGCCCCCGACGGTGAGAGCGGCGCGACGAGTCGCTCGAATGCCCGACGCGCCGCCAGATGCCAGGAGGCCCCGCTCCCCGAGTCCTCGAGGAGGGAGCTGAGGAACTCGACGATCGGCGCGAGATCCTGAACCGACCCGAGCCGCGCCCCCGACACGCGCCCCGGCTCGACCCACCATCCGTACACATCCCGTTTGCCCCAGAAGAACGCCAGCAGCGCCTGGCCAGTGGGGGCGAGCCCCGCACGCACGGCGTCAATGGAGGCAGCGCGCGGGAAGAGCGCCGCCGCCGCGGAGGGATCCCGCAGCGCCTCGCGCCGCTCGAGATCCGAGATCTCGCCGGCGAGCGTTTCGATCGCGTCGGCGCGGGCGAGCCGCGCGGCGTCGTCTGCGGGCGACGGGGCGGCGTTCGCCTCCCGCAGCCGCTCCCGGAGTTTCCCGACGGCCGAGGCCGCCACGCCGGACGCACGGCGCTCGGCCATCAGGTCGAGGAGGAGGCGCGCCCTCCCCCTCTCGGCCACCCCGAACGCGTCCGCCGGGCGATGCTGCTCGAGCATGCCACGAATGGCGCCCTCGTAGACGTCCAGCCGGAGATCGACCACGCCCATCTGGAGGTCCCCCATGGCGAGCCGGCCGCGCCACGACTCGAGGAGGTCGATCGCCCGCAAGTACGCCTGCGGGGCCGAAGGCTCGGCTGCTGCCTCGAGCGCAATAGCTCTCGCCTCGAGGGCCTCGAACTCCACATCCGGGTCGCCGAGCCCCGCGGCCTTCTCCATGGCCGCGTCCGCCCATGCGAGTGCCTGCATGGCGTCGCCATTGGCGGCGGCGATGCGCGCGAGGACGCACCGCACGGTGGCCTGTTCCTTCCCCAACCCCGCGCCATCCGCGAGGCGCTGCGCTTCCTGGGCGGAGGAGAGCGCAGCCACCGCGCGGCCCGCGTCCAGTTCCAGCCGTGCGAGGTACTCGAGGCCGAGCACCTCCCCGTACGTCTGTCGCGCCCTGCGGTTGATCGCCAGCGCCTCGTCGAGGTGCCGGCGAGCCTCGGGGAGGTTCCCCGCCGTGCGGAAGATCTCCCCGAGGTCGTTATGGAGAAGCCCGAGCCCGTAGGAGTCGCCAGTCTGCTCGGCGAGACGGAGGGAAACCTGTTTGTGCTCGAGGGCTCGATCCAGATCGCCGGTGACGGCGTAGATGCTCGCGAGGTTGTACAACGCTACGGCCTGGCCCTGCAGGTCACCGGCCGCGCGGTAGATCCCGAGCGATTCCTCGTAGACCCGGATCGCCTCGTCATATCGTCCAAAGTGGCGGTAGTCGATCCCCAGGGCGTTGAGCGCCAGCGCCGCGGGGCGGGAGGCGGGATCGCGATGGCGCTCGACCTCGACCCACTGCTCGTGGAACACGAGCGCCTCCCGGTAACGCCCTGCGAGCGAATGCAGGGTCCCGATGGCGTGTCGGCCCGCGCGCTCGAGCTCCAGGTCAGCGGAGATGCGAGCGAGCTCGGCCGCCCGCTCCGCTAGCGGCCACGCCGCCTCGAGGTCCCCTTCCTTCTGGAGGAGCGTGCTCTGCAAATAGGCGATCCACCCCTCCCTCGACGGGCTCCCCGCCGCCAGGGACCGGATCGCCGTGAGCGTATCGCGAACCTCCGGGTATCGCCCCAGGCGGATCAGGCAGCGGAGAAGGCCCATCTGGGCTCGCCAGAGATCGTCCCGGTGCCCGCGTGCCGCGGCGTCGTCGCGGAGCAGCGTGTAGGCAGCCAAGGCGTCGGCGGACCTCCCCTCCGACCGGAGCCGGTCGGCCTCGTCGAACGGCGACGGCGCCTGCAGTGCAGGTTCCGGGGGCGGCGGCGCCGGCTCGCCGCAGGCGCAGAGTGGCATGAGCGCGACCAGCGCGATGGCGGGCGGTTGCCGTCGCTGCGGTCGGCGGCGGGTTCGGCCACCGGCGACGACCCCGTCCAGCCTCAAGGTCCGGGGGCGCCGGCGGATGCGGGGAGCGCCTGCAGGGAGGAGCTTGCGACGACCTGGCGGAGCGAGTCGAGGGCCTGGACGCGCACCCGGGCGGGCGCGCCGGGGTCCGGCGGGGGGGGCGACGGGGGAGCCAGGACTACGCGGCTCTCTCGCGTCTCCATCTCGAGGGCCAAGCTCCCGTCAGGTCGAAAGAGCCTCACCCGGTAAACCTCCGCCCCGTCGCGCGGCGTCCACCGTAGAATCAGTCCCTCGGCGGCCGCTTCGACCTCCAGTGGGATGACCTCCCGGTCGCCGCGAACCGCCGGGGTGCGGGAGCCCGACCACGGAGCCTGGGGAAGCCACAGTGCGAGAGCTGTGAGAAGCAGCGCCGCCGCCGCCACGGCCCAGGCAGCGAGCCCGTGCCTGAGTCGCCGGCTCGTGACCGACGTCTGGGTGCCGGGAATCGCGCGCCCCGCGGTGCCCGCGAGCGCCGCCCGGATCTCCAGCGCCCGCTGCATCTCCTCCCAGCACGCTTCGCACTCGAAATAGTGCGTCTCGAACGCGGCCACGTCGTCGTCACTGGCGCGCCCAGTGATGTAGTCGGTGACGAGTCCGCCGACGCCGCCGAAGACCGGGCATTTCAAAGGCGAACCTCCGCTCGTGCTCATCTCATCATTCCTGGGTTCCCGCGGCGCGCGGGACGTTACCGCCCGTCGCATCGCCGAGCAGCGTCGAGAGCCTCTGAAGCGCCCGGTGCTTGCGCGCCCGCAGGGCTCCGGCGGTGATCCGAAGGCGGAGTGCGATGTCGCGCGGCTCGACCTCCTCGTGATAGAGGAGCCTGAGAAGGTCGCGATCCTCCGCACCGAGCCGCGCCATTGCCGCGCGCACTTCCTCGCAGCGCTCCTTCCGGACCAGGACCTCGAGCGGACTGTCCTCCCGAGCGCGCTCGTCTGTGGCTCCCCACGCTTCCAGCGCGCGGCGTTCTCGGCCGGCGCCCCGGACGCGGTGCAGGCAGACATTCTGTGCTGTGCCCAGGACGAACGAAGGCAGGGCCTCGGGGTCTCCCAGCCGGCCGGCGCGCAGCGCCTCCAGGACGCGGCGCAGGACTTCCTGCGCAACCTCCTCCGCCGCTGGGAGATTGCGGAGGCGCCGCAGGGCGAAGGCGACCACTCGTTTCCGAAACCTCTCGGCCAGATCGGCCTCGCCGAGGGCGGGGTCGGCGGAAGCGCGGGCGCTTCCCGGTGAGACCTCGGAGTCGTCCTCTGGCACCGGCCAGGCCTCTTGTCGGGGGTCCGGGAGCGATGGCTAACCTCCAGGCGGCGTCAGGGTCCCTCCGCCCGGCGGACTCTGGCTCGACTATACGCGCGGCGCTGCGCCGGCACCAACTCGCCCACTCGATCGGCCGGGGGCGACGGGATCCAGCGACCCTCCCCCAGCGCCCCGCCCCCAGCCTCGTGGTAACGCGGTCCGCACTTCGGGAACCCACCCACGCAGAAAGCCCGGCAGCATCCCGCAGCCCCCACGGAGGAGACCATGCGCCGCCCTGCCACCCGATCGCTTCTCTCCCTTCCCATCGCGGCACCTCTCGGTCTGCACAGCCTCGAGGCGCCCACAAGGAGCACGTCTATGCAGCTGAATCCAGCGTCGACGATTCGTCGGCACCTCCGGCGCCTCAACATGGCGGTGGTCGGGGGCGGTCTGGCGTGGATGGCAATGGCGGCAACGACGGCCAGCGCTCAGTGGACGGTCGTCAACCTGCACCCCGCCGGGGCGACGTACTCGCAGGCCTACGGCGTGGGAGGTGGTCAGCAGGTGGGCGAGGCCGGGACGGGCGGGACGCATGCAGCCCTCTGGAGCGGCACGGCCGCGAGCTGGGTGGATCTGCATCCCGCCGGAGCGAATCAGTCGGTCGCCATGGGCGTGGACGGGGGTCAGCAGGTGGGGTGGGCCAGCGTGCCCTCGGGCTTCTCCATCCTCAGTCGGGCCAGCCTGTGGAGCGGTTCGGCCACCTCGTGGGTGGATCTGACCCCAGACGGGGCCATGAACTCCATTGCCTACGCGGTGGCCGGTGGCCAGCAGGTGGGCTGGTCCGATGTGGACGGCCACGGGGCGCTCAGGTGGAGCGGCACGGCCGGCTCGTGGGTGAACCTGCACCCCTACGGTCAGGGCACGGCGAGTGCATCAGAGGTCAACGGCGTAGGCGGCGGTCAGCAGGTAGGCTGGGCCCAGGTGGATAGCATTCCGCAGTCTGCAAGCCTGTGGACCGGCACTGCCGCCTCGTGGGTGGATCTCCACCCTGTCGGATCGATCTCGTCGCGGGCTTGGGCTGCGGAGGCCGGCCAGCAGGTCGGCTGGACTTCCCTCGACGCCTCCACGGTGCATGCCACCCTCTGGAGCGGCTCGGCCGCCTCGTGGGTGGATCTCAACCCCGTCGCATCGTTCCGGTCTCAAGCCTATGGTGTGGATGGCGGCCAGCAGGTGGGCCACTTCCAACCAGTCGGCGGGCGTCGCGCCTGCTTATGGAGCGGCACGGCGGCGTCGCGGGTGGATCTGCACGCGTTTCTCCCGGCGGGATTCACATCCTCCGAGGCTCGCGGCATCTGGTCCGATGGGGCCGCGACCTACGTGGTCGGCTTTGGGTTCAACAACAACACCAGCCGGACGGAGGCGCTGATGTGGGTGGGCCCGCCGGGCGAAGCGTCCGCGCCTGGCCCCGTCCCCGACGGCTACTTCGTACCCGGGACACCCATGACCGTTCAGAAGAACGGCAACCTGCTGGACATCGCCTGGGACGTCAGCAGCTGCGCCGCCTCGCCCTTCTACAATATTTACGCAGGGACGCTCGGAAACTTCTCCCTCGTTACGGAGGCCACTTGCGCGCTGCCCAACACGGGGACGGCGACGATCAGCCTCGCGGGGGAGAGAGCCTGGTTCGTCCTCGCCGCCGCGGACGGCTCGAGCGTCGGGAGTTTCGGGAGGCACTCAGGGGGGCCGGAGCGGGTCCTGACCGACTGGGACACGGCCTGCGCGGAGTTGATTCAGGACACCTCCCAGACCTGCCCGTGAGCGGGGGCGTGGGTTCATCCCGTCATTCCACTGGCGCAGCAGCCGCCAAGGAAGCACGCGCACACCGGCACTTCGAGCGCAACTACGATGCAGATACGGGTGCTGGGTTGTTTCCGCCATCTGGCCGGAGGTCCGCTACCAACAGAACGTTACCCGGCAGAAACCGGCCGGACATCTCATCGCTGTGCACCACAAAGCCGAGCGCTTCGAGATCGGCACGCAGCGCTGCGATTGGGCGAAAGCGAACCTCGGGTCCGCGGTTCAGTCCCATTCGAGTTGCCGTGCGCTCGAACCAGCGGGTGAAGCCGGCGGCGCCTCCGCGGCTGCCGTCGATGTCCCGCACCAGCAGGCGGCCGCCCGCCCGTAGCGCGGCGCGACAGCGGTGAAGCAGCGTGCGCTGCCGATCGGCCGGATAGTAATGAAGTACGTCGACCAGCGTGATGACGTCGCAAGCAGGCAGGTCGAACTCATGCGCATCGCCTGAGACGACCCGCACGTCCAGCCCGCGCGCCGCGTGAACTCCGCACGCCACCTTGGCCGGGTCCCATTCGACGCCGAGGGCGCGCCGGCCGCACAGGCCGAGCAGCACCGGTAGCATGCCGAGGCCGCAGCCGAGATCGACGGCGAACGCCCCTTCTGGCACGAGCGGCACTATCGCGCGATAGCACGGGTCCAGGTGGTACTTGATGCGCGCGTACCAACGAAAGCGCGGATGTACCCCGCGGTAACGGTGGTTCGCCTGGTCGATTGCGTGCTCGATCGAGTGTGGCGCATCCGGCGCGTTGGCGCCGTCGACCGTTGGGTTCGCCGATCTGCGACGGGCCCAAACGTACACGCTGCCTGCCGCGACGCCGCCAATGAGCAAGCCCAGAATGACTCCACCGAGCAGCCAGGCCCCAAAAAAGTGCGCGACTGCCACGGTCGGTGACGCGCGAAAGTACGCCGCATCGAGTGTGAGCCACCGGCCGTGCAGGAGGCGCTCACCGATCTCGACCGAGACCAATCCGAGAAATGGAACCAGCGGCGGAATCGATATATTGGCCGCACCGTAGACCACCAGCTGGTTCAGGCCAAACATCCAGGCCAGAGCTATGCATAGCGGCAGGTGCAGCCCGAACAGCGGGGTGCACCCGACCACGCAGCCGAGGAGCACCGCTGCGGCCAGCTCGCCAGGCTGAGTATGCTGGTGGAGCAGCTCGCGGCCGAGCTGGCGCAGCCGTTGCCGCAACCGATCGATCAACGTGCCTCGACGAACCGCACCACGACGGTCTTGGGACCCACGCTTCACCGCGTGCTCGTCCTTGACGGTCGTGATGAGCCGACGGTTCGAACTGCGTGGGTCGGGCATCGTCGTCATCCTCTTTACTCGTGCAGCACCTGATGTACGAAGGCGACCGCGATGGATCCCTCGCCCACCGCCGACGCGACGCGCTTGATGTTGCCCGCCCGCACATCGCCAACCGCGAAGACACCGGGGAGACTCGTTTCGAGCAGGTGAGGCACCCTGGCGAGCGGCCAGTGAGCGGCGTCCAGGTCGGCCTTCGACAGATCTGGCCCCGTCTTGATGAACCCCTTCTCGTCGAGCGCCACGCAACGATCGAGCCAGCGCGTGTTGGGTACCGCACCGGTCATCAGGAAGACGTGCCTGATCTCCTGGGTCTCCGTTCGGGCGTCCTGGCGGTTGTGCCAGCGCACGCGCTCGAGAGCGCCGCCCCCTTCGAGTGCGACGAGCTCCGTGTGCGTTCGCAGGACGATAGCAGGGTTCTGCTCGATACGCCGGATCAGGTACCGCGACATGCTGGCGGCAAGGCCACCTGAGCGGACCAGCATGTGCACCCGCTTCGCCGTCTGAGCGAGGAAGACGGCTGCCTGGCCGGCCGCGTTTCCTCCGCCCACCACGACGACCTCCTCGCCGCGACAGAGCTGCGCCTCCATGAACGTCGCGCCGTAGTAGACACCCGCCCCTTCGAAGCGTGCGAGCTCGTCGAGCGGGGGCCGCTGGTAGGCGGCACCCGTCGCGATGACGACGGAGCGAGCTGGCACCGTCACGCCGTCGTCAATCTCGATCGCGTACGGCTTGCGCTTGCACGCGAGCTTCCGGGCCTCTTTCGCGATGACCACCTTCGCGCCAAACTTCTGTGCCTGCGTGTAGGCCCGTGCCGCGAGCGCCTGACCCGAGATCCCGGTCGGAAAGCCGAGGTAGTTCTCGATCTTCGAGCTCGAGCCGGCCTGCCCTCCGGGCGCGCTCACCTCGATCACGAGGACGTCGAGCCCTTCTGAAGCGCCATACACCGCGGCCGCAAGTCCCGAGGGTCCGGCGCCGACGACTACCAGGTCATGTACCTGCGACGCATCGATCGCCTCGTTGAAGCCGAGACACTCGGCGATCTGCTGATTCGTCGGGTTCCGCAGCACCTGCTCACCGCGACAGATCAGGATGGGCACATCCGCGGTGCCGACGTGGAAGCGATCCAGCAGCTCCTGGACGTTGGCCTCATGGTCCAGGTCGACGTACGAGTACGGATGACTGTTGCGCGTGAGGAACTCCTTGACGCGCAGCGTTCCCGAGCAATGATTCGACCCGAGCAGCACGACGTCTCCAAACCCGTGCGCGATCAGTTCCACCCTGCGGAGGATGAAGGCCCGCATGATGAGCTCGCTTAGCTCGCTGTCGGTCTGCACCAGGGTCAGCAACCGTTCGCGATCCAGCTCGATCACCTCGCCCGGCTCGCTGGCGCGCGCCCGGACCAGCGCGCGGCGGCCGGAGAGGAGCTGGACCTCCCCGGTGAACTGACCGGGTCCATGGACCGCGACCAGCTCTTCTCTGCCTTCTGAAGGAAGGACGATCTCGATCTGGCCCGCCCTGACCACGAAGAACGGCACCACTGTGTCTCCAGCCTCGACGAGCACCTCGCCGCGCCGGATGGGTCGCACCCGCCCATGTACGGCGATCCGCTCGACCTGCGCGGGCGTGAGCGTCGGGAACAACCGCTCCGCACGCGAGGCGCCAGTGAGGAAAGTCGCGGGAGTCCTATCGGTCATGGGCAGCGCTCCTTTGCATTCTGGGGACCGGAGGGGATGGGAGGACCTGCCCCTTCGGCCTCGAGTGCCACCACCTGGAGCGTGATGCCGAGTACAAACATCGGTCCCCGGTGGAGGCGCGCTTCAGGATAGCCTGATTGGACCGGGTGGGGCGAGAAGCTCGCGGAAAGCCCCGGTGGGAAGTGCGCGTCCGCCGACGTACCCTGGTGCACGTCCGCGAACCAATCGCAGGTATCTCAGCAGGTTAGGGACTCGGTCCTTCGGAAGCGTCACACCCTCAGGGGCACGAAGCCGGGCTTCCCCGCTCGGCGCCGCTCGAGGCGTACCCCAGGGTCCCCTCCTGCCGAAGCCTGTTCTCGCCCGTGACCAGGTAGAACAGGGCACTCTTCGGGGCCGGAACTGTCGGGTCGGCCCAGGTCGTACCGGCCACGCGCGAGGCCGCGCAGGTGCCGTACCCTCCGGGCAGCGTGTTCAGAGGCCCGGAGTAGATGTTGAACTCCATCGATGCCGGCTCCCACGACCAGGTCAGCGTCTGCAGATCGGCGAGGATCTCCAGATCGTCCACCTCCCCGGGCGGTCGATTGGTCGAGGCGATGCCGCTGTCGAGTCGATACGAGGCGCCGTCCAGCGTCTGGCCCGCAATCGACTCGCCGATTGCATCCAGGCTCAGCCTGTAGCTCGTCGAGCTGGAAACCACACCCTGTGCCGGCCGACCACCCGCATTGAAGACCTGTTCCAGGAGCCGGTAGCTGGCGCTCGATTGCGCGAGGATCGAGGCCGGCATCGACGCGACGAACGCGACGACCACTAGCTTCCTGGACGGCCGCGCCGTCATCGGAGCATCACCAGGACGCGGATCGTTCCGATCCCTGAGTCGAGAGGCTCGAGGGCCTTGCCGAGGATTGTCCCCGGCTCGGGAGTGGTCGCCAGCATCGCGGCACCCGGCGTGGCTGAGCTGACCAGGAGATCGCCAGCGAGAATCGCGCCGTATCCCGCGTCGACGCGGACTTCGGCCACCGAGGCCATCGCGACCTCGACCCGGCCGTCTGCGGCCGGCGAGATGGCAATCCCGATGACCGTCCTGTCCTCCAGGCGATCGGCACGCTTTACCGAACCGCGCTCCTCCGCATCGTTGACGACGACGTCGCCGGCCTCGATCGCGGACCTGGTCGGGAAGAAATCGCTGAGCGGATGCCTGACATACGCCACGGAGCCCGGGTTGTCCCCGGGCGCCCCCTCGGGACCTCCCGACGGCGGGGAGTCCGGCCGCGGTGCTGGCGCCACCGGCTCTCCGGCTGCGGCCGCTGCCCGGACCTCGTTGGCTGAACCGGGCTGCAGACCCTGGAGGTGCTGCGGGACCGGATCGGCCGTTGCGCTCATCGGCTTGCCGAAGCCGATGCGCTGACGCAGATGGGCGGACGCCTTCATGTCGGGGTCGATATCACGGCCGACCTCCCTGGCCATTCCACGGTAGCGTTCGAGCGCGTTGAACGCCCGCAGGCCCGGCTTTGCCGCGTAGACTTGCGCGCCTGAGGCTTTGAGGGGAAGCGGCGACTCAAACTCCTTCCCGGAGACCGGAGGCATCTCCTCGAATCCGATCCGCAGGCCCGTGACCCAGTAGTCGAACTCAACGTCCGAACCGTGCGGCCCGCGAACCGAAAGCTCCCGCGACGTGACCGACTCGACCGCGAGCGCGACCGGCTCGCCGCGCGGTGTGAGATGCGCGGTCAACCCCAGGTCGGGATTTGCGGTCCATGCGAAGGTGGGATCGAGTGGAATGCGAGCGACCCCGCCGGTAAGCTTCGCGCTCCCCCTCGTATAGACGTTGACCTCGGACGACTCCGGCGCATGGTAGATGACGACCTGGTCCGGCTCGTTGGGGTGGTTCTGAACAAATGAGACCGCGCCGGTTCCCTGGATCTTGTAGGGGCTGGCGCCGATCCTGGCATAGGTACCGTCGTTCTCATCCCAATTGTGGATGCCGTGGTAAGACCTCGACCAAATCCCGTACCCGGACCAGGCGACGTTAACGTACGTTCCCGGGATAGCGAGTTGTTCGAAGCGTCCGGCCATGCCGCTGACGCTGGATGCGCTGGATGTGAAGTGACCGCCATAAGTCGCCCCGTCGCCGTAGACTCCTATGCCACCGGTCCCCGGGGCCACGAAGTAACCGCCGAATGCCGAGGCCCCGTCCCCGTTGCCGCGGACTCCTATGGAGCCGGATGCGTAGATCCCGTATCCAGCGTACCCGGCGTAGGCCCATGCGCTGCCCTCATCCAAGTCGCGAAAGAACCCACCAAAGGTGTTGCCGTAGCACTCGGTCCCCTGCCCCGCGAACGCGACCTTGCAGTACGCGCCGCTGCTCGACGCCACCAGGGCCCCCAGTGAGCCCGGTGCGGCGATCGCATCGACCACGGCCAATGACGGGTTCGCGGCAGTGAAGCGGATGTTCCCGGTCTTGGTCTGATAGTTCGAGGAGGTGTCCAGGTAGAAGGACGACGGCTGGCCGTTGAGCTGGTTCGCCGTCGTGGCCGTGGCGGCTGAGGTGGCGGTCGCAGCCGTCCCGGCCGTCGTGGCGTTGAGCGCATAACCTGTCGCCAAAACGCGAGTGCGCGGGGCCAGGGTCTCCGCCCCGATCGTGACCTCGAGCCAGACCCCGGAGTGGTCACGGAACAGATCGGCCATCGAGGCGTAAGTCCCCGGGCCAGAGCCATCGATCACCTGTCCGCTGCCGAGCGCGACGGCGAACAGCCCGCCCTCGACCGTGACCGCTTGCGCGTTGGCCGCGAGGTGCCGGTCGACGAGGATCTCGTTGCCACCGGTCTCGAGGTCGAAGAACCGGAAGTCCATGTCGTAGGCGCCGGTCAGGGGCTCGTCGGCCGCGCTGCGCAGCACCCCCTGGTAGTGGGTCAGCGCCGGGGGACTGGCGGCGAAAGGACCCCCCGGCACGACCAGCAGCAGGATCCCGCACAGCATCCACGCAACAGACGGACCCTTCCTCGTCATGATCATCTCCTCAATGGGTGATGTACCGGCATGGGACGCCTGCGTACCGAGTTGACTTCCGATGGGTTGTGCGGCGCCCGCCCCTCTACTAGGTA
>Ga0210379_10000031_pt1 | contig 31656 bp, 20 predicted proteins | sample PLMedo_2_FD_155468 | JGI IMG/M metagenome (GOLD analysis project Ga0210379, IMG submission 155468) | Groundwater sediment microbial communities from an aquifer in East River, Colorado, USA - PLM4_32_coex redo | ecosystem: Environmental > Terrestrial > Soil > Riparian zone | place: USA: East... | reverse complement strand
GGGAGGCGTGGCGTGAGCGACAGCAGGGACCGAGAGTTTCAGCGACCCATTCCGCCCGTTCTCTACGGCGCGCCTGATCTCCACGGCCCGCCCGATCTCCTCGACCCGCCCGATCTCCACGGCCCGGCCCCTCTCCGTCACCCCGGCGAATGCCGGGGTCCACTGGATGCCACGCGCGACGGAGAGGCACGCCTGCAGGCGCTGGTGCGGCGCTGCCGCGATCTGCACGAGGACACCGCGCTCACCGCGGTAGGCGAGTGGAAGGAGCGCCATCCGGGCGCCTGGGCGGTCGGGTATCTGCCGATCTACATCCCGGCGGAGATCCTGCACGCGGCCGGCGCGCTGCCCGTCGGCATCCAGGGAGGCGGGGATCGGACCGAGGTGATCCGCGGCGATGCCTACTTCCAGTCGTACATCTGCCGGCTGCCGCGCAGCACCGTCGAGCTGGGGCTCGCCGGGAAGCTCGACGCGCTCGACGGGATGATCTTCCCGGCGATCTGCGACGTCATCCGCAACCTCTCGGGAATCTGGACGCTGCTGTTCCCCGACCGTTACGTCCGCTTCCTCGACCTGCCGCAGAACTTCGACCCGGCGGTGGGGGGGAGGTTCTACCGCGAGCAGCTGGAGGCGCTGCTGAGCGACGTGTCGGCGCAAACCGGGGTCGCGAACCCGCGCGAGAGGCTGCGTGCCTCCCTGGAGCTGTTCGACGCGAACCGGGCGCTCATCCGCTCGCTGCACGCGGCGCGGGTGGAGGCCCCCGAGCGGATCCCGACTCATGAGGCGTACGTGGTGCAGCGGGCCGGGCATCTGCTTCCGGTCGAGGAGCACAACGCGCTGCTGCGGGAGTATCTCGACCTCGCAAGCCATCGCGAGGCCGTGCTGCAGGACAACGCCCGCGTGGTGCTGGTCGGTGCATTCTGCGAGCAGCCGCCTCTCGCGCTCATCCGCAGCCTGGAGATTGCCGGCTGCTACATCGTTGATGACGATTTCCTGCTCGGCAACCGGCTCCTCAGCGAGCCGGTCGGGGGAGACGGCGATCCGCTCGACCGGCTGGTCGCTGCGTTCCTCCGCCGGGGGACGCCGTGCTCCTCGATCTACGACCCGGAGGGGACGCGGGTCGAGCAGCTCGTCGAGCGGGTGCGCCGCACGCGGGCCGACGGGGTCGTCCTCGCGGCGCCGAGTTTCTGCGATCCGGCGCTGCTCGACCGCCCCGACTACCAGAAGGGACTGGAGCGGGCGGCGATTCCGTTCACCGCCTTCAAGTACGCCGAGAACACCGGGCAGCTCGGCGCCATCCGGGAACAGGTGGGGACCTTCGCCGAGTCGATCCGGCTATGGGGGGAGACGGCATGAGCACAGGGTCGACGCCGCAGCCCGCGCGCGACGCGGCGGTGCACAAGGAGAAGAGCATGGTCCTGCAGAAGGACATGCTCGCGGAGTACTTCGAGCGCGTCACGACCTCTCCCAAGGCGGGGCGCAAGGTGGTCTACACATTCGTCCCTGGAAACCTGACCGAGCTGATCCAGTCGTTCGACCTGGTGCCGGTGTACCCCGAGATCAACGCGCTGCAGAACGCCATGCGCAAGCGCTCGGACTCGTTCATCGCCGAGGCGGAGCGCGCCGGGCACAGCGAGGACGTCTGCACCTACGTCAAGTGCGACGTCGGCATGTCGATCGGCGGCAACATCGGCCCGAGCGGCGAGCAGATCCCGCCGCCCGACCTGCTGCTCCTTTCGTATACGGGCTGCTTCGTGTTCATGAAGTGGTTCGAGAACCTGCGCACCATGTACCAGTGCCCGGTGGTGATGCTCCACGTTCCGTACCAGGGGGAAGGGATGGTGACGCCGGAGATGCGCGACTACGTGGTGCGCCAGATCCGGGCCGAGCTGATCCCGGCGCTCGAGAAAGTGTCGGGACGCCCGTACGACGAGGAGAAGCTGCGCGAGCGGCTGCGTCTGAGCGCGCGCGCCGAGGACGGCCTGGTGCGGGCGCTCGCCTCGGCCAAGCACCGTCCCAGCCCGATCGACGCCTACTTCGGAGGGGTCTACTACGTCGGTCCGATCTTCACCGCCTTCCGCGGCACGCAGGGGTGCGTCGACTACTACGACTGCCTGAACGAGGAGATCGACGAGCGCATCCGCGCGCGGGTCGGGCCGGTGACGCCGGAGGGGCCGCTTGGGGAGGAGCGGTATCGCCTGGTGGTCGAAGGACCGCCGAACTGGACCCACTTCCGCGAGTTCTGGAAGCTGTTCTACGACCAGGGGGCCGTGGTCGTCGCCTCGAGCTATACCAAGGTCGGCGGCCTCTACGACCGCGGCTTCCGGCACGATCCCGATCATCCGCTCGAGACGCTCGCGGACTACTGCCTCGGCTGCTACACGAACCTCAGCCTGCCGTCGCGGGTCGAGCTCCTGACGCGCTACGTGCGGGAGTACGAGGCCGACGGCTTCCTCATCCACTCGGTCAAGAGCTGCAACTCGTTCTCGGCCGGCCAGCTCCTGATCATGCGGGAGGTGGAACAGCGCACCGGCCTCGCCGGCGGGTTCCTGGAATCGGACCTGGTCGACTCGCGCTACTTCTCCGCAGCGAACCTGAAGAACCGGCTGGAAAGCTACCTGCAGATGATCGAGCAGAAGCGCCGGGGAGGGGTGGCCGCGTGAGCGTCTATCTCGGAGTCGACCTCGGCTCGACCACGACGAAGGCGGTGATACTCGATCGCGACGAGAAGATCCTGGGCCGCGGCATCACCAACACCCGCAGCGACTATCAGGTCGCAACCGCCGTCGCCGAGACGGAAGCCCGGATCAACGCGCGCTTCACGATCCTGCGCCGCCTGCTCGAGGCCGAGGGAAGCGGGGTGGAGATGCTAGACGCGCTGGTCTCCCGCTTCGCGGTGCGCGCGTTCCTGTTCCGGCTGGCACGGCTGCGGCGCCTGGCGCTGGCGCACGCGGGCTCGGCGGGTGGACCGGTCACGGAGCGGCTGCGCCTGGCACTCGAGTCGATCTTCGAGCGGATCGAGGCGGACGTCCGCCTGAATCCGGAGGCGGCCGCGCGCCTCAAGCGCTCGTTCTTCCGCGATCTCGTCGGCGTCGCGTGGATGTCGCTCGCCGAGTCCGAGGCGGCGAAGTTCGACCTCGACTTCGAGGACCTGATGGGGGTCTTCGACGTCGTCATCCTGAAGGAGGAGAACACCGTCCTCGACTTCGACTTCGCCGAGACCATCCTGGCCGGACACGATCCCGTCTCGGGGAACGGCGCCGACCCGCGGGTGGTGCGGGAGGCGGTGGCGGCCGCGGCGCGCGAGCCGCTCGAGGTGCTGAACCTCGCGGGGACCGGCTACGGCAGGCAGCGGCTGCCGTTCCGCAAGGACCAGATTCGCAGCGAGATCCTGTGCCACGGCCTGGGGGCCCACTACTTCTTCCCGGCCACCCGGTCGGTCCTCGATATCGGCGGCCAGGACACCAAGGCGATTCAGATCGGCGGGGATGGGATCGCCACGAACTTCCAGATGAACGACCGCTGCGCGGCGGGGTGCGGCCGCTACCTGGGTTACATCGCTGACGAGCTGAACCTCTCGCTCGACGAGCTCGGGCCCCTGGCCCTCACCGCGACGCGGCGCGTGCAGGTCTCCTCCACCTGCACGGTCTTCGCCGGCGCCGAGCTGCGCGAACGGCTGGAGCTGGGGGAGAGGCGCGAGGACATCCTCGCGGGCTTGCATCGCGCCATCGTGCTGCGCGCGATGTCGCTGCTGTCGCGCTCGGGAGGGGTGCGGGAGGAGTTCACCTTCACGGGCGGCGTTGCCCGCAACCCGGCCGTGGTGGCGGCGCTGCGTGAACTGGTGATCGAGAACTACGGCGGCGTCACGCTGAACATCCACCCCGATTCGATCTACATGGGGGCGGTCGGGGCCGCCCTGTTCGCGCGCCGGGACCTGCCGATGGAGGGACTCGAGATGGAGCCGACCCGATGACGCTGACCGCGGGGATCGATGTGGGGGCGAGCGCCGTGAAGACGGCGATCGTCGCGTTCGACGGGGAGGCGCCGCGCGTGCTCGCGCTGGTGACGGAGCGGATCCGCAAGCGCGAGCTGCGCGCTGTGGTGGCGGGGAGCTTCGAGCGAGCGTTGGCGCGGGCCGGGGTGACCACGGCCGACGTCGCCTACGTCGCTGCCACCGGGGCGGGGGAGATGGTCGAGTTCCGGCGCGGCCAGTTCTACGGGATGACCTCGCATGCGCGCGGCGCCACGTTCCTCGTGCCCGAGACGCGGACCGTCCTCGACGTGGGGGCGCTGCATGCCCGCGCCATCCGGGTGGACGAGCGCTCGCGAGTGCTCGCCTACAAGATGACCGGCCAGTGCGCGTCGGGGACGGGCCAGTTCATCGAGAACATCGCCCGCTATCTCGGCGTGCCGATCGCGGAGGTCGGAGAGCGGTCGCTGCGCGCGCTGGCGCCTGAGCTCCCCTCCGGCATCTGCGCGGTGCTGGCCGAGACCGACGTCATCAACATGGTGAGCCGAGGCATCACGCCCGAGGATATCTTGAAGGGGATTCACGTCTCGGTCGCGAACCGCCTGGTGCGGCTGCTCGCGTCGGTGCAGGCGGAGTCGCCGGTGCTGATGACGGGCGGTCTGGCGCACGACCGGGGTCTGCTGCAAGCGGTGCGCGATCAGGCCGAGGCGAGCGGGCTGCTGCTTACGGTCGGCTCCCACGAGCACTCGGTCCTCGCCGGGGCGATCGGCGCGGCGCTGTGGGGCGAGTGGCGGCTGCGCAAGCTCGCGGCGTAGGGAAATACGGGGACACAATACTCAATTCGCGACCCGGCACGATGGAGCACCGTCTCGCAGTGAATTGAGTATTGTGTCCCCGTATTTCCTTGTCCAGGCGATCAGGCGCGTGTACCATACCTGCCATTCAGGCGCTCGCGGAGCGGTTGAACGAGATGCGCGGGTTGGCCCCCCCGAGCGATCACCCGCTGTTCGGGGCGATCGCCCGGTCAGGCTACCTGTGCGCGGTGGCGAACGCGGCCCGCGCAGATTCCGGGCGCCGGCCTGACGAGGACCGTTAGTGGCAGCTGGAACGAAGCGCGCCAAGGCCACGCCGCGAGTGGCGAAGGGCACCGTACGCGGGCGCCTGCGCGCCAGCGATCCGTTCGAGCTCATCCGCTGGCTAGCCCTCAGCCAGCCTGACCCCCGCAAGGCGCTGGCCGAGCTGGTCCAGAACAGCCTCGACGCCGGCGCGGGCCGCATCCGCATCACCCGGATCCGGGAGCGGGGGCACGCTTGCCTCAAGATCCTCGACGACGGCGAGGGAGTCATCCCCGATCTCGATCGGTCGGCGGCCCTGCGCTACATCGCGACTCATATCGGCCACAGCCGCAAGCGCTCGCTCTCCCCGAAGGAGCGCCTGGCGTTGATGACGCAGGGGCAGTACGGCATCGGCCTGCTTGGGTTCTGGAGTCTCGGCGAGACGCTCGAGATGCGCAGCCAGGTTGACGGCCACACGTCGCACCGCCTCGTCCTCCATCGCGACCGGGCCGACTTCGTGGTCGAGCCGCTGCGTGGGCGGTTGCCGCTCGGGGGAACCTGGACCGAGGTCGTCGTCGTTGGGCTGCATCGCGAAGCGATGCCGGTGCTCACCGGGCGGCGCGCCGCCGATTATCTGGCCGTCGAGCTGCGGGGACAGCTTCTGTCGCGCCAGGTCGAGGTCGAGGTCGAGGATCGGATGTCGCGCGGGCGCGCGCCCAAGCGAGTTGTCGTGCGGCCGCCGCGGTTCCTGGGGGAACGGATCGAGGGAATCGGCGGGGTCGAGGTGCCGGGCTACCCGCCCATCCGGCTCGAGCTCTACCTGTCCGGGGAGCCCACGCCGGACGGGGATCGTCGTGGGCTGGCGGTCTATGCCGCGGGGACGCTGGTCGCGGAGGGGTTCCAGGATCTCGCCGCGATCGGCCTCGATCGTCCTCCGTGGACGGACGAGCGGCTGTCGGGGTTCGTCGACTTCGCCGGCTTCCAGGTCTCGCCCGGAAGCCGGCGCGGCGTCGTACCCGACGCCGCTGCCGGAGCGTTCGCCGCAGCGCTCGCCTCGGTGGAGCCCGCGCTGCTCGCCGTCCTCGAACAGCACGAGCGGCGGCGCGAGGAGGAGATCGACCGCGGCATCGTCCGCGACCTGCAGCGGGCCTTTCGAGACTTCTACCGCCAGCGGCCGCGCTACGCCATGCTCCCGATCCATGAGGAGGCGGGCGCGGGGCAGGCCGGTGAGGGTGAAGGACCGGGGGCGGGGGAGGGCGTTGACGCGCCTGCTAGCGAGGGCGAGCCGCTCGCGGTCGACATACGGACGACGGCGGTCGACCTGCTTCCACCCGGGCCGCTCGCCTCCGTGCGGATCGTCCCAAGGTCCGTGCAGATCGAGTGCGGGGGGAGGAAGGTGGTCCGCGCGCTGGCGCTTGACGCCGCGGGTCGGCCGCTCGATCGGGCGCTCACGTGGCGTTGGGAGGCCCTGGGAGCGGTCGGCCAGCTCGAGGCCACGGACGGCCACCCCGAGCGAACGACCGTCATCGCCTCGGAAGCCCCTGCGGAGGGGACTCTCCGGGTCACCGGGCAGGAGGGGGGGCAGACGTGCTCGGCGGAGGCAACGGTCGAGGTGCTGGATCAGCTTCCGGCGCGCGGTGGCGAGGGGATTCCCGAGCCGGACCTGGTGCACCTGCCCAGCGCCCCATGGCGGTCGCGGATGCACGACGGGCGCTGGCAGGTCAACGCCGGCCACCGCGAGTACCGCGCAATCGCCGACCGCCCCGCCCTCAAGCTGCGCTACCTGGCGATGCTCTTCGCCAAGGAGATCGTGCTGCGCAGCAGCCAGGACCCCCGCCTGGAGAGGCCGCTCGAACAGCTTGTCGAGGTGGCCTCCTTCGCCGATCGCAACATCTCGTCCCGCGGCGGCCGTCGCCGGCGCGAGGACGAGGAGACGGTCGAAGAGCCGCGGCGCTGACGAGTTCCTGGCCGGCTGCGCGTTGACAACCCCGTCCTGCGGCCGAAGGTGAACGGTTGGGGAAATACGGGGACACAATACTCAATTCGCTGCGAGACGGTGCTCCATCGTCCCGGCTCGCGAATTGAGTATTGTGTCCCCGTATTTCCCACCAAGGAGGAAACCATCATGGCTCCAATTCTTCGTTCCGCCACGGGAACGTGGCACGGTGATCTGAGGAGTGGGAAGGGGACCATCGACAGCCCCAGCGGCGTGCTGGACGAGACTCCTTTCACGTTCGCGACGCGGTTCGAGAACGCGAAGGGGACGAATCCGGAGGAGCTGATCGCGGCGGCGCATGCGGCCTGCTTCAGCATGGCGCTCTCGAATTACCTGAGCACGCAGGGGCACGTCCCCGACACGATCACGACGAAGGCGACGATCACGCTGGAGGAGGGGCGCATCCACCGGATGCACCTCGAGACGCGCGGCAAGGTAGCAGGGCTCGACGCCGCCACTTTCAAGCGCCTCGCGGACGAGGCGGAGAAGAAGTGCCCCGTGTCGAACCTCCTTCGTCCCGGGCTCACGATCACTATGGGTGCGAGCCTGACGTAGCGAACGCGCGACGCCGGGGAGGCATGGGTGCCACGTCTCCCCGGCGTCGGTGCGTCTATCTAGGACGGCTCAGTTCGGGCAGAGGACCTGCGGGCACAGAAGCTGTTCGCAGTGGACGTACTTGCTCGTGATCCCCCAGCTGATCGGCTCGCCGCAGCAGCCGGTGCCGCGCGCTCCCACGACCTTCGAGTGGGCCGCGTTGTTGTAGTAGATGCAGACGCCCGGGCCGGCGATCGCCTGGGCCGTCGGGGCCGTGGCCACCAGGACGCCGAGCGCCACGATGATGGCGAAGGCCAGCAGGACGAGACTCCGGCCACGCAGCAGCTTCTGGATTCGCTTCATCTTCTCTTCTCCTGTCCCCCGGGAGCGGGGGTGACGGGCGCGCAGCGCCGGGCTGCAGGCGGCCGCGCGCCTCGGGATGTCAGAATGCGGGGGTATTCTACCCGGCCGGCGCTGTCGCGGGAAGCTGGCTTGCGGAGCGCCGCTCGTACCGGCGACCAGCCGACGTGGTCATCCCCTCCGTCCTTCCGGCACGTTCCTTGCGAAGCAAGGGTGGGTGACGGCGGGCGACTGCGCCCGCCGGTTGCACGAGCCCTCGAGGAAGGGGCTGCGGAAGCGTGGAGCCGGACGCGCTGCCGGTCCGGACAAGTACAACCTGGCTCCAGGAGGTCAAGGGTCGTCCGCGTCGGGCTACAGTTCGGAAACTGCGTCATCTGACGCTCCCGACATGACGACATCTGCCCCACCTGGATGATTCCCGGAATCGAGATGGAGGGTGGCGCCGCAACCCATCCGCCGCTCCCCGGTCGCCGGGATCTCGGAGCCAATCTGCCGCCATGAAGACAATCATCGAGCCGTTCCGGATCAAATCGGTCGAGCCGCTGCGGATGACCACGCCCGAGCAGCGCCGCGAGATCCTCGCCCGCGCCGACTGGAACCTGTTCCGCATTGCCGCCGAGGACATCCTGATCGACCTGCTCACCGACTCCGGCACCGGAGCGATGTCGGCGGAGCAGTGGGCCGGGATCATGCGCGGCGACGAGTCGTACGCCGGCGCCCGCTCCTGGTTCGTGTTCGAGCGCCGGGTGCGGGAGCTGACCGGCTTCAAGCACATCATCCCCACCCACCAGGGACGCGCGGCGGAGCGGATCCTCTTCGCCTGCCTTGGGGTCGCGGGGAAGATCGTGGTGGCGAACACCCACTTCGACACCACCCGCGCCAACGTCGAGTACCTGGGCGGGCGCGCGATCGACATTCCGATCGCAGAGGCGCGCCGCCCCGCCGACGAGCACCCGTTCAAGGGAAACCTCGATCTCGCGGAGCTCGAGCGGATTCTCGGCGGCGCGGAGGGGGAGGTGGCGTGCGTCCTCGCCACCGTCACCAACAACTCCGGCGGCGGCCAGCCGGCGTCGCTCGCGAACCTGAAGGCGGCGAGCGCTCTCTGCCGCGGGCGCGGCGTGCCGTTCTACCTCGACGCCTGCCGCTTCGCGGAGAACGCCTACTTCATCAAGCTGCGCGAGCCGGGGCAGGGGGAGCGCACCGTCGAGGCGATCGCGCGCGAGATGTTCGGGCTCGCGGACGGCGCCACCTTCAGCGCCAAGAAGGACGGGCTCGCGAACATCGGCGGCTTCCTGGCCTCGAACGACGACCGGCTGTCACGGCAGGAGAAGGAGCTGCTGATCCTGACCGAGGGGTTTCCCACTTATGGAGGGCTGGCGGGGCGCGACCTCGAGGCGATCGCGGTGGGGCTTTCCGAGGTCGTGCAGGAGGACTATCTCAAGTACCGCATCGCCTCGACCCGCTACCTCGGGGAGGGGCTGGTGCGGGCGGGGCTTCCGATCGTCCAGCCCCCGGGAGGGCACGCGATCTACATCGACGCCGGCGCCTTCCTGCCGCATATCCCGCCGGCGCAGCTGCCGGGCCAGGCGCTCGCCTGTGCCTTCTACGAGGAAGGGGGGATCCGTGGCGTCGAGATCGGGACCCTGATGTTCGGCGGGACCGATCCGGTCACGCATCACGAACGCTTCGCCGCGCTCGAGCTGCTGCGCCTCGCCATCCCGCGCCGCGTCTACACGCAGAGCCATATCGACTACGTCATCGAGGTGGCAGCCGAGGTGGCGCGCCGGAAGGAGGCGCTGCGCGGCTTGCGAATCGTCGAGGGGGCGGAGCATCTGCGGCACTTCACGGCGCGGCTGCGGCCGCTGTAGCCGGCGCTCGTTCGGGAACCGGGTGACACGCTCCCTCCAGCGGTGGGCGGCGTCGGCGGTTCCTACGCCGAGGCGCTATCGTTTCTTCTGCTTCTCGACGACCACCCGCCCATCCGCATTCAGGTAGACGCGATACTTGTTCCTGTCCTTGCACGAGGCGAGGTAGTCGTTCTCGGCCTGCACCTTGACCGCCACAACCTCGCCGCACGGCAATCCGTGGAGCGCGATGACCGCTGTGAGGTCCTTCTTCAGCGCTTCCTCGTCTTTGGCAGCCGACGGTCCGGCGGCGAGCGCCGCCACGACCAGCGCTTGGGTCAGAGACACGGTGAGTGTGTTCATGAGGCGTCCCCTGTTCAGCTTTGTACGGTGGCGAACTTTTCCGAATCCGCGAGCACGCCCCAGATCGCCTCGCGCGAGGACACGATGGCGGATGCGAGCTTCTGGTCCGCGTCCTGCAGCAGCGTCAGCACCTTCATCATCAAGAGGTCGAAGGACTGGCGTAGATCCCCCATCGTGAACGCCGCCTTGCCGTCGTAGAACTCGCGGAACCTGTCCAGCAGATCGTCGACCTGGTTCTTGAGCGTGATCTTGGTGAAGAGGCCGATCGCCTTGGTCTCCTTGAGCTGTGCCCCCAGCGTGTTCAAGTCCAGCTCCGGGGCCACGGCGGGCGCCGGTGGCATGGACGGGGCGGCCTTGCTGGCGGCCACTGCTGCCGGGGCTCCTGCGCTTGCCGCTGGTGGGGCGGCAGGTGCGGAGCGCGGTGTCGCCGGCGCTGGTGGCTTGGCGGCGGGTGCGGGGGGCGGCGTCGCCGGCGCTGGTGGCGTGGCGGCAGGTGCGGGCTGCGGCATCGCAGGTGCGGTGGGCTCGGCCGCAGGTGCAGGGGGTGGCGTCGCCGACGCTGGTGGCTTGGTGGCAGGTGCGGGCTGCGGCGTTGAAGGCGCGCTCGGCTCGGCGGCAGGCTTCGGCGTGTCCGGGTGGGCAGCGGCGATCGGGGGCTCCGAGGCCGGCGCGGCCCGCTCGAGGTGGGCGCACCCCGCCGTGAGCAGCGACAGCAGCAGAGGAGCGTAGGCGACGCGCATCGACCCCTCCCTCATCCTGGAAAGGGTATTTAATCACTAAGCGGCCGGGCTCGAGAGGGGTCCCGAGTCCGGCTCCATGCTACGCTGCCGGCGATGGTGACGCCTTTCGACGACCTCCCCCGCGTCCTCCCCGGCGCTGAAGTCCTGCTCGACGGGAAAGACCTCGAGCCGTTCGGCTCGGATCACCTCGGGTTTCGCGGCCGGCCGGGCGCGGTGGTGCGCCCGCGCTCCGCGGAGCAGGTTGCGGCGCTGCTGGCGCTCTCGGCCGAGCGCGGATTCGCCGTGGTGCCGCGTGCCGCGGCCACGAACCTCTGCGGATCGTTCGTCCCCCGCCCGGACGCGGTCGTCGTGGACATGACCGCGATGAATCGCATCGTCTCGGTGGAGGAGGGATCGTTGCGCGCGGTCGTCGAGCCGGGCGTCATCAACGCGGCGCTCCAGGAGCAGCTCGCGCCGCTCGGGCTCTGCTGGTCGCCCGATCCCGCCTCGCGGCCGATCTCGACGATCGGCGGCAACATCGCGACGAACGCCGGCGGCCCGGGGTGCATCAAGTACGGCGTCACCTTCCATCACGTTCACGCGCTGCAGGTCGCCCTGGCGGACGGAAGGGTCGTCGAGCTGCGCGATGACGATCCGCTCGACCTTCTCGGAGTGGTGATCGGATCGGAGGGGACGCTGGGACTCGTGACGCGCGCGGAGCTGCGTCTGCGTCGCCTGGCATCCACCGCGTGGATGGCCATGGCCTCCTTCCCCCGGATCGAGGAGGCCGCCGCGGCCGTGTCGTCGATCATCGCGGAGCGGATCGGCGCCTCCGCGCTCGAGCTGCTCGACCGCCGTGGGGTGGAGATCATCGACGCGTGGCGTCCCTCGGGCTACCCGCGGGAGCCAGGGGCGCTGCTGTTCGCCGAGGTGGACGGCGAGCCGGAGGAGGTTGCTGCGGAGGCGGCACGCTTGCTGGCCGTGCTGAAACGCGCGGACCCGGGCGTCCACGTGGCGCGAACGGCCGCCGAGCGCGCGGCGCTGTGGGCCGGGCGGCTGGAGTTCGGGCAAGCGATGACGGCCGGCGGCAAGCGCTACTTCGTCAACGACGTCACCGTGCCGCGTCAGCGGATTCCGGAGATCGTCGCCCGGGTCGGGGAGATCGTGGCGCGGCTCAGGCTCGATGTCCCGATCGTCGCGCACGCCGGCGACGGGAACGTCCATCCCGTGATCATCTATGACGACCACGAGCATGACGCTGTCGTCGCAGCGGCGTCGGAGATCACCGACGCCGCGCTCGACCTCGGCGGGACGATCACGGGAGAGCACGGCGTCGGCAGCGACAAGCTCCCGCACATGGCTCGCCGCTTCAGCGCCGCGGAACTCGGCTCGTTCCGGGGGATCAAGCGCGCTTTCGACCCGCAGGGGCGGTTGAATCCGGGCGTGCTGCTGCCGCCCCCGTCGCCGGGAGAGCGCGTGGACGCTGCGCTCCGGGAACTGGTTGCCGCCGCTCTGTCGGGAGCGACGCTGCGTCCCGCGCCCTTCCGCGTGGGGGCAGAGGCCGATGTCGAGATCGACGAGGAGAACCTGACCGTTACCGCGGCGGCGGCCGCCCGCTGCGAGGACGTGCGAATGCTGCTGGCGGACCGCAGGCTTCGCTGCCCCGCGCTCGCGGGGATCGGAACCGTCGGCGAGGCCGTGCAGGCGCCAGCGGCCCGCGGCTCGGTTCGCCCCTCGCTCCTCGCGGTCGAGGCCGAGATGGCGCACGGCCGGGTCCGCTTCGGAAGCGCCGCGATCAAGGACGTCGCAGGGCTTGACGCGAAGCGCCTCGTCACCGGCTCAGGCGGCGGGCTCGGCGTCGTGCTGCGGGCGACGTTTCGCGTGGACCCGGCGTAGCAGGCCCCGTCTGCCGGGGCGCCCGATCCCCGCGATGCTGCGCGGAGTATCTGGGAGGAGGCAAGCTGGCAGATCAGGTATGATCGGCCGCGGACCGGGCCGAAACCCAGCTTGCCGTTCGTCCTCGCCGGAGAATGGTCCGCGGCCTTCGCCCGAGGCCCGGAGGGATCACGCATGGCACCGAGGAACCTCGTCATCCATGGATACGAGACGTCCAACAACCTGAAGGTCCTGCTCGCACTGTCGTACAAGGGGATCGCCCACGAGTTCCGCAAGATCGACCCCTCGGCGCGCGAGGAGATCGTCCGCATCTCCGGGCAGTTCCTCACGCCCGTGATGGTCCATGGCGAGACCGTCCTGTTCGACTCGGCCGCGATCCTCCGCTACCTGGACGCCAACTTCCCCGACACCCCCAAGCTGTACGGAACGGATAAGCAGCAGCAGTGGGAGATCGAGGACTGGGAGCGCTTCGGCCGCGGCGCGCTGGCGGAGCCGATGATGCGCGTCGTGCACGGGGGCACGGCGGTCACCCCCGCGGTGCGGGCGGACGCGGAGGCCGCGTTCGCCGGCGCGGTGCAGCGGCTGGAGGCGCGGCTCGAGGGGCGGAGCTGGCTCGTCGGCGACGCGCTCACCGCCGCGGACCTCACCTGCGGCGCAGTCATCTACCGGATCCGCTCGAGCGGCATGCTCCCCTGGCCCGCGGGCTGCCCGCGCTCCGAGGATCTCTCTGCGCGGGTGATGGCGCTGCGGCGCCCATGAACCAATCCGTGAAAGGGCACAAACACAACCTCAGGGCTATCGCGCGGCGCGCCATGATCGATCGCGGGCTGCTGCCCGACTTCTCCCCTGCGGTGGCGGCGGAAACCGCCGGTCTCGTGGCGCCGCAGGTCGAGCGCGACTCGGCTGTCCGGGACCTCCGGGGTCTGCTGTGGATGTCGATCGACAACGACGATTCCCGCGATCTCGATCAGCTCTCGTTCGCCGAGGCGGCGGGCGCGGGCGCGACCCGGATGCGGGTCGCGATCGCGGACGTCGACGCCCTGGTGACGAAGGGGTCGGCCGTCGATGGGCACGCCGGGCACAACACGACGTCGGTCTACACGGCCGCCGAGATGTTCCCGATGCTCCCCACGGAGCTTTCGACCGACCGCACGTCGCTCGGGGAGGATGACGATCGTCTGGCGATGGTCGTCGAGATGCTGGTGCGCGACGACGGCTCGCTGGCGGAATCGGACGTCTATCGAGCGCGGGTCGTGAATCGCGCCAAGCTGGCCTACGACAGCGTGGCCGCCTGGCTCGAGGGGGAGGGGCCCGCTCCCGGGCGGGTCGCGAGCGTCCCCGGGATCGACGCCCAGCTCCGCCTTCAGGACCGCGTGGCACAGGCGCTGCGGACGGTGCGCCACCAGCACGGCGCGCTCAGCCTGCAGACGATCGAGCCCCGCGCCGTGTTCGAGGATGGCACGCTCGCCGATCTCCGGCTCGACGAGAAGAACCGCGCCAAGGAGCTGATCGAGGACCTCATGATCGCCGCCAACGGCGTTACGGCGAGGTTCCTGGAGGCGCATGGGCTGCCGTCGTTGCGCCGTGTGCTGCGATCGCCCGAGCGCTGGGAGCGAATCGTCCACCTCGCAGCGGGTGTGGGCGAAACCCTCCCGCCCGAGCCGGACGCCGTCGCCCTCGAGGCGTTCCTGATGACGCGCCGCCGGGCCGACCCGGTCACCTTCCCCGACCTCTCGCTGGCCGTCGTCAAGCTGATGGGGCGCGGCGAGTACGAGGTGGAGCTTCCCGGTGGTACGACGCCGGGACACTTCGGCCTCGCGGTCCACGACTACACGCACTCGACCGCGCCGAACCGGAGGTTCCCCGATCTCGTGACTCAGCGCCTGCTCAAGGCCGGGATCGCCGGTCGTCCGTCCCCCTACCGCCCCGACGACCTCGAGGAGCTGGCGCGCCACTGCACGCAGCAGGAGGACAACGCGAACAAGGTCGAGCGCCAGGTGCGGAAGTCCGCGGCGGCTCTCCTCATGGAGTCGAGGATCGGTGAACGGTTCGAGGGCATGGTCACCGGTGCGTCCGAGAAGGGGACCTGGGTCCGGCTGTTCCGCCCGCCGGTGGAGGGACGGGTGGTCGCGGGAGCCGAAGGGCTCGACGTCGGCGAGAAGGTCACGGTCGAGCTCGTCGAGACGAACGTCGAGCGCGGGTTCATCGACTTCACGCACCACCCCGGACACGGCGCCGCGGGGCGAGCAGCCTAGAAGTGGTTTCATAACCGCGTCCGGGCTTCGGCCGGCTCCGGGCCGGCTGGCCTTCGTTGGCCCGCCTTGCCGGGTCCACCAACCCGCCCGCGGCGTGCCGCCTTGGCCAGCCGCCCCTCGCGCGGCCTCGGGCCAGCGGACGGGGTTATGAAACCACTTCTAGCCACGCCCGGGCTGCCGCAGCGGGCGGGGAGCGAGCGCACCGATTATTGTGTCGTCCCGTTGCAACGTCCCACCGTTCTCATCCGTCATGGTAGGCAAGGCGGCTCGTGTCGCCGTACCCCGCAACGCCGGATTCGTGGAGTGCTGCACCGGCCATGCGGGATCCGGGCTGGATTGGGTCGTAGGAGGAGCGGCGAGATGAGGGACTTCGTGCGGGACCTGCGCCACGGCGCGCGGATGCTGGCGCGGAGCCCCGGCGTGACGGCGGCGGCGATCCTGGCCCTGGCTCTGGCGATCGGCGCGAATACGGCGATCTTCAGCGTCGTCAATGCCGTGCTGCTGCGGCCGCTTCCATATCCCGATGCCGATCGCCTGCTGAGCGTGCATCAGCGGTGGGATACCTCCCCGGACGAACACGACGTGCTGGCGACCGACGACGTGGTGGAATTGCGCGAGGGGTCCGCGGAGGTCATGCAGGTGGCGGGGTACTTCTCGCCGGTCGGCGGCTTCGCCCTCACCGGCGATGGGGAGCCGGAGCAGGTGGCCGGCACGGCAATGAGCGCGGAAGCGTTCGACGTCCTGGGGACTCCCCCGGCCCTCGGGCGCGCCTTCCTTCCCGACGACGACCGTCCGGGCGCCGAGCCGGTCGTGGTCCTGAGCCATGCTCTCTGGCAGCGGCGGTTCGGGGGGGACCCGACCATCGTCGGGCGCTCCCTCTCCGTGAACTCGCAAAACCACACTGTCGTCGGCGTGATGCCGGCGGGATTTCGTTTCCCCCGCGATACGGTCGCCGACCTCTGGCCGATCTTTCGCCCCGAGCGCTCGGAGAGCCGGCCGCCGTACTATCTCCAAGCGGTCGCACGCCCGCGCCCGGGTAAGGGCCAAGCAGAGGTGCAGGGCGCGCTGCAGGCGGTCACGCGGCGGATCAAGGAGCGGTTCCCGGACGGATCCACCGACTGGAGGCTCGACGCCGCGCTCCTGAAGGACGAGGTAGTGGGCAACGTACGGCCGGCGCTGCTCCTCCTGCTCGGCGCCGTGGCGCTCGTGCTGCTCATCGCCACGGCGAACATCGCGAACCTGTTGCTCGCCCGCGCCACCGCCCGCCGCAAGGAGATGGCGATCCGCGCCGCGCTCGGCGCCACCTGGACCCGCTTGGCCCGTCAGCTCGTCACCGAGAGCCTGATCCTGGCGGGCGCAGGGGGGCTGCTCGGGATGCTCCTGTCGCTCTGGGGGACCGAACTCCTGGTCCGCCTCGGCCCGCGCAACCTGCCACGTCTCCAGGAGGTGGGGATCGACCTGCGCGTCCTCCTCTACACAGGGGCCGTGACCATTCTGAGTGGGATCCTGTTCGGCCTCGCGCCCGCCGCCCGGGCCACATTCGTCGGGCCCGCCTCGGCGCTGCTCGCGGGCACCCGGGGCACGACCGACCGCGGTGGCAGGCGGCTTCGCAGCCTGCTCGTCGTCAGCGAGTTCGCGCTCGCGGTCATGCTCCTCTGCGGGGCCGGTCTGCTCATCCGGAGCTTCCTGCAGTTGCAGGACGTGAATCCCGGCTTCGAAACCGGTGGAATCCTGACCGCGTCGATCTCGCTGCCGGAGGCCCGTTACGCCGACGGGGCGGCGCGCTCCGTCTTCTTCCGGCAGCTCGTGGAGCGCGCCGGGAAGCTCCCGCGGGTGCAGGCGGCGGCGATCTCCATGTCGCTGCCGCCGAACCTGTTGGTCATGAGCAACCCGTACACCGTCGAAGGACGGCCTCTCCCTCCCGGCAGGAACCCGCCCGCCGTCGCGCAGCTTCTGATCGGCGGCGATTACTTCCACGCGCTGGGGGTGCCTCTCCTGCGCGGTCGCGACTTCACCGAGGCTGATGCCGATGGAGCGCCGGGGGTGATCATCATCAGTGAGACGATGGCCGCGACGCTGTTCCCGGGCGAGGACCCGATCGGGCGACGGCTCCAGCTCGGCGACCCGAACCCGGAATCACCCTGGATCACCATCGTCGGCGTGGCCGCCGACGTGAAGTACACCGGCCTCGACCGCACGCCCGAGCCGACGATGTACACCCCGTATGACCAGAACCTGTGGTGGCCGACGATGTACCTCGTCGTGCGCTCGTCGGTCGATCCCGCCGGGCTCACTCAGGCGGTCCGCTCGCAGGTCGCGTCGCTCGACCCGCTGCTCCCGGTGGCGCGAGTGCGCACCATGGACGAGCTTCTGGGGCAGTCGGTGGCGGAGCCGCGGTTCCGGACGACGCTTCTCGCGATCTTCGCGGCGGTGGCGCTCCTGCTTGCCACGGTCGGCATCTACGGCGTGCTCTCCTACTCCGTCGGGCAGCGCACCCAGGAGATCGGCATCCGGATGGCGCTCGGCGCTCAGGGACGGGATGTGCTCACCCTCGTCCTCAGACAGGGAATCACGCTGGCTGGACTCGGGCTAGCGATCGGGCTGGCGGCGGCGGCGGCGCTCAGCCGCGTCCTCGCCAGCCTCCTGTTCGGCGTGGGTCCGATGGATCTGGCGACCTTTGGCGCGGTTGCGCTCGTGATGCTGGCCGCGGCGCTCCTCGCTTGCTACGTCCCGGCCCGGCGTGCGACCCGGGTCGATCCGCTGGTGGCGCTCCGGACGGAGTAGCGCGAGGCGGTCGGCGCCCCACCCCAGTTCGGCCAGCTCGCTGCGCGAGGGCGGGCGCCCGGGGGCACCTCCGCACGGAGCTGACTCCGGATGACGCCATTACCACAACGTCAGGCCGGTCCCCTCGGCCCGATTCCGAGCTCGACGGCGTGGGGGCGCAGCGCGTCGATGACGAGCTCGATCTGCGCCGCGAGTTCCACGCCGAGGAGATCCGCCCCCGTGGTGATCTCGTGGCGCTCGACCTTTGCCGCGAACGCCTTGTCCTTGAGCTTCTTCTTGACGCTCGCGGCGGTGAGCGTCGCCACTCCTTCGGGGCGGACCAGGCAGGCGGCGACGACGAAGCCGGTCAGCTCGTCGCAGGCGAGGAGCGCCTTGTCGAGCGGCGTGCGGTGTGGCCGGCCCCACTTGGTGTAGTGGGCCGAGACGGCGTAGGCAATTTCCTCCTCGCCGCACCTCTGCAGCCAGGCCACGATGCGGCTGGGATGGTCCTCCGGCCACTGCTCGTAGTCCGCGTCGTGCAGCATCCCCGCGATCCCCCACTGGTCGGCGTCGCGCGCGCCCGCCCCGTAGCGCTCGGCCGCTCGCCGCATGACGATCTCGACCGCGCGCGCGTGCTTGCGCAGCGAATCGGTCCGGGTCCATTCGCAGAGGTGGGTCCAGGCTTCCGCGCGGGTCAGCATCGCACTTCCAACGGCCCAGGACCGGAGCGACCGGCGGGTCGATACGCGGCTTCGGCGTCGGACGCCATCGAGGCTACCCCTTCAGCGTCAGCGTCCCGGTGGCGTGCTCGCCGTCATCCCCGATCTCGGCATGGGTGCCGCGAAACTCGCCCTCGGTGAAGGCGCCGGCGAAGGTGAAGGTGCGGTTCTTCTCGTCGTTGAGCACGCGCCCCTTGAGGTCACCGCCTGCGAGAGTCCCCTCCGCGGTCCCGGCGTAGACGTGCGCCTGACCGCGGAACTCGAAGTGGAACGCGACATCCCACTTCCCCTCGCCGGTCGGCGTGAACACCGCCTCGAGGTCCCCGGTCTTCCCAGCTCCCGTCCACTCGAAGCTGCCCTTGAGCTTCCGCGGCTCATCCGCGCCGCTGACGAGGCCGAGCGAGAGCACCACCGCCGCAACCACTGCCATTCCCCGCATCGCCATCCGCATCTTGTCTCTCCTCTCGAGTACCCCGAACGGGTGCGGCCATTTTGCCACAGCGCCGCGGATCCCGCCCCGGCACACCGACGGGCCAGGACATTGTTGCCTCGGGACTTGCCGGGACCTAACCTGATAAGGGGGGATCTACGACCTGGACGGGTCGTGGGGAGATTCCGGCATGCAGCGTGCAGCAGCCGGAGCGGCGGAATCAACGCCGCCACAGACGCGAACCCGGGTCGGACCGCGCGGCCGCCTCGGACGGCTGGCGATCCTGCTGGGCCTCGCCGCCGTCTACTACGCCTCCGGGCGGTTCGGCCTGGCGCTCGCGGTCCTTCACCCCAGCGCCTCCGCGGTGTGGGCGCCGTCGGGGATTGCGCTCGCTTCGCTGCTGGTGCTGGGAACCTGGACCTGGCCCGCCGTCGCGCTGGGCGCGTTCCTGGTGAATGTTGCCACGTCCGGCGTCGTGGTGGTGTCGATTGGAATTGCGGCGGGAAACACTCTCGAGGCGCTCGCCGGCGCCTACCTCGTCAACCGGTACGCCCGGGGTCGCCGCGCGTTCGAGCGCGCTCCGGACGCGTTCCGATTCGCGCTGCTCGCCGCGTTCGTCTCCACCACGCTGAGCGCCACCGTCGGGGTCACGAGCCTGGCGCTCGCGAACCAGGCGAGCTGGCAGGCCTTTGGGTCGATCTGGCTGACCTGGTGGCTCGGGGACGCGGCTGGCGCCATCACCGTCGCCCCGTTGCTGCTGCTCTGGAGCGAGGGGCCGCGGCGGCGGCCCAGTCAGCGGGAGGCGCTTGAGGGAGTGCTTCTCCTCCTGTCGCTGGTGCTCGTCGGAATGATCGTGTTCTGCGGGCTGGTACCGACCGCCCTCCGCGCCTACCCGCTGTCCTTCCTGTGCTTCCCGATCCTGGTCTGGGCGGCGTACCGGTTCGGCCCTCGTGGGGCGGCCACCGCCAACCTCCTGCTGGCCGGGATCGCGATCTGGGGCACGTTGCGCGCCCTCGGGCCGTTCGGTAGCGGTGCGCGCAATGCTTCCCTGCTGCTCCTGCAGGGATTCATGGGAACGGCCGCCCTGATGTCGCTGGTGCTCGCGGCGGTGGTATCGGAACGGAGACGGAGTGAGTTCGAGCTGCGGGCGGCCCATGCCGACCTGGAGCGCAAGGTCCGCGAGCGGACGAAGGAGCTTTCGGCCTCCAACGAGGAGCTGCGGCGGGAGATTGCCTTGCGCCAGCAGGCGGATCGGCTGTTCCGCGCGGTTGCCGAGACGGCGAACGACGCCATCGTGTCGGCCGACAAGCGCGGCCAGATTGCCTTCTTCAATGCCGCCGCGGAGCGGATCTTCGGCTACCTCGCGCACGAGGTGCTGGGGAGGCCGCTCACGCTCCTGTTGCCCGAGCGCGTCCACGGACCTCGCCGCGAGGAGCTGGCCCGCTGGCTCGCGACTCTCCTGCGCCGGGTGACCGGACGGACCGTCGAGATGACGGGGCGCAGGAAGGACGGCAGTCAGTTTCCCATCGACCTCTCGCTGTCAACGTGGACGGCGAACGGCGACACGTTCTTCACGGCGGTCCTGCGGGACATCAGCCGCCGGAAGCGTGCCGAGGTCTCCCTCAGCAAGCTCGCGGCCATCGTGGAGTCGTCGGACGCCGCGATCATCGGTCTCACGCCGGACGGGGCGATCGAGAGTTGGAATCCGGCCGCGGAGCGGCTCTATGGCTATGGCCCCGCTGAGGTGCTGGGGAAGCCGGTCACCATCCTCGCCCCGCCCGGGAAGCAGCACGAGGCGCAGGAGAGCTTCGAGCGGCTGCGCCGGGGAGAACACATCCAGTACGAGACGCAGCGGATGAAGCGGGACGGCACGATCGTGGACGTCCATCTCACGGTCTCGTCGATCAAGGATACCTCCGGCAAGATCGCCGGGTATTCCGCCATCCTGCGCGACATCACCGAGGCCAGGCGCGCGGAGGCCGAGCGGCAGGCCAGCGCGCTGATGAGGACGCAGCTTGCCGAGCTGTCGACCCGGACCTGGGAGATCACCCTGCTCAACGAGATGAGCAGCATGCTCCGTGCCGCGGGGTCGCTCGCCGAGGCTTACCCGGTGATTCCGCGGTTTCTGCAGGATCTGTTCCCCGGCGACTCGGGCGCGCTGTACGTGTTCGGGGCCTCGCGGGAACTCCTCGAAGCCGTCGCCAGCTGGGGTGAGGCCGGGCCGGAGTTGGACCTGTTCCAGCCCGACGACTGCTGGGGACTGCGGCGTGGCCAGCTCCACCTGGTGGATTCGCCCGGCTCCGGCGCGGCTTGCCGGCACGTCGCCACGCCCCTCAACGGCACATCCTTGTGCATCCCGATCGTCGCCCGCAGCGAGACGATCGGGATCCTCCACTGGCGCTTCGCCCCCCGGGCGGACGCCTTGCCGGAGCAGGAGGGGAACCCCGTCGCGGAGTACCGGCAGCGGCTCGCGAAGACCGTGGCCGAGCAACTGGCGTTGGCCCTCGCGAACGTGAAGCTGTACGAGACGCTCCGCTGCCAGGCGAGCCAGGACCCCATCACGGGCCTGGCGAATCGCCGGAGCATGGAGGCGGCGCTGCAGCGGGAGGTCCATCGGTCGGCCAGGAGGGGGACGGAGCTGGGCATCGTCATGATCGATCTCGACCATTTCAAGGAGGTCAACGACGAGTTCGGCCACGAGGCCGGCGACACCGCGCTGCGCGAGGTGGGGGCCTTCCTGGCGCGAAGCTGTCGCGGCGAGGACGTCGTCTGCCGCTTCGGCGGGGAGGAGTTCCTCCTCGTCCTGCCGGACTGTTCCTTGCAGGGAGTCGTCGATCGCGCCGAGGAGATCCGGAACGGGATCGGCGAACTCGTCGTCGAGCATCGGGGCCGCCGGCTCCGCAACCTCACCGCGTCGGTCGGGGTCGCTCTCTGTCCCCTGCACGGCGGTTCTCCCGAAGCGATTGTCCGCGCGGCCGACGCCGCGCTCTACCGCTCGAAGGACCTCGGCAGGAACCGCGTGACGGTTTCGTCGCCGCACGCGGCCAAGCGCCGTAGCACGGCCGGGCCGGGGGCGGCGGCCAGCGAACGCGGCTCGGGCTCAGCCTGACTCCACGGTCTTGACTCCAGTCGCTTCACGAAGGGGGGAAGCTGCTCTTCCAGGGGTTGCCCTGGGCCTGGGCAGATGCCAGGATCGGCCGGGCGCCGCTGGCGCCGGGGGACCTGGCGCATGCGGCTGCACTCGGGACTGATTCTCGCGTTGGCGTTCGGGCTTACGGCGCTGCCGGCCGCGGAGGGCGGTCGGCGCACCGCGGTGCGCTGCGGCCGGCTGATCGACGGAAACGGAGCGGAGCCGGCGCGCGATGCGACGGTGATCGTCGAAGGGGAGCGGATCGCGGCGATCGTCCGCGGCGCCGAGACTCCCTCCGGAATGGAGGTGATCGACCTCCGCGACTCGACCTGCCTGCCGGGGCTGATCGACGCCCACTCGCACCTGCTCATCGCCACCGACGACTACCAGGTGGATCACCTGCGTCACTCGTCGGCGTACAAGGCGTTGCGGGGCCTCGCCGTGGCCCAGGGGCTACTTCAGGCCGGCTGGACCGGACTGCGCGTGGCGGGGGACGCCGACGTCTTCTTCGCCCACCTCGACGTGCGCGCCGCCATCGACGAGGGGATGTTCGTGGGACCGCGCCTCACCGGCGCCGGCCACTACCTCTCGATCACCGGCGGCGGCGGCGACATCAACTTCCTCGGGCCGGAGCACCACGTCGTGGCCGACGGGCTGGTCGTAGACGGCGTGGAGGAGTGCCGCAAGGCGGTGCGCAACGAGGTGAAGCACGGCAGCACCTGGATCAAGGTGTTGGTGACCGGAGCATTCATGTCGGCGGGGGACAGTCCGAAGCGCGTCCAGTTCAGCCCCGAGGAGCTGGGCGCGATCGTGGCGGAGGCCAGCCGGCTCGGCGTGCCGGTGATGGCGCACGCGCACGCGGCGGAGGGGATCAAGCTGGCGCTGCGCGCCGGCGTGAGGTCGATCGAGCACGGCACGTTCATCGACGACGAGGGGATCGCCCTGCTGAAGGAGCATGACGCCTTCCTGGTGCCGACACTCTACGTCGGCGAGTACTACATGAACGAAGGAGCCGCGAGCGAGGCGCAGCGCAAGTTCGTGGAGCTCGGGCGGCGCTATCGCGAGGAATACCTGCGCTGCATCGGCGCCGCGGTCAAGGCCGGCGTGAAGATCGGGCTGGGGACCGACTACGTCGGCTTCCCGGTGCCGTACGCCGCGCGCGAGTTCGGCATGCTCGTGAAGGTGGGGATGACCCCGATGCAGGCGATCCAGGCCGCGACGCGGAGCAACGCGGAGCTGCTGGGGTGGTCCGACAGGCTGGGGACGCTCGAGGCCGGCAAGCTCGCGGACCTCATCGCCGTCCCCGGCGATCCGCTGGCGGATCTCTCGGTGCTCGAGCGGGTCTCGTTCGTCATGCTCGGGGGACGCCGGGTGCCGGACCTGCGGCACCGGGAGCGCCCTGGCGGTTGAGCCGGGTTCGGGCCGCCTACGGGCAGACCGGTGAGATGAAGCGCGGAACAGGAGATCCGGCGATCCGCCCGTGCCCAGCCGGTGGCGGTCCGGTCGGCGTCACCTGGCGGTGCGCTATGAGGTAGAGCGCCGCCAGCTTCGAGGCCGGCGTGACCACCGGCGACTCCACCTGCGTCACCGGCGAGCCGACGGCAGCGCCGCCGCCGAAGTTCGCCACCACGCAGGTGGCGACGTCGATGACCGGCGTGTCGGCCGAGTTCAGCGTTATCTCCATCACTCGGTACAGCCCGAACCCGGAGAAGGCAGGCCCCTGGGTCGGCTTGAGGAAGCTAAACGTCAGCGAGTCGCTCGGGTCGCAGACCGTCGGGCTGCCGGAGGCGGCCGTATTGCAGGTCACTCCGTCTGCGCCGAGGACGATCTCGCCGGCGTCAGCGGGCACGGGATAGACGAGGACGCGGGCGTCCGTCTCCCCCTGGCACCCGGTCCCGGGCGCCTGGCTCGAGCAGCGCAGCTGGAGGCGGTAGCGGGTGTCGGTGGAGGGAGCGACGGCGAGCGAGCCGTCGAACGATGGCCCCTGGAGGATCGTGGCGCTTCCGGGCGCGCTGCACGCGGCGCCGATCGTCGTCGTGGCGCACTGGCGGAACTCGTAGAGGGGCCCGCCGCCGACACACTGGTCGAGCGTCGACCCTGTGGCGTCGAGGATGAGTGACGCGCCGGGTGCGGGACTCGCCAGATGCGAGTTGACCTTTCCGTTCAGCCGCGCCGCCGCCACCGTGCAGAGATCGCCGGGGGTCGCGGGGCAGGTGTCGCCCGCCACGGAATCGAGCGTCGCGTTGGCTCCGGCAGTCACCACGACGTAGGACGCACCTCCGCACGAGCCCGATAGGGGGCGGACCTGGATGTCGTCCCCCTCCGCGCGCGTCTCGGCGACGAGGTTCGCGCCGCAGAGAATGCTGGCGCCGCTCACGACGTCGTCGCCCCCGTCCGAGAACAGGTGGAGCTGCTCCTCGAGCAGCCCGGTGAAGCGGATGTCGTCGATCCACCAGCCGTCGTCATATTCGTCGATGTCGAACGCCCCGGGTTGGGGGGGGGTCTCGATGTACGAGAGGAATCTTGGATCGCCGAAGGCGAGCGACGAGAACAGCCAGCGCATCTGGATCCGGTTCCCTGCGTAGAGGCCCAGGTCGACACCCGTCCTCACCCACACCCCCGAGCCGATGCTCCCGGTCTCCGTGAACCCGGGCCCCGTCGTCACGGCTCTGCCGCAGTCGGCGACGGAGTTGCCATCGGCGTCGGTGCAGTTGACGGCATCGGTGCCGTCGCGATCTCCCTGCCGGGACCAGCCGCGCTGCGGCGGGCAGGTGGTCTCGTTCGGCACTCCTCCGCCCGAGGCATGGTAGTAGTCATCGAGCGGGTCGAACTTGCAGCTCGAGGTGAACAGACTGTCGCGCGCATGGTCGTACGGGTTGAGGTTCGGGTCGATTCGCTGCCACGGCCCGAAGTCGTCGACTCCCGGGTCGGGATCGCCGTCCAGCCGGATCTGCAGGAAGCCCAGGTCCCCTGCCTCGCCGGAGATGAAGCCGATGGCGTGGTCATCCGCCATCGTCACCAGGTGCCAGAACTGGAGCGAGCGTTCCCCGGACAGCGACAGGTTGAGCGGCGGCGAGACGAAGGCGCTCACCTGCCGGAAGCGGTAGCTCGTCTGCTCGAGATCGATCGCGCTGAGGTGCCGCGCCATATGCAGCGACGCGGTCCCCGAATGCGCCTTGCCGGCGTCCGGCGCGTTGGCCGGCTCCGAGACGGGATCGTGCAGGTGCCAGTCATTCGCGAGGAGGTTCTGGCTGCAGTCGGGGGGACCCAGCGGGGTCGCAGCGCAGTGGATGGCTGGAATCACGGGGATCACCTGGCTGAGCGTCGCGCCCGTCCGATCCAGCGTCTGCGTCAGACCGGGTGTGCCGGCGATCCCCTCGAACGTCTCCTCCAGGATCCCCGTCCCCCCGAGCAGCCCGCCGCCGGTCGGGTCCCCGATGACGTCGAGGTCGAGCGGGAGTGCCGCGACGCCACCCTCACCGATTCCCGGCAGCTCGTCCGCCGTCGCGGTGATGCGGAACGGCGCCTGGGCGAGGTCCTGAACCGACAGCGAGGTCGTCCCGGGGCCGGGAAGGAGCGTCAGGCGGTAGCGATCGGTCGGGGCGTTGGGCTTCGTCCCCCCCGCCTCGAGGGTTCCGTACGTGGCGGTGCCGTCCAGGATGCAACCGAGCGGTGCGCCGCTCCAGTCGATCCCGACGACCAGGTTCGTGAGCTGCGCCCCGGTGAGGTTGAGGACGGTCAGGTCGAGCGTCAGGGTCTCCCCCGGGTCGGCGAACCCGTCTCCATCCCCGCTACCCTGGTCGGTGACGTCGATGCCCACGACCTGGAGCGCGCCTGCGGTCACCTGGCAGGCTGCGCTGACGGCCCACTCGAGAAGGTCGTCGGGGACGCCATCGTTGTCATCGTCGTCCGAGTCGGGGTCGCAGTCGTCGCCGATCCCGTCGAGATCGAAGTCGTCCTGTAGCCCTGGGCCGCCGCCCGGGTTGTAGGTGGATGGGCAGTTGTCCAGCGCGTTGTCGATGCCGTCGAAGTCCCAGTCCTCGAAGAGGTCGCAGGCGTCCCCCACCCCGTCACCGTCGTTGTCGGACTGCGACGCGTTGCAGACCCCCGGGCAGTTGTCGCTCGCATCCAGGATGCCGTCGCCGTTGATCCCCGCGACTCCGGGCTGACAGTCCTGCCCGGTGCCGATCGCGAGGCTCTGGAGGTCACCCGGCGCGGCGGCGGTCTGGGCGATCCCGTTCGTGCCGGCCCAGATCACCAATGAGCCGGTCGCCCGGACGTCGTCGCCGGCGGGAGAGGTCGTCAGCACGCCGTCCAGCCCCCCCTCCACGACCACCGCGTAGTACGGATCGCGGTCGCCAGTCCCGTCGCAGGCGTTGCCACGGCCGTCCCCCGCCGTCCCGGGGGAGCCGTTGTCCTGCTGACCAGGATTGTAGAGGCTCGGACAGTTGTCCATCGCGTTGGCGACGCCGTCCCCGTCCATGTCGCCCCCATCCAGCTCGCACGGATCGCCGATCCCGTCGCCATCGGCGTCCCCCTGCAGGGGGTTGTAGTCGTCGACGCAGTTGTCGCAGAGGTCGCCGACCTGGTCCCCGCGGCAGGCAGGGTAGGCAGGGGTGGCGGCGCAGTCGGCATTCACGAGGCAGAAGCTGCCGTTCGTGGCGCCCGTGGCATCGACGCAGTGGCGATCCGAATCCGCCTGATCGGCGTTGGCGACGTCCGTGCCGGCGACAAAGTCGTGGCAGTTGTCGTCGTCGAAGCTCGCCATGAAGCGGCTGTCCTGGACGCCGTTCGCCCCCAGGTTGAGGACGCCGTCGCCGTCGAGATCGAGGAAGTCGTTCTCCCCGAACTGCGGCGTGCCACCGATCTCGGCGCCCGCGCCGTCCGCGTCGCATCCCGGGTCGAGGTAGGTCCCCTTGATCGACTCCGCGGTGCCGGGTTCGAAGTAGACGACCCCTGCCGAGTTGAGCGTCGATGACACCGGGACAGCGCCGGTGAAGACACCGGTCGACGCCCCCGTCTCGGTGAGGGTAAAGACCTCTCCGAACGGCTCCGCCGCGCTGCGCACGTTGAGCACGACGGTCTCCGCGGCCGCCCCGTTCAGGTTCGCGTCGGCGTCGGTCAGGGTGAAGCGCACCGTCCCCTCGCAGGCGTTCAGGGTGCCAACGTCCGCGGTCAGGGCCCCGCAGGCGGCCGGCGCGGGCGTGGGGAGGAACAGGAGGCAGGCGGGCAGGCAGAGGGAGGCAAGAGCCCACGTTCGTGAGAGCGGGGCACCTCGCGGCATGTGAGGCTCCTTCCTCGCCGGCAAGAGTCGGGTCGGGGGGATTATACGGTCAATCGCGCCATTTGGGCACCCCACCTCAACCTGCTCCCCCGCGAGCAGCGGCGGGTCAGGGGCAGAGTCCACAGACTTGGGTCGTGCACCGAGAGTGCTCGGATTGCATCGCGAGTGCAACCGGCCGCGACTGCGGCGACCCGGCTTGCCCACCCGGAGAAATCTCACACCAGGAGTGAGCCTCCCTGATCAATCTAGTGCGGCCGCGAGGGGAAACGTTTCCTACGGACCCAGCGGAATTACGAAGCGCGGAACGGGGGACCCGGCGATCCGCCCCTGTGCCGTGGGTAGGACGCGCGCAACGTCCCGGCCAGCAGGCGCAGCGAGGGCGCGAGGGGAGAGCGCCGGCGCCAGACGAGCGCGAGCGTCCGGTGCGGGGCCGGCTTCGCGAACTCCCGCACGCGGAGACGTGCGCTGCGCGCCTCCGTGGTCACCGCCACATGGACGGCTTCGGCTCCCACACGTTCCAGTGGGTGAATGCGAAGGGGGAGCGCTTCTGGGTGAAGTTCCACTTCAAGACGGAGGAGGGGATCAGGTGCCTGACGACCGAGCAGGCCGCGCGGATCGGCGGCCAGGACCCGGCGTTCATCCACAAGGACCTGTATGACGCAATCGCACGCCGGGAGTTCCCCGCCTGGACGCTCAAGGTCCAGGTCATGCCGGAGCGGGAGGCGGCCGCCTACCGCTTCAACCCGTTCGACCTGACGAAGGTTTGGCCCCACAAGGACTACCCGCTCATCCCGCTCGGCCGGATGGCGCTCGATCGGGTGCCGGAGAACTACTTCGCGGAGGTGGAGCAGGCGGCGTTCGATCCCGCGAAACGCCGAGGACGACGACTTCGGGCAGGCGGGAGCGCTCTACCGGGTGATGGGCGAGGACGGGCGGCGGCGCCTGATCGACAACCTGGCGTCGAGCCTGGCGCAGGTGAGCCGGGAGGAGATCGTCTCGCGCGCCGTCGGCCACTTCACCCGCGCCGACGCGGAGTACGGGCGCCGCCTGACGGAGGCCATCGCGACCCGTCGTCGCGCCGGGGGACGCTGAATCGCGGCGGCCGAGGGGGGGGCCGCGCCTCGCAATTCCGCTACGGCGTGATCGTCGCCTCCTCGATGTAGTCGAGGTCGGGCGCCTTGGCGGTGAGGAAGGCGTTGCCCCCCTGGTAGATCTCGCCCTGGAGGTCGGTCAGCCTCTCGGCATGCTTGCTGTTGAGCGACTCGATCACCTCCATCCCCCGGATCACGCGAGCAAAGGGGGCGAATCCCTGGCTGTCGAGCGAGGTGTTGTCCCTGAGGTGGATGAAGAACTGCGTCGTGCGGCTGTTCGCGACCTCAGCCTTGACATAGGTGAGCATGCCGCGGCGGTTGCTCTGCTTCCCCGGCTCGTCGGTCAGCCGCGCGTTCAGCCATGCCTGTGAGATCGCCGGGTCGCCGTGGATTCCGAACTGCACCAGGAAGTTGGGAATGACCCGAAAGAACCGGACGTCATTGAAGAAGCCGCTCTTGACCAGGTTGTAGAAGCGATCGACCCCGAGCGGGGCCCAGTCGCGGATCGCCTCGACGACGAAGGTCCCCTTCGAGGTTGCGAAGGTGACCTTGAAGGTGGCAGGCGCTTTTGCCTGGAACGAACTCGGGTTGTGGAGATCCGGAACGGCTGGCCTGGTGGCGGGGGCCGCCTTTTTCCCAGATGGTGGCGACCCGCTGCCTGCGGGCACCTGCGCTCCAACCGTGCCTCCAACCGCCAGCGCCACGACGAAGGCCGCAATCGTCTCCCGGCGGTTCTGCATGCGGCCTCCCCGCGTTACCGGGCGAGGCCGGGTCGCGGCAGCAAGATCAACCCAGTGCAGCACGGCCATCGTAGCAGCGGGTCCGGGCCCGGGCAACATGGGTCGACCGGTGGCACGCCGACTTCCCTCGAACAGGGGAGGCGAGATCGGACGGAAAGCCGCTCAGGCCTACCCCGAGGCGCATCAGGGAATCTCTGATGCAGAAGTTGCTCATCCGAACGGGTGAGTTTCACCACACACATCGGGGAGGACCACCAACCGCCCCGAATGAGGCGCGATCCCCTGCCAATGAGCCGCCGTGTCCACTGAGAGACCGGCGCCGCCAGAAACTGGATAGGCGACGCGAGAGTCGGGCGCCGCCATGTCGTTTTTTTCTTGCGGAGATTGTGCAACGAAGGGCTGTCGACGGGATGTCCTGAGCGTATGATCAGATGCGATGAGCACTCGATCTTCCGCCGCGGGGTGGTGGCTGTCGGCCTTTGCCGCGCTCGCCATCGCAGGGTTGCTGGCACCGGCCGAGACCGGCGCGGCCGAGGAGCAACCCCCCTATCCCCACGGAAAGTTCCAGGAGGACTGCTCCATCTGCCACGATGCCGCCGCGTGGCTGCCGGCGAAGCCGAAGCCGGCGTTCAATCACGCGGCGCGGGGCTTTCCACTCCTGGGCGCGCACTCGTCGGCCGCGTGCAGGAGTTGTCACGCCACGCTCGATTTCTCCACGACGGAGACCGTCTGCGTCGGATGTCACCTCGATCCGCACGAGTCGGAACTCGGCACGGATTGCGAGCGCTGTCACACGCCACCCGCCAGCTTCGTCGACCGGAGCCACATGGTGCTTGCGCACCGGACGACCCGGTTCCCCCTGGTCGGCTCCCATCGCGTGACCGACTGCGAGGCGTGCCATCCGGTCGTCGCGCAGGGAAAGCTGCGCTACGTGAATACGCCCGTCGATTGCGAGTCGTGTCACCTGCAGGACTATCTGGATACCGTCAACCCCGACCATGAAGCGGCCGCCTTCCCGCGGGAATGCGCGCTCTGTCACAACACGGTCGTGTGGACGAGCGCCAAGTTCGACCATGCCGCCACGGCCTTCCCGCTGACCGGGGCGCACGTTCGTCTGGACTGCCAGCTCTGCCACGCGAGCGGTTACACCGGCACCCCGACGAACTGCGACGCGTGCCACCTGGCGGACTATCAGGCGACGACCGACCCGAACCATGTGTCCGCCGGCTTCCCGCTCGACTGCACGCTCTGCCACACGACGACGGCGTGGGAAGGGGCGACGTTCAACCATTCGACGACGGCCTTCCCGCTGACCGGCGCGCATCTGGGCCTGGACTGCCAGCTCTGCCATGCGAGCGGTTACACCGGTACGCCGACAAACTGTGACGCTTGCCATCTGACGGACTTCCAGGCGACGACCGACCCAAACCATGCGTCCGCCGGTTTCCCGCTCGACTGCACGAGCTGCCACACCACGACGGCGTGGCTGCCGTCGAGCTGGAACCACAACACGACGGGCTTCCCGCTGACCGGGGCGCACGTGGCGGTGAACTGCCAGCTCTGCCACGCGAGCGGCTACCCAGGCACGCCGACGAACTGCGATGCCTGCCACCTGGCGGACTATCAGGCGACGACCGACCCGAACCATGTGGCAGCGGGCTTCCCGCTCGACTGCACCCTCTGCCACACGACGACGGCGTGGGAGGGGGCAACGTTCAACCATTCGACGACGGCCTTCCCGCTGACCGGCGCGCATCTGGGCCTGGACTGCCAGCTCTGCCACGCGAGCGGTTACACCGGCACACCGACGAACTGTGACGCTTGCCATCTGACGGACTTCCAGGCGACGACCGACCCGAACCACACGTCAGCCGGTTTCCCGCTCGACTGCACGAGCTGCCACACCACGACGGCGTGGCTGCCGTCGAGCTGGAACCACAACACGACGGGCTTCCCGCTGACCGGCGCGCACGTGGCGGTGAACTGCCAGCTCTGCCACGCCACGAGTTACCCCGGCACCCCAACGAACTGCGATGCCTGCCACCTGGCGGACTATCAGGGGACGACCGATCCGAACCATGTGGCGGCGGGACTCCCGCTCGACTGCACGTTCTGTCACACGACGACCGCCTGGACTCCGGCCCAGACGGACCACTCCACGACCGGCTTCCCGCTCACCGGGGCGCACCTGAGCCTCAGTTGTCTGGATTGCCACAGTGGCGGGTTCACCGGCACGCCGAGCGCCTGCTCCGGCTGCCACCTGGACGACTACCTCGCGACGACCGATCCGGACCATGAGGCCGCGTCGTTCTCCCTGAGTTGCGAGCTCTGCCACACGACCAGCACCTGGAACAACGCCCGCTACACCGAGCACGACCCGTTGTACTTCCCGATCTACTCCGGGAAGCACGCGGGTGAATGGAACTCCTGCGCCGACTGTCATACGAATCCATCGAACTACGCGGTGTTCAGCTGCATCGACGGCTGCCATGTCCACAGCGATCAGGCGG
>Ga0210379_10000030_pt1 | contig 31965 bp, 28 predicted proteins | sample PLMedo_2_FD_155468 | JGI IMG/M metagenome (GOLD analysis project Ga0210379, IMG submission 155468) | Groundwater sediment microbial communities from an aquifer in East River, Colorado, USA - PLM4_32_coex redo | ecosystem: Environmental > Terrestrial > Soil > Riparian zone | place: USA: East... | reverse complement strand
CGGTAGCGCGCTCAACGGCATCGTCAACTACAACACTTATGTCCCGGGTGTTAAGTACGAGGGCATCGACGATTTCTTCCTGCGCTATTCCAGGCATGCGGCCGAGGCCAAGGTGGACCCGCTCGGCTATTACCTTACGCCATTCAGCTACGCCATCGGGGAAGTGCTTGAGCAGGCCGTCAACGGCACCAAGAGCCTGGACCACGCCAGGCTGGCGCAGTACCTGCGCATGAACGAGATGAAGACCATCGTCGGCTCCATCCGTTACCGCAAGGATGGCGAGTGGGCGAACTCGCGGATCATCACCACCCAGTTTCAGGGTGTCAAGAACAGGGACATTGAGCAGTTCAAAAAGCCCGGCGTGCAGGTCATCCTTCACCCGGACTCGCAGAAAAACGGCAAACTGATCGCTCCGTTCGAAAAGGCTCGCGCATAGACGACGGCGGCCAACGGCAACGCTCCCTCGGCTAGATGCTGTTCGCGCGCAGTTTCGAGACGCGGACCAGCTCTTCCCACAGGCCCTGGCTCGGCTTGCGCAGCGCGAAGTGCGGGCTCGGCGGCAGCACGTACCATGCGCCGCGCTCGATCTCGGCGCGCAGTTCGCCGTGCCGCCACACCACCAGGCCGGCGACGAAGCGCGCGTGGTCCGATTCGGTGCGGATGATGCGATCGACGGTCTCCTCGTCGACCGCGGCATAGAGGCCCGGCATGAGCTCGAAGGACCGGCCACCCGGGCTCTGCTTGCGCTCGACGAGCGCGAAGATCACCTGCGGGCTGAGCGGCCCGCCGAGGTAGATGGGATCGACTACCTTCCGGGAAGGACCGTCCTCCGGAAAGAGCTGGCCGAGGGTCACGTCGGTCGGGCGGTTGACGATGAACCCGGCGTGCTGGTCGCCGCCCACCGGTACGACCACGAGGATGGTCGAGCCGAATAGCGGGTCGACGAGTTCGGGCTTCGCCACAAGGATCATCGACTCCGAAAGATCCACGGGCTGTGCCGCGGTTGCCGCCGCGGCGAGCACCGCAAAGAGAAGCGTCCTCAGTTTCATCGTAGCCTCCTGGGGTGAGATAAGAGGCCGATCAGTGCAACGCGCGCGCGAAGGTGCGCCCGCGCATGAGCTGCACCGCCTCGGGACGCTCCTCGGCAAGTTCGACGAGCGACTGCATCACTTCCTCGTACAGCTCGTGGCCGGCGGCGAAGCCCGGCCAGGTGAAGACCGACAGCTCGTCCACTTCAAGGTCGGGCCGCAGCCAGAAGCCCGCCAGCATCGGCAGGCGCTGGAATAGTTCGGACAGGTGCCGGGCGACGATCGCCTCGGTGTGCTGGCGCCGTGCTTCGCTCAGGCGTTGCTCGGAGGGCTTCATGCGAGGCTCCCTGCGCTAGGAATCGTTGAGCCCAGCCGCTCGCGCTCCAGCGTGGCAGCCACCGCGCGGATGACGTTGGCGAGCGCAGCATCACCCCGGCACAAAGCGGCGAGGGCTTCCAAGGCGGGGTGTCCGGGACCCGCGCCGCTGCCCTCGACCGCAGCCGCGCTTGGCGGGGAAACGTCACCCGCAGCGGCGATGAAGCGATAGCCGCGCCGCGACACCGTCTCGATGTAGCGCGGTGCCTTGGGGTCGTCGCCGAGCGCCGCGCGCACTTCGCTGATCGCGGTCTTCAGCACCGAGTCGGTGACGAAGCGATGGCCCCAGACGGCATCGAGCAAGGCATTCTTCGTCACGAGCATGCGCGGTGTGCGCGCAAGCGCGCATAGCACTGCAAACGGCTTGGGCGGCAGCGGCACCGGCTGGCCGGCGCGCGTGAGGCGCGCGTCGGTCTCGTCGAGCTCGAAGCCGTCGAAGCGAAGCCGCGCGACCTTCGGGGAGGGCTGTGCTGTCATGGTTGCACTCCGGTTGGGATGGGAAAAGGCCTCGCCACCCCCGGTGCTCTCTTTGGGGGAGGAGGGAGGAAGGGGACGAGAGCCCCGGGACTGCAGTGGCGTGGCCGTAAGAGTCATGGTGGCAGCCTAGGCGCCCTGGCGCCGTTCCGCCATTACGCTGAGGTACAACCGCCCCCGGCAAAGGGTTTCCTTGACTACGACTTTGGTGTAGCGCCCGCAAGCGCTCCGCGCACACACTCGAGCAGCTCGTCCGGGGAGAAGGGCTTGGCGAGGCAGCAGACGATTCCAGCTTCGTGCGCGCGGAGCCGCGTTGCGTCCGAAGGGTAGGCCGTGATCAATACTGTCGGAATGGGGGCGCCCGAGGCGATGAGGTGCTGATGAAGCTGCAGCCCGCTCATGCCGGGCATGCGCATGTCGGCCACCAGGCAGGCGGCGCGAGGCTCGCTTGCGGACGTGAGGAAGCTTTCGGCGTCGGCGAACGTGGCAGTCAAGAAACCCGCCGACTGCAGCAGATTGCTGGTCGCTTCGCGGATCGACTGGTCGTCGTCCACGATGGCAATCAGCGGCCTCGAAGACATTGCGGCTCCAGGTGGTTGAGACCGCAGCGTACCGCGCGCGGGCGCGCGCGGCTATTGCACCATTGCGTGCTCGCCTACGACTTTCGTATAGGTGCTAGGCCGGAGCTCCAGCCAGGCCAAGCCGGTCGGCCATGCGTACGAGGTCCGCGAGCGACCGCGCCCGCATCTTGCGCATCACCTGCCCGCGATGCACCTTGACCGTGACCTCGCTGATGCCGAGCTCGGCGGCGATCTGCTTGTTGGCTCGCCCGGCGGCGACAAGCTTCATGACCTCGCGTTCGCGCTCGGTGAGCGCGGCGTAGCGCGTCGTCAGCTCGGCGACGAGCCCGGCCTCCCGGCGCCGCGCTCGGTCGCGCTCTAGCGCCGCGTGGATGGCATCGAGGATCTCCTGGTCGTGGAAGGGTTTGGTGAGGAATTCGACCGCCCCGGCCTTCATGGCACGCACGCTCATCGGGATGTCGCCGTGGCCGGTGATGAAGATGACCGGAAGGGCGATGCCCGCCTTCACGAGGTCCTCCTGGAACGCCAGCCCGCTCTTGCCTGGCAGCCGCACGTCGAGCACGAGGCAGCCTGGCGCGTCGGGGCGCTGATACGCCAGGAATTCCTGCGGCGAGGAGAACGCGCGCACCTCGAGCCCGACCGAGCCGATCAGGTTCTCGAGCGCGCCGCGCATCGAGGCGTCGTCGTCGACAATGAAAACGACGGACCGCTCGGCGCTCATGGAGCGGACTCCCCAAGGGGAAGCGAGAACCGGAACACGGCCCCGTGCGGGCGGTTCGACTCCGCCCACAGCCGGCCACCGTGCGCATCGACGATCGAGCGGCTGATCGAGAGGCCGATGCCGAGGCCTTCGGCCTTGGTCGTAAAGAACGGCTCGAAGAGCCGCTCGGCATGCCCGGGCTCGAGCCCCGGGCCCGTGTCGCGCACCTCAACGAGCACCGCGTCCCGGCCGTCTCGGCGCGAAACGATGGTGAGCTCGCGAGCGCGGTCGCGGATCGGGCTCATGGCGTCGATCGCGTTGAGGATGAGGTTGAGCAACACCTGCTGGAGCTGCACCCGGTCGCCCTCCACCCGCGGCAGCGCCTCAGCGAGCTCGGTACGCAGCGCGATGCCGTTACGCCGGATTTCGTCCGCCGCGAGCTCGATCACCTGCGAGATCTTGAGGTTGACGTCGACAAGGTTCTTGCGCAGGGCCTGGCGCTTCACGAGCGAGCGGATCCTGCCGATGATCTCGCTCGCGCGCCGGCCGTCGGCGGCGATGCTCTCGAGCGCGCGCCGCGCCTTCACGCTTTCGGGCGGGTCGGCCGCGAGCCAGCGCGTACACGCCGCCGCGTTCGCGACCATCGCACCAAGCGGCTGGTTCACCTCGTGAGCGATCGAAGCGGTGAGCTCGCCGAGCGTCGTCACGCGCGACACGCGGGCGAGCTCCGCGCGCGCCATCTGCAGGGCGGCGTCCTTGCCCTGAACGGTCTCCTCGGCGAGCTTGCGCTCGCTGATGTCGCGCGCGAGGGCGAGGTACTGGAGCTTCCCTGCCTGCCTGAAAGTGCCAGTGCGGATCTCGACGGGAAAGGTGGTGCCGTCCTTGCGACGATGACGCGTCTCGAACGTGATCGTTTCGCCGGCCCCGGCGCGCTCCGCGAGCAGGACGACGGACGCGTCGTCGAGGGCAGCGTCGAAATCGCGCGGGTGCACCCCGATCAGTTCCTCCCGGCTCCGTCCCAGGCTCTCGCACGCCTGCCGGTTCACGTCCACCAGGGTGAGCTTTTCGTCCAGCAGAAAGAAGGCGTCCGCCGCATAGTCGACGAACGTGCGAAAACGCGCTTCGCTCGCGCGCAGCTCGCCCTCGGCCCGGCGCAGCTCCGTGATGTCCTGCATGACGCCGAACTGGCGTAACGGACGGCCGGACTCGTCCCGTGTCACGTCACCCTGGCTGTGCACGACCCGCACCGTGCCGTCGGGCCGTACGACGCGGTACTCGACGTCGTAGCGCGGGCCGCCGCGCAAGGCGTTCTCGCTCGCCTCGGATGTCTTCTGTCGATCGTCGGGGTGGATCAGGCTCACCCAACGCTCCTGCCATTGCGCAAGATCGGCCGCCTGGACGCCGAAAATTCGGCACGTCTCGTCGGAGAGCGATACGCGACCCGTCGTATAGTCGCGCTCCCACCAGCCCACGTGCGCAAGACGCTGGCCCTCCTCGAGCCAAGCCTCGCTCTGCCGGAGCTCCCGAAGCATGAACAGCATCATCACCACATCGCCGAAGCGGTGGCCGATCTCCTGGAAGAGCCGCACTTCCTCCGGCGTCCAGACCCGCGGATACGTGCATTGGCGCAGGGTGAAGACGAAGATCCAATCGCGCTGCTCGATCTTCGGTTCGATCGGCATCGACAGCACGGACTGAACGCCGAAGCTCGTCAGGACCCGGGCGTGCGCCGGCGGCACCGATCCGAGAACCCATTGCACCGGGCCGCCGGTCGCCTTCAGTTCAGCGCTCATCGCTCTGAGCTCCTCGTCGGCGGCAAGCTCGACTCCCTGCTCGAGATCCAGGGCAAATCCCGGACGCTCGCGCTTGGCGAGCAGTGTGAACGTCCTCGAGTCGGGATTCCCGCTGTGACGGCCAAGCACCGCTCGATCGCATGCGAAGATCGATAGCACGGCGTCCAGCACGTCGCTCATCATATGCTCCAGGTTGCCCGTGCCCTGAATGGCGCGGTTGATGCGGTCCAGGCACTCGTGGAACCGCAGGTGCTCCCGGCGCTCGTCCTCCGCGCGCTTGCGCTCGGTGATGTAGCGGCCGACACCCCGGTAGCCCACGAAGCGCCCGATTTCGTCGAACACCGGAATGCCCGAAACGGAGAGGTAGCGCGTGCCGCCGTCCGCGCCCGGGCGGGCGAGCTCGAAATCCCGGAACGGCAGATGCGCGTCGAGGGTGGCCCGGTGCTTGCGCCAAGCCTCCTCGTCGGGCTCGGCGTACGGGATCTCCCAGCGGGTCTTGCCGATCTCGGCGCCGTTTACCCGCGCGTCGGTCAGCTCTTCGGAAAGTTCCTGGCGAGTGAAGCGATGCCTGGCGTCGGTCTCCCAGTAGTACACGTCGAAGGAGAACTGCACGAGGGCGCGGAAGCGCTCCTCGCTCGCCCGCAGCGCCAGCTCGGCGCGCCGGCGCCCCGCACTAAACTCGGTGAGCAACAGGCACAGAGCGATGAAGATGAAGAATGCAAGCGCATAGTCCGGCGTCAGTTCGAACGAATCCACCGGAGGGACGAACCGGTACAGAATGCCCGTTGCGCAGATAAACAATGCGAGCAGGCCGGGTCCGCGTCCGCCATACCAGGCGCTAAGGACCACTGCCGCGATGGGAAGTTGATAGATGGTGGTGCCTTCCGGGACCGGAAGCGCACCGCGGATGAGCAGCGCGGCGCTTGCCAATGCCACGGCGAGCCCGTAGCGCCTGAGCGCATCTCGCCTCTTCGGCAGGTTCATCGCGACAGCGCCGAGCGTTTCGAGAGCTTGGCGAATCATGTCGGCGGTGTGCCGGCCGAGTCGAGCACGCGCAGCGTGTCGTCCACCAGATCCCCTTTCCGACGCTACCCAGTGGGGGAAAGCATACCGCACCCAGAGCCCTCCCGCCGCATCCTCACGAAACGGACGCGGTGGCGCATCTCAAGCGCCGGTTGCTCCAGCGCGGAGCCTCTTTACCTGACGCGTTTCGCGAGCGCCGGCCTAGGCGCGAGCACTCCGGTTTGTTCGTGTGTCGCCACGCACGACCCCCTGGTTCGTAGTTTGACCAATATTCCAGGCTCTTCTCTTATCAGACTGTCTCCAATGCTGATCGAATTGCGCCATTGTTAGTGCCGTTTCATGGGCGTTATCAGATTGATTCGACGCGATTCACCCTTGTCGTCCGCAATAATCCACGCCTTTGTATCCAAGACTGAAGGTCGAGGGAAACTCCTGGATGGGCAGCAGCCGCCACCGGGTGCGCGACTTCGCGCGTCGCTGTCCGGCATTGTCACCTCACAGTGCAACATCGTTGAGCACAGCCAGGTTGTGAGCGACTCGCTCCACTGCGCGCTGCCCTTCCTCGATCGCTTCCTTCGCACGGTGAAAATCGAGCAGGCGAAGGCGCGCGACGCGCGGCGCGACAACTACCTCCGGCGGCTCCCCGGCCTTGCGGCTGCGAGCAATCCGCACCTGGACGATGTCCATGCAGGTGGCCAAAACGTCCACCATCGAGGGCATTGCGGGCTCCTCGGGCGATTTCTCCTGCGCGAGCGCGCCGAGATTTTCCTGCAGCTCACGCATCCACTTATGAACGGCGCCGGCCGGCGCTTCCGAAGCCGGCGGGGCCCGAAAGCGGCGGCCCAGGACGTCCGACCCGAGGTCGACTGCGATCACGATATCCGCGCCCATCGCCCGGGCCAGCGACACCGGTACAGGGTTGACCAGACCGCCGTCAACCAGCAACGATCCTTGCCATCTCACCGGGGCGAACAATCCTGGCAGTGAAATCGAGGCGCGCACGGCGTCCAGGGTCGAGCCGCTCCTCAGCCAGACCTCCGCCCCTGTCCGCAAGGACGTCGCGACCGTGGCGAACGGCACGCCGAGCGCGTCGAGGGAGCGGTCCGTGAAATTGCGGCGGAAGAATTCCATCAGGCGATCGCCCTTGAGCACTCCACCGCTCAGGCTCACATCCATGAGCCCGACAACGTCCCCGATCCGCAATCCAAGCACCCAGCTCTCGAGGCGATCCAGTTCGCCTGCCGCGTAGGCGGCACCGACCAGTGCGCCGATCGATGTTCCGCAAACGATATCCGGTCTGACGCCTGCCCTGTCCAGTGCGCGGATGACGCCGATGTGCGCCCAGCCGCGGGCGGAGCCGCTACCCAGTGCGAGCCCGATGCGCGGTGTCTTCTGGCCTGCTGCATTAACCATGCCGAATATCTTCAGGCAGCCCTCCAGGTGCCGTCCGGCTGCCTGCACGCCGTGCCGTGGATGACCTGCTCGCGACCCTGGTTTTCGGTGACAGCCGTGAAGTCGCGGCACCGTCCGGATTGCCATAGGTAAGTCTGCGTGGGCTTCACCGAGTAGCGCTGTCCGGTATCCGTGTTACGCCACGTGGTGGCGTGACCGTCGCACGAACTCTCCAGCGCTTCTGCGGTCTTCAGCTCGTCGATGAGATAGACCGTGTGGCCGATGCGGCTGCCAAGGAACGCTCCTAGCGCCACACCCTCGATCGTCGCGGCCGTTCGGCCACTGCCGTCAACGACCTGGTGTCCGAGCACGTCACAGAGGACCCCCCCGGTGATGTCCCGCTTCGATGCAAAATACAACTCGCACGCGCCCAGGAAAGGCAGTGCGAGCAAGGCTGCAACGAGGTTCCTGCGTACCATGATTCGCGCCTCCCGTCTGAGAATGTCCAATTGAACTTCAGCTTCGATGCTCCCCGTTGCTGCCACACCACGTTTGACTGGCGAGCACCCCGGCAAAACTGGCCAGCCCGTTCACTGTCGCGGCCGCCACGGCTGGCGCCGTTGCTGACTCGAGCGGTATCCGCAACTCCGTGCGGCCGGTGTGAGCCGGGCGTTCGCGCGCGGTGCAGACAAAGGTCCATCTTGCATCGAGCTCCAATGCACCGTTCGAGGGATCGAGCTTCAGGAATTCGATAACGAGCTCCGCGTCAGCGACGCGATGCTCACCCCGCAGCAGCACGCGCGAAGCGCCAAGGTGCTGCGATAGCGTATCGCGCAGCACGCGAGTCACGGCGTCGCGCAGGCGTTCCGCCCATTCGGCTTCTTCGGATACGACGAGCGTGTTCGCTTTGCGTTCGATCACGACTGCATGGCTGTCGAGATAGCCGGGGAGCATGACTGGCCGCAGTATCAGAGTCGCGCGTGAGTTCTGGTCCGGCTGCCGCGCGGCGAGGAGGCGTGGCGGACTCGGCAATGCCACGAGGACTGGCGGGGTCGACGCGCACGCGGCAACCGAGAGCGCGAGAAGGGCAGCAGCGAGCCGGCGGGTCCGTTTCATCGTCTGCGTCCGCGGATAAGAATGGTCGGATCACGGTCCACACGCTCGGAGAGGTCTCGCAGACGTGCCGCAGTTGCTGCCAGGTCATCCGCTGCGTCCTGAACCTGCATGACTGTGCGGCCGCGCGGGTCGAGGAGTAGGTTGGCGCCCTCTACCGCGGTGTTCGCCTTCTGGAGAGTGCCGCGCACTTGTGCGAGCGTGCTCGCCGCCTCGCGGTCGAGGCTCTCCGAGAGCGATTGGACCGAGGCGAGCGTCTTCTGGAGAGCTGCGCTGCTCTCGGTCGTCGCGCGCTGTCCGGCGGCCGAGAAGCCAGCCACCTCGCGCTCGATCGTGCGCACGGTCCGGCGCACGTCGGCCACCAGCGCCGGTAATTCTTCCACTGTCTTGGTTACTCCGGGGCCCGAAAGGATCGCGTCCAGTGAACCGAGCGTGCGCTGGACCGCAGACAGCGTCGCGCCGATATCGAGGCCCTCAAGCTGCTCCGTGAGGGCCTGGAACGGGCTGGGAACCGTGGGGATTTCGGTCACCTCGGAGGGTCCTCCTAATCGTGAGGCGTGCACGTCCGGACGAAAATCGAGCTCCACCTGGAGCTGGCCGGTCACGAAGCTCTGCATGACGAGCCGCGCGGAAAGGCCGCGTTCCACCAGGTCAGGCACGCTGCGCGTGAAGGCCGGGGTCCCGTACACTTTCACGACTTCGGTCAGGAGCTCCATGTTGACCTGCGCTATAGAGCGCGCGGGGTCCGGATCGAGCCGGATGCCGATCGACTTGACTTCGCCCACGCGCACGCCCCGATACGTGACCGGCGCCCCGACTCGCAGCCCCGCCACGGAGCCGTGGAAATAGCTGACGATCAAGAGGCGCTCCTTGAATAAATTGCCGCTTCCGAAGAAAAGGATCGCGGCCACGACCAGCGCTATCGCGCCGAGCACGAACACGCCGATCAGCGTCGCGCTGGGTTGCTTCACCGGATGACCTCCGCCTGTTCAGCTGACATACGGCCGCGTCGCGCCAGGAACTCGCGAACCTTGGAACTGTCAGCGGATTTCGCCAGTTGCGCCGGAGAACCGAGCGCCACCGGCCGGTGCGCCTCGCCGTCGAGGAAGATCATGCGGTCGGCGATGCTGTAGAGGCTCTCCAGCTCGTGCGTGACCAGAACGACCGTGATGCCGAGGCCATCCCGCAGCGTCTTCACCAGCTCGTCCAGACGCCGGGCGCTAAGGGGATCGAGTCCCGCCGAGGGCTCGTCCAGAAAGAGCACGGCCGGATCGAGCGCGAGCGCCCGCGCGAGTGCCGCGCGCTTGCGCATCCCGCCGCTCAGGCTCGCCGGGTAACGGTCTTCGTCGCCGGCGAGGCCGACCAAGGCGAGCTTGAAGCGGGCGAGCGCGGCGCGGGCTGCCGGAGCTGAATAGTCCAGCAGGTCCATGGGCATGGTGACGTTTTCGAGCACCGTCATCGACGACCACAACGCACCGCTCTGAAAGAGGATACCGAACGGCGGTGCGCCGATCGTCATGCGCTCCTCTACGGTCTTCCCGTCGAACAGTATCCGTCCGCTCTGCGCCTTGATGAGCCCGGTCATCGCTTTCATGAGGGTACTCTTGCCCGAACCGCTGTCTCCCACGATTGCGAAGATCTCGCTCTTCTCTATGCGCACGCTGATGCCGCTCTGCACCGGGCGCATCCCATAGCCGACGCTGACTTCGTCGATGGTGATGACCGAATTCAAGGTGCGCCTCGCGTGCATGCGTCAAACGTCCAGCGCGTTCGCGCACACCGCAAAGACGGCGTCGAGCGCGATGATGCCCACGATGGAGACCACCACTGCGCGGGTCGTGGCCGAACCCACGCCCGCCGCGCTGCGCTCGGCTTGAAGCCCGCAATGGCATCCGAGCAGTGCCACGAGCGCGCCGAACACCGCCGCCTTGAGCCCGCCGATCGCGAAATTTGCGCCGCCGATCGCGCCCCGCGTCGCGGCCCAGTACGCCGCTGCCGAGATATCGAGCGTCGAAGCGGAAACCCAGAGCCCGCCCACAATCGCGAACGCGCACCCGTAGACGTAGAGCATCGGCATCAGCAGGGTGAGAGCGATCGCGCGCGGCAGCACGAGGAACTCGACGGGCGAGACGCCGAGGGTGGTCAGCGCGTCGACCTCTTCGTTGCCTTGCATCGTCGCAATGCGTGCAGCGAAGCTCGCCCCGGTGCGTCCCGCGAGCACGATCGCCGTGATGATCGGTGTCAGCTCGCGCACCGACGCGATGCCCACCAGGTCCGCGACGTAGATGCCGGCGCCGAACCGCCTCAACTGCACGGCGCCGACGAAGGCAAGTATGGCGCCCATCAGGACATTGACCACGGCCACGATCACAAGCGCGCGGCTGCTGGATTCCGCCAGAACTTCGAGCACCTCGGCTCCGCGAACCTTCGCACGAGCCATGGCGAACCGCGGCAGCAGCAGGACGACCTCGCCGAGGAGCGACACGAACGCGCGCAGCCCACGCGCGCCGTGCCGGGCGCGCAGCCCGACACGGGCGACGATGCCGGGTAGAGTCGTTGCGCCGGCGCCGGCCGCGCGCGGGCTCGCGCACGCGAGCTTGAGCAGCTTTTCCAGCTCCGGCGGCACCCCAGCGAGCGCGAGCTCGCGAGTGCCCGAGCGGAGCTCATCCAGAATGCGCGCGAGGAAGGCAGCTTCGACGCTCCCCCAACGCCAGTCATCCGCCGCTTCCACTCGAAGGGCACTCACGCCTGTGCTTGGGGGGAATCCCAGCTCCGCGAGCGGCCGCGCAAGCCACGACGGGTCGATGCCTTGTGCAGGCATCCGAACCAAGAGTGTGCCGTCCTGTGTTCGAAAGAGTGGTTTCACCGGCTCACGCCTTGATCAGCGCGTGGAACGCCACGAATTGAACGTTGTTCTGCAGGCCAGCGTAGATCCTTTCCTGCACGGCGGCGAAGCTCGTCGCGCACAGGCACTCGAGCATGTTCGTCAACCCGAGGATGCTTGCCCAGAGATTTGTTCCGGAAAGCGGCCGGAGGAACCTCATGGCCACAAAGTCCAGAAAATTACGTGGAGCAGAAAGCCGGCCAGAATCGAAATTACTCCCTCCGGTCCGTGCTCGATCGGCGCACTCCAGAGGTAATACCCACCGACGAGAAAGAAGGCAACGCCTAAAAGGCAACAGAAGGCAGCAATGCCTTTCTTGAATGTTATTGCAGTCACGGAGAGAACTCCCGGCCAAAAAACTGGCCTTCAATTGATGTTCGGTCACGGGCAAATGACGCCGACGGGCTGTCGGCATTGCGTGAGGATCGGGTGCCGACAATATGCTGGTTCCAAGAGACCGACCGGGCGCGCAGCAGGATTTCGTGATAGGCGCGGGTTAGGTGTCGTCCCATGGCTACCACGGTCAGGAAGCAAACGCCGGGTCGCCGGGGGCACGAGCCGCGCCGGTATCGCCCTGGCGCGCGACCCTGAACCAGGCTGCGTACAGCGCCGGCACGAAGAAGATGGTCAGGACCGTTGCCACGGTGAGGCCGCCCATGATGGCGATTGCCATCGGGCCCCAGAAGATGCTGCGCGTGAGCGGAATCATGGCGAGCACGGTGGCCGCCGCCGTGAGCGCGACCGGGCGGGTCCGATGGACGGCCGCTTCCAGCACGGCATTCCATGGGTCCCGGCCCTCGGCCATCTCCGCTTGCACCTGGTCGACGAGAATCACGGAGTTGCGCATGATCATCCCGCTCAACGCCGTGATGCCGAGGATCGCGACGAAGCCGAGCGGCGCGTTGAACAGAAGCAGCGCGGCGACGACGCCGATGAGTCCGAGCGGCGCGGTCAGGAACACCATGAACATCTTCGAGAAGCTCTGGAGCTGCAGCATCAGGATTGTCAGGATCGTGACCAGCATCACCGGGGCCACGGCCGCGAGCGCACGATTGGCCTTGTCGCTTTCCTCGACGGCACCGCCAACGTCGATGCGATAACCGAACGGCAGTTTCGCTTCGATGTCCTTCAGCAGCGGGCGAATCGACTGGGTCACCGACACGCCCTGCTCGCCGTCCTTGACGTCGGCGCGTACCGTGATCGCCATGTCGCGGTTGCGGCGCCACAGCACCGGCTCTTCGAGCTCGTAGCGGACGCGCGCGACCTGCGATAGGGCCACCACCGTGCCCTGGCGCGTGAAGATATTGACGTCCTTCAGCGTGTCGAGATCGAGACGCTCGGACGGCACCGCACGGGCGACGATGTCGATCAGGTCTTCGCGCTCGCGCAGATGGGAAAGCGTCGCGCCGTTCATCACGGTCTGGGTCACGAGAGCCACGTCGGCCGGCGCGAGGCCGAGCACACGCGCCTTGTCCTGGTCGAGGTCGACTTTCAGGGTGCGAACCGGATCGTTCCAGTCGAGCTGGACGTCGCGCACCTTCGGGCTCGACGCCACCACCGCTTCCACCTCACGCGCGATCCTGCGAACGACCTGGGTGTCCGGACCGACGACACGGAACTGGACCGGGAAGCCGACCGGTGGACCGAGCTCCAGGCGCGTAACGCGGAACCACACTTCCGGGAACTGCTCGTTGACGCTCGCCATCAGTCGCGAGCGCACGCGTTCGCGCGCCTCCGTGTCGCGTGTCATGACGATGAAGACGGCGTAGCCCGGGTTCGGCAGCTCCGGATTGAGCGAGAGATAGAAGCGCGGCTGGCCGGCGCCGGTGTACGCGGTGAAGAAGCGGACATCCTCGTCCTTCGCGAGGACCGACTCCATCTTCTTGACCTGCTCGGTCGTCGCGGCAAACGAAGAGCCTTCCTTCAGGCGCAGCTCGACGACCAGCTCCAGCCGCGAGCTGTTGGGGAAGAATTGCTGCGGCACGAATCGGCTCGCGAAGATCGCGACTGCCAGGGCGGCGACGGTCGCGCTGATGACCCACCAGCGCCGCTCGATGGCGAGATCGATCAGCCGGCGGAGCTTCCGGTAGAACGGCGTATCGTACGGATCGCCGTGGTGATGTCCTTTGCCGAAATCCTTCGGCAGCATGTTGACGGCGAGGTAGGGCGTGATGATGCCCGAGACGACCCACGAGAAGAGCACCGCCGTGCCGACGATCCAGAAAATGCCGCCGGCGTACTCGCCGGTGGTCGACTTGGCGAACCCGATTGGCATGAAGGCGGCGACGGTGATGAGTGCGCCGGTCAGCCTCGGCATAGCGGTCGCCGCGTAGGAGAAGGCGGCCGCCTTCAGCCGGTCCCAGCCCGCCTCCATCTTCACGATCATCATCTCGACCGCGATGATGCCGTCGTCCACCAGCAGGCCCAGCGCGATGATCAGCGAGCCGAGCGAGACGCGCTCGAGATTCCAGCCCAGCGCGAGCATCGCGAGTGCGACGACCCCGAGCACGATCGGCACCGACAGGCCGACCACGATGCCGGTGCGCCAGCCGAGGCTGATCAGGCAGACTGCCAGCACGATGGCGAGCGCTTCCAGCAGCGAGCGTTCGAATTCCCAGATGGAGTCGCTTACGACGGTGGGCTGATCGGCGACGCGCTCGAGCTCTACGCCGTAGGGCAGTTCGGTCTGCAACTTGGCGACCGTGCTCTTGATCACCCTGCCGAGGTCGACGATGTTGCCGTCGTCGGTCATCGTGATGCCGAGCATCAGCACCTGCTGCCCGTTGTGGCGCACCGTGTACTTCGGCGGATCTTCGTATCCGCGCGTGACGGTCGTGAAGTCGCCGAGCTTGATCGTCCGGCCACCGGCCGCGACCGGCACGTTGCGAATGTCCTCCTCGCTGGCGAACTGGCCGCTCACGCGCACCAGCACCCGGTCGCCCCGCGTGTCGATCGAGCCGGCGGGGAGAACTTCGTTCTGGTTCCGCAGGCTTTCAACAATTGCCAGCGGCGTGATGCCGAGCGCGGCCAGCCGCTGGTGCGAGAACTCGACGTAGACCTTCTTGGCCTGCTTGCCGATGATGTCGACCTTCTTCACCATCGGTACTTTGAGCAGGCGACGCTTGATGTCTTCGGCTACGTCGGACAGTTCGGCGTGACTGATGCCGTCGCCCTTGACGGCATAGAGCAGCCCGGTCACGTCGCCGTATTCGTCGTTGAAGATCGGGCCGACGATGCCCTCGGGCAGCTCGAGCTTGATGTCGTTGAACTTCTTGCGCGCCTGGTACCACGCTTCGAGCTGGTCCTCCTTGGAGGTGCCGCCGACCACCGTGATCGTCATGCCGCCGTAGCCCTGCCGCGCGTACGTGACCACTTTCTCGAAGTGGTCGAGCTGCTCGAACTTCTTTTCCATGCGGTTCAGCACTTCGTCCTGCATCTGCTGCGCCGAGGCGCCGGGCCAGAGGACGATCGCCGTCATCGATGGCACCGAGAAATTTGGATCTTCGAGCTGGCCGAGCTTCGTGAAGCCTAGCACGCCGCCGACGGCGATCACGAGGATCAGGAACAGCACCACGGCGCGGTGGCCCAGCGCCCATTCGGTGAGGTTGAACGACTTCATCGGACGACTTGCTTGCTTGTTTCGCTGCGCCGTGAATCGGGCAGCGCGACCTTCAATCCGGGCGCCATCTTCTGCACACCGGCGGTGACGACAAGCGCACCGGCCGGCGGCCCGGAGACGAGCACTTCGTCGTTGCGATACCCGTGCACCACGACGCTGATCAACTCGACGGTTCCCGCCGGCTCGGCGCCCGCCCGGAGAACGATCCAAAGCGCCGGCTGCCCGCCCGATTGGGTGATCGCGCTTGCCGGGATCACGGCCATCGAAATTTCCGCGGCGGTTAGCTCCGCGGTCAGCGTGGCCGTGGCGCCGAGCGGCAGCGGCCTGGGGCTCACCGGCTTCAATCGAGCGCGGTACGTCCGGGTTTGCGGCGCGGCCTGCTGCGAGAGCTCGCGCAGGACCACGTCGAAGCTCTCACTGGGCGCGCTCGCCAGCACTGCCTTGTAGCGCGCCTTCGTGAACGAGGCGAAGTGATTCTCCGGCACGTCGACAACGATCTCGGGCTCGCCGTGATCCGAGATCGAAACGACCGGCTGCCCCTCGGCGACGACCTGGCCCACCTCGGATCGCACGGCCGTGACGACACCACTGCGCGATGCGCGCAGCACCGTGTACTTCAACCGGTTGCGGGCGAGCTCGAGCTTCCTCGCCTCCGCCACGGCCGCCGCTTGGGCCCTGGTCGCCCCGCTTTCCGTGTGCTCGGTGTCGGCTATGCTGACGGCGCCGTCGTCCTTCAACTCCTCGTTGCGCCGCCGGTCCGAGCCGGCCTGCCGCGCCGCCGTCTCGGCGGCGAGGAGCTGCTGCTCCGCGGCTTCCACGGCGAGCCGGAAATCGGTGTCGTCGAGCGTCGCCAGCACATCGCCTTCGCGCACCCGCTGGCCGACGTCGATATTGCGCTTCACGATCTTGCCGCCGACGCGAAACGCCTGGTCCACCTCGTAGCGCGAGTGCACCGAGCCGGTGTAGCGGTTTGTTTGCAGGGGCTGGTCGTAGCGAATCTCGACGGTGCGCACCGTCCGCAGCGCCTCGGCCGGCGGCTTGTCCGGCGTGCACGCGCAAAGGAGGGTGGCGACCAATACGGCGACAGAGGTTTTCAACATGGCTCCTTTCATGGCGCGCCTCGCTTTGCTTCATACCGCGCGGTCGATTCCGGCGCTTCGCCGTAATGCTGGCTGCCGCCGCCGAGCGCGGCATACAGGGATACCCGGCTCGACATCAGCGCCCGGCGCAACTGCACGACCGACTGCTCGGTCGACAGCAGGTCGCGCTGGGCATCGAGCACCTCGAGATAGGTCGCGGTGCCGCGGTCGTAGCGCATCTGCGCGAGCCGCGCGCGCTCCTGCTGTGCCGCGAGCGCCCGCCGCTGGATCGCGAGCTGCTGGGCGAGCCAGTGCTGCGCCGAGAGCGCGTCCGCGACCTCGCGAAACGCGCCCTGTATCGTGCGCTCGTAGTCGGCCACCGCCGCGTCGCGGCGCACCTGCGCGAGATCGAGGTTGGCCTCCCGGCGGCCGCCGTCGAAGATCGGCAGGACGAGTTGCGGCATGAATACCCACGTGGTGCTTCCGCCCTCGAACAGCCCGTTCAGCTCGGCGCTCGCGCTGCCGAAGAACCCGGTGAGGGTAATATTGGGAAAGAATGCCGCGCGCGCGGCGCCGATGTTCGCGTGCGCTGACTTCAGGCGGTGCTCGGCAGCGACGATGTCGGGCCGCTGCTGGAGTAGATCCGAAGGCAAGCCCACGGGCAGGTCGGGCAGGAGCGCGTTGTCGTTCAAGTTCGACCGCTCCGAAAGCCGCGCCGGCTGCGTTCCGACGAGCATCGTGAGCGCGTGCGCCTGCGCCGCGCGCGCCTGTTCGAGCTGCGCGCCGAGCGCCTGCGCCTGCGTGAGCAGAGTTTCGACCTGCGCCACGTCGAGGCGCGTCGTAGTGCCGACCTGGAAGCGGCGCGTGAAGATTCGAAACGATTCCTCGCGGGTCCTGATGGTCTCGCGGGCGATCACGATGCGCTCGTCGAGCTCGCGCAGTGAAAGATAGCCGTTGGCCACCTGCGCGACGAGGCTCACGGTGACGGCGCGCCGACCGGCGTCGGTGGCGAGGAACTGCTCCAGCGCGGCGCCCTTGAGGTTGCTCACGCGGCCCCAGAAATCGAGTTCCCACGCGGCAACGCTCGCGCCGACATCGTAGATGCTGGCGATGCGCGAACTCCCCGTGGGGCTCAGGCTGTCGGGAATGTCCACGCGAAACGCTCCGGCGTTCGCGCCGAGGGTGGGAAACTGATCGGCCCGCCGGATCTGGAACGCGGCGCGCGCCTCGAGAACGCGCAGGACCGCGATGCGGAGATCGCGGTTGTGCTCGAGCGCCTGCTCGATCACCGTCTGCAGCTGCGGGTCGGTGAAGAAATCGCGCCAGGCGATGTCCGCGGCCGTTCGCGCATCGGTCTTCGCAGGCGCCGGTGCGGGAGCATCGGCCGGGTATTTATTGGCCACCGGCTGGTCGGGGCGCGTGTACTCCGGCGCGAAGTTGCATCCTGTAGTCAGCGCCATGAGAGCGGCTGCGACGCCGCTCGCTAGTTTCTTGGCATACATGGAGTCACTCAAGTGCATGGAAGAGAGCCTAGGGCAAGCGCTACGGCGAGTCGTCAGCGAAGCGTCGGCGTTCGGTCGGGGTTCGGTCGGGGTTCGGTTACTACATTCGCCGGCGCATCGATTCGAGCTCGGCGCGGCAAGCTTCTCCAAACGCCCTCAGCGGATCGGCAGCCTCCGAGCGCGCTAGCTCACGCAGCTCCTCCACCGTCAGGTTCCTCGAGAAGTACTGCTCCGAGATGCGCCTCAACAGCTGTTCCGCCTCCGCGAGAACCGCCGGGGAAGCGGAAAGCCGGATGCGGTTGATCAGCGCGTAGACAGGCAACAACGTCTCGGGCTTGTCTAGCCCATGAGTGAACGCGTCGACGATGAGCTTCGCGCATTCGCCGACGAATTCGCCGTAGAGCGCCTCGCGCTTGCGCACCTCCCAGCGTATGAGTTCGCGCTTGCTGAGCGTCCTTTGGGAGATCCAGGTGGTCGCGACCGACGCGGAGCCGCCGACGAGCGAGCCCAGCACCGCCGACATTGCGCTCACCAGAATAGGATCCATCGCTTCACCTCACGCGGGCGGCCACCTTCCCAGCTCCGGGAAGGACTTTCTCAACCGCTCGATGACGTAGTCCTCGATTGCCGCGGTCTGCGCCTGCCCCACCGCGTCGGCGGACCTTTCGCGTATCGCCAGATGCAGCATGAGCATGTCGCGCAGCTTTGCGAAGGCGATCGGATTGTCTGTTCCGCACACCGAGGCGTCTCTGTGCAGCACACGCGCGATGACGCCCGGATCGAGGATCCTTACCTGGCAGAGCAGCGCCAGCCGCGCAATCTCGGCGTCGAGCTCCTCCAGGTTCTCCGCCCACCACCCGAGAGGAAGAAAGTGTTTTTGCTCAGTCATGGGTCATGGCTCACAATCGAGTTACAAAATTCCACGCACGCCAGGTGCGACCCGCATATCGGCTTCAGATATGTTCTGAGGCGGGTTTTCGATCCCGCTTCTTTCCATTGAGATCCTCCCGTGCCGTCCCGACTTGTTCACCTCCCTGACCTCGCAGCTCCCGGCCTGGCCGGCGCCCCGCCCAGTCAAGCGCGCGGCGGATACGTGCGAGCATGGCCGTCTGCTCGGCCGAAGGCTGGATGCGCTGCACCCGCTTGTCGGCGAGCACACGCTCGAGCAGCGTGAACAGGCGGTCGCGGTCCTCGCGTTTGGCCAACAGCACGGGCAGCGTCTCGATCGCCTTGTCCGGCTCGTAGCGCGCGATGATCTCCTGCACGCCGCCGATTCGGCGCGCCTCGTCGAGAGCCAGGTCGGGCAGCAGGTCCCGGTATTCCTCGATCAGCTCCTGCGCAAGCTGCAGCCGCGAGAGCGGGAGAGGCTCGTCCCGGTGTGCCATCAGGAAGGCCACGCGCGCGAGCGCCTCCGGGTAGCCGCCCTTGTCGATCGAGGCCAGCGCTTCCTTGACGAATGGAAGCTCGCGCGGGTCCACTGCCGGCGCCACGGCTTCAGGATCACGTTCGTCGCCCAGATAAAAGGTGAAGAGGTTGCCGTAGACCTGGAAGAAGGTTGCTTCGGCAACCGCGTCACGCAGCGCCCGATAACAATCGAGCGAGGCGCTCAGCATCTCCGACGCCGTCGACTCGATCTGGCGCGCCGGATGGTCGGACGCCAGCGCCTGACGCTGGGCCTTCACCGCCTGCGCCGCCGGCGCCAGCCAACTCAGGAACGGATTGAGGTCGGAAAGTGCCCAGCGCTGGAAGCGCAGCGGGTGAAACTCGCGCGACAGCTTGGCGCCGTACTCGTTGGCGAGCGCCTTCACCAGGGGCTGCCCAAAGAGTTCGTAGGCGCGCTGATTGAATTCCGAGACGACCTTGGCCGCCTCGAAGGGCTTCTCGTCGACACGTTTGAAGCGGTTCAGGCGCGTGACGACTTCTTCCAGACGCAACTCAACGAGGTTGACCTCGTAGGCCGTCTTGCCTCCGGAGTCCTTCTTCTCCGTGATCTGCATCCCGTACAGGCCCGGTGGCAGCGCCTCGATGGACTTGAGCACCGAAGCGATCTGCGTTCCCTCCTTCTTGGCGACCTTGCCGGAAACGAAGATTCCCAGGTGGCCGACTTCCTCTTGCATCAGGCCGACGATCACCTGGCCGCGGGCCTTGATCTCCTCGGTGCTGCCGTACACGTCGGCGACCCAGTTGAAGGCCTGCTGGGGCGGCGTGATGTTGTCGCCCTTCGACGCGAACATCACGATCGGTACTTTGATCTGGCGCAGGTCGAGCGCGCCCGCCGCAGCGCCCTTCACGGTCCCCGACCACAGCTTGTTGCCGACGAAGAGATTCTGCGTGATCCACTCGATCTCCTCGCGGTTGAGCAGGTAGTAGCCGCCCCACCAGCGCTCGAACTCGAGAAAGCGCGCAGGCTCGGTGTCGATGTTGGCGAACACCTGGTAGTACTTGTCCCAGAACGTGTTGGCCGGATTCAGATTTTCGAAGTTCTGCACCAGCCAGGCGCCGTCGAATTTGCCCGCGCCCAGGTCGGAGGTCAGCGACGCGAGCCAGGTGCCGCCGAGCAGCCCGCCGGCGTAGCGCATCGGGTTGTCGCCCTCGTTCTCGCTCCAGGCGCCGCCCCAGTAGGACATCGGCGCGCCGACGATCACGACCGGGCCGGTGTCGTCGGGATTGGCGGCCGCGAGCATCATCGCGGCCCAGCCCGCCTGGCAGTTGCCGACAAGTCCGGGCTTCGGGGCGTCGGGGTGAAGCTCGCGCACGCGATGAACGAAGTCACGCTCGGTATTGCACACGTCGAGCAGGGTTTGTCCCGGTTCGGGATTCGGGAAGAAGATCACGAAGTACACGGGGTGGCCTTCCTGCAACGCCACCCCGACCTGCGAATCGTCCTTGAAGCCGCCGATGCCGGGGCCATGGCCACCGCGCGGGTCGATGATCACAAAGGGGCGGCGCTTGGGATCGATCGTCACCCCCTTCGGCGGAACGATGCGTACCAGCGCGTAATTGACCGGTCTTTCGAGCGTGCGCCCGTCCAGCACCATTTCATAGTCGAAGCGCAGCACCGGCGGCAGTCCCTGCCGCTCGTGCTCGACGAAGTTGTTGCCGCGTTGGCGCAGCGTGTCCCAGAACAATATCGAGCGCTGCGCGAAGTCAATGGCGTATTGCGTGCCATTCGCCCAAATTTCCCACGGCAACGCCGGATTCGCCTTCAACGCGGCGGCTTGGCCCTCGCAGGCTTGTTTCACGCGCTGGCTGTAGCGCTCCAGCGCCACCTTCGTGCGGGTCTGCAGCATCTGCGCGACCTTCGCCGACAGGTCGTGGCTCTTGGAAAGCTGTCTGGGTGCATTGCTCATAGGGATTTCCTTTCTTGATCATCACTTCGCGGCGCATCGACTGATCGCGCAGAGGTACTCGCCTCGAGATCGCTTGCAATCGACTCGAGCAATTCGTGACCGGATGTGAATTCGCGCTGCTGCCCGGTGACCAGGTTCTCGAGCCGACCGGCAAGCGCATCGGGCTTTGCGTCACTGCGCACTTTCAGCACGTAGGTGCGCCGGTTCGGGTATTTCGATTCAGGGTTGAGAGTCATGGCAGGTTGTCGGCAACGCAACTGAGGGACGGGTATGTCATGTGACGCACGTTAGCGCTTCCCGATTGCCGAGTGGTCAGCTAAACGTCGCCGTTCGGTCCGAGTTGGGTAAGAGCCGGCCCCGCGGAGCCGTGCAGTCAGGCCATGATGTTTACGCCGCCGTCGACATACACCGTTGCGCCCGATAGACGCCGCGCGTATGGCGTCGCGAGGTAGGCGCAGGTGAAGCCGACGTCCATGATGTCGACGAGTTCCCCGAGCGGCGCGCGCTGGGCGGCGGCACTGAGCAACTGCTCGAAGTCCTTGAGTCCGGAAGCCGCGCGCGTTTTCAACGGGCCGGGCGAAATCGCGTGCACGCGTATGCCCTTGCCGCCGAGCTCGTAGGCAAGGTAGCGGCAGCAGGCCTCGAGCGCAGCCTTGACCGGACCCATCACGTTGTAGTTGGGCACGACTCTGTTCGCGCCGTGGTAGCTCATCGCGAACATCGTCCCGCCGTCTACCATGAGCGGCGCGGCGAGCCGCGCCATGCGCACGAACGAGTGGCACGAAATGTCCATCGCCTGCTTGAAGCCTTCCTGCGAGCAGTTAAGCAGCTCGCCCTGCAAGTCCTCCTTCGGCGCCCACGCGATCGAGTGCACGAGTACGTCGAGGCGGTTCCACTTCTCCTGGATCGTCTCGAAAACCGCCTCGAGCTGGCCCGGCTGGGCGACGTCGAGCAACTGGAAGATCGGCGCCTCGAGCTCCTTCGCGAGCGGCTCGACGTAGGTCCTGGTCTTCTCGTTGACGTAGGTGATCGCGAGCTCGGCGCCGAGCTCGTGAAACGCTTTCGCGCACCCATACGCGATTGACTGGTAGTTGGCGACGCCGACAACCAGTGCTTTCTTGCCCTTCAGTGGCGGGCGCGGAATTTCGAGTGTCATGACCGTAGCCTCCGTGCATCGGCATCCAGCAATGCCCGCGTATGCCTTGCAATCATCAACTCCTCATTGGTCGGAATAACCCATGCGGCAACCCGGCTCGACGCCGCGCTGATGCGCGGCCCGCTCTTGCCGTTCGCGACCGTGTCGAGTTCGACACCCACCCACGCCGCATCGCGGCACACGCGCTCGCGGATCGCGACCGCGTGCTCGCCGATGCCGCCGGTGAACACCAGCGCGTCGAGCCCGCCCAGCGCCGCGACGAGCGAGCCCAGCTCGCGGCCGATGCGGTAGACGAAGAGATCGACTGCGAGCCGCGCCCGCGGCTCCGGGCTCGCGAGCAGCTCCCGCATGTCGCTCGAGACCCCGGACACGCCCAGCAGTCCCGATTGCTGGTAGATCAGCTTTTCGATCGCGCGCGCATCCATCTCCATCTCGTCCATCAGGTACAGCATCACGCCCGGATCGAGCGCGCCGCAGCGCGTTCCCATCGGCAGGCCCTCGACCGCGGTGAAGCCCATCGTGCTCGCAACACTTTTGCCGGCCTTGATCGCGCACATGCTCGCGCCATTGCCGAGGTGCGCGACGACGGCGCGTCCCGCGGCAGCCTTCGCATCGACGGCCGGCAGCGCGCTGGCGATGTATTCGTAGGACAGTCCATGGAAACCGTAGCGCCGCACGCCGCGCTCGGTGATATGGGACGGGAGCGCGAATGCCTGCGCGAGCTCCGGCTGGGCGCGATGAAACGCGGTGTCGAGGCACGCCACTTGCGGCATCTGCGGCATGCGCTCGAGGACGATGCGGATCGGCGCCAGGTTGTGCGGCTGGTGCAGCGGCGCGAGCGGCACGAATTTCTCGAGCTTCGCGATCACCTGCGCGTTGATAAGCGTCGGCTCGGAATACTTGAGCCCGCCGTGCACCACGCGGTGGCCGACCGCGATCAGGCGATGGTCTTCGCGGTGCTCGCCCAGAAACTGAATCAGATATTCGATGGCGCCGTCGTGCCCTAGGCGCGTGCCGTCGTCCCACTTGCGTGCGTCGATTTCGTTCCCGGCCGCGTTCTTCGCGCGGAATCGGGGCGCGGTATAGAGACCCTCGATCTGGCCGTTGATGGCGAACGCAAGCTCGTCCGCGCGCACGGTGAAGACCGAAAACTTGATGCTCGACGAGCCGGCATTCAGGACTAGTATCGCGTCCGCCATCGCATCATCCGACCGCTTTGCTGCTGCTCGCGCGCCGCGCGGCGGCAACCAGCGCCGCCACCGCGCAGGAGGCGAGCCGGGTCATCACGGAGTCAGCGCGACTCGTCAGGATGATCGGCACGCGCGCACCGAGCACGATGCCGGCCGCATCGGCGTTTGCGAGAAACGACAGGCTCTTGGCGAGCATGTTGCCAGCCTCGAGATTGGGTACCACCAGCACGTTGGCGCGACCGGCGACTGGCGAGTTGATCTGCTTGATCTTCATCGACTCCAGGCTGATCGCATTGTCGAGCGCGAGCGGCCCGTCGAGAATGGCCCCCGTGATCTGCCCCCGATCGGCCATTTTGCACAGCGCTGCAGCTTCGATGGTAGACGGCACGTCGGGATTGACCGTTTCCATCGCCGACAGGATTGCCACCCGCACTTCCGGCATGCCGAGATCGCGCGCGAGATCGATCGCATTCTGCACAATGTCCACTTTTTCCTTTAGCGTAGGCGCGATGTTCACCGCCGCATCGGTGATGATCAAAGGCTCCGGGTGGGTCGGTACGTCCATCACGAAGCAGTGACTTACGCGTCGTGCGGTGCGGAGCCCGGTGTCACGCTTGACGACCGCAGCCATCAGCTCGTCGGTGTGAAGGCTGCCTTTCATCAGCGCCTCCACCTTGCCTTCGCGCACGAGCTCGACCGCCTTCTCTGCGGCGGTCTGACTGAACGGGGCATCTATGACCGCCACGTCTGAAATGTCGATTGCAAACTCTTTGGCTACCGCTTCGATACGCGAGCGCGGGCCGACGAGGGTGGGAGCGATGAGGCCAAGGCGCGCCGCGGCGATTGCTCCTTCAAGCGAGCTTTGGTCGCAGGGATGCGCCACGGCTGTCGGTGTTGGAGCCAGGGACCTGCAAGAGTCCAGGAGGCGCTGATACCTTTCGTGTGTATGTTCAGAAACTGCTTTGTTTTCGACCATAGATATTTCTCCGCTGCAGGTTCCCTGACGATACCCGGCACGGGCAAAGTCTCGAACCACGAGATGTCACGTGGTTGCCTCGAGGCTCAATACAAGACGGCGAACGCCGCCCTCGAAACTTTGTCGCAACGGTAGCTTGGAACTCTCAAATACCTTGAGCATCTCTCGATTGTCCTCGAGCACGAGCGCGACGAACTCTCGAACACCCCGGCATCGCGCCAGGCGAACGAGCTGATCCAAGAGCAACGTGGCCGCGCCGCGATGTTGATACTCGTCCGCAACTGTGACAGCCACCTCAGCGCTGTTCCCGCCCGAAGGCACGCGGACGAAGCGCGCGACAGCTATCAATCTTTCGCCGTTTTCTTCTCCAACCGTCAGCACGAGTCCGACGTGATCTCGGAAATCGAGCTCGGTCAGGCGTCGGAGGGTGTCGGGTGTAAGCGCCGTACTCGGGCGAAAGAACCGCCGATAGACGCTTTGAGCGGATAGGCGCTTGAACGCGATTCGCAAGCGCTCCTTGTCGTCGGGCCGGATCGCGCGTATGCAAACCGGAGTTCCATCGCGCAGCAACCCGCGGGCGCTAAAGCCGCCAGCGTATGAATCGGCACTGACCTCGCATGCGCCGGTCACTGACGATGGGAGGTGCGCTTCCATGGGTTTGGTCGCTGGCCTAGCCGGTCACTCGAACCGTCGGCGGCACGCCGTATCCGCGTGCGCCGCGGATCGACTCGGGCAGCCCCTGGCCGGATGCGAACTCGCGCTGCTGGCCGGTGACCAGGTTCTCGAACCGACCGGGAAGCGCATCGGGTTTCGCGTCGCTGCGCACTTTCAGCACGTAGGCACGCCGCCTCGGGTACTTGGATTCTGGGTTGAGAGTCATGACAGATGTCGGCAACGAAACTGGAGAACAGCGTAGTCGTATCCAACTCCTGAGTGGTAAGCGAAAGGTCGATGTTCGGTCAGGATGCGGTGTGCCCCGCCCTTTGCCGTACAACTCCAGTTAAAACGAGTGCCCGCACCGAGACCTGGACCGAATCCCGACGTTCTGCTGACGACTTCGGTGAGCGCAAGCCTTAAAGTGGTTTGCGATAGCGGTACTTCCATCGTGGGCACGAAACGACGAAGGAGCTGAAACGCGTGCACTCATCGACGCAACCGCAGCGACAGGATTCGAGCATGAACCTCAAGCTCGCCGCTGGCGGTTTCTACGGCATGCTGATCATCCTTCTGTCTGCATGGATCCTGCAGGCCTTCCTCGAGGCTTTGCTCGCGGCGTTCGCGACTGCGATCGCGACCTGGCCGCTCTACAGGCAGTTCACGACCCGTCTGCCGCGGCGTATGGGGCGAAGCGCGACTTCTCTGATTTTCACGTTCGTGATGACCTTGTTCGTGCTGGTACCGATGATGCTTGCCTTCGGTGCAGTCCTCAGCCAAGGCCACGAACTACTCCTGGATATCGCAGCCGCCGACAAGAAGGGAATCGCGATTCCTCACTGGCTGGAGAACGTGCCCCTGGCCGGGCCCTGGCTGGTCTCCCGCTGGGAGAGCGAACTCGCGCACCCGGGAGCCCTGCTGGCGTGGGCGCAGCGAACCGACGCGACTGCCCTTCTTGGCTGGGCGCAGTCACTCGGACAGTTCATGGCTCGACAAATGTTCATCATTGGATTCACGGTGCTGGTGCTGTTTTTCCTGTATCAGGAAGGCGAATCGCTCGCGCAAGGGTGCAGGACAATGCTTCGTCACCGCATCGGCGAGCGGGCCGAAGGCTATATCGACCTCGCCGTGCGGGCTGTGCGCGCTTCGGTCAACAGCATGCTGGTCGTAGGGCTGTTCGATGGATTCGCATCCTGGGCCGTGTACGTCTTAGCTGGCGTGCCGCACGCCGCGGTGTGGGCCGCGATCACCGGCTCGCTCGCGCTCGTCCCGTTTCTCGGTTATGGGGCCGTCATTGCGTTGGCGCTGCAACTGGCGATGACGGGCGCTGCCACGCCGGCGGTCCTCTCCTTCGGGCTGGGCTGCGCCGTCCTGTTCTGCGGCGATAAGATCGTGCGGCCGGCGGTCGCGGCCGAGGGCACCCATCTGCCCTTCGTCTGGGTCCTAATGGGCTGTCTCGGGGGCTTCGAGGTGCTTGGCCTCGTGGGTCTGGTTGTCGGTCCGGTCGTGCTTACCCTCGCGCGGGAACTCTGGGCGCAGCGCGTTCGCGATCTCGCTCTCTCGGATCCCGGGGCCTCTGCGTCCCGGACCGGCGATGGCGCGTGACGCCGCCCGGGGGGCGGACGTCATTCCCGCTAACGGCCCCCGGAGCAAAGAGATCACAACACTGATCCGTCCACCGCTTAGGTGGACTTACTTACGGCTCTTACTCCGAGTCTTCTTGAGCAATGCCCGGGCTTTTTCGACCGGCGCCGTATCGAGACCCTCGGTGAGCTGATCGAGGGCGTGAGCGAGCGCCGCCAAGTCCTTGGCGCTCGCATCGGGTCGCTCGCATAGCGCCAAGAGCGCGAGCAGCTCGAGCCACGGCGCCTCCTGGGCGCGCGCTTCGGCAACGGCCCGCCGAATCGAATCGCGGGCCCGCTGCGGCTCGCCGAGCCCATCGGCGATCTGCGCCTCGAGCAGCAGCAACTGCGTCAGATACTGCCGCTCGCCGATTGCGTCGGCGCAGCGCATCGCTTCGTCCAGCTCTCGGCGGGCGCTGGGCCAATCCCCGGAACGCGCGAGCGCTTCGGCGCCATAGCCGCGCGCTTCGCTCGTCAAGCCGCGCAAGCCGAAGGGGACGGCTTGCTCGTGACCCTCGCATATGCGGCCATAGCCGCCACGCGCATCCCCGAGCCGTGCCTGCGCCCACCCCTGCAGCCACAGATGCACGGCCCGGACGTGAGGCATCAGCGCGTACTCCTCGATCAGCGCCAAGAGCTGCGAGGCGAGATCGGCCACCCGTTCCGCGTTGCCGATCCGCACCTCCACAAACGCGTCGAACCAGAGCGCAGCCGCTTGCGGGCCCGGCGCGCGAAGCGCGCTGGCGCGCGCGTGCGCCTCGCGCACGCGCGCCCGCGCCTGGGCCACGAACCCGAGGTGCACCAACTGGAGCGCGAGCAGGCCGAGAGCAATAACGGTAGGATCGGCGGCGAAGACGGCCGACGGCGTGGTCTTGTCGATGCCCTCGGCCGCCGCGATGGCCTTCTCGAGCCAGTCGCGCGCGACTCGTGGCCGCCCGCGCGCGTGTTCAACAAGTCCATGTACCAGGCACGCGCAAAGCCGCGTCGTCGGATCTCCGGTCTGATCCGCGAGAGCCTCGCTGCGCTGGGCGAGGACGTTTGCCTCGTCCAGTTCGCCCCTTATATATAGGACGACGCCGAGCCCGTGGAGGAACAAGCCGCGCAGCGGGTGCTGAGGCGCATCGTCGAGCAGCAACTGGGCGCGCTGATAGGCCCTCTTCGCGTCCATCGAGCCTATGCCGACGGCCTGTACCGCAGCCGCCCCCCGCAGCGCGGCGAGCGTGATCTCGAGGCTGGTGCGCGCGCCGGTCGCCTCGACAGACGCAAGGAGCGACTGCGCACGTTCCGTAAGGCTCATCGTCTCCGCGGGGCTGAAATGCAGCAGAGCCCACTCCGCGGCTTCGGCATAGTAGCGCACGGCCCGCATAGGCTCGTGGCCGAGCTCGAAATGCGACGCAAGCTCGGCCGCGCTCACATTGCGTCCAGAGGCGCGCTCGCGCTCGAGGGTAACCGCGAACTTGCGATGGAGCCCGACACGAGCGAGCGGGCCAATGCGCTTGTAAAGCACCTCCCGATACAGCGCGTGCCGGAAGACATAGCTCGCGTCGGGCACCGCCCCGGGTTGCTCCAGCGGGACATCGCTCAGCCACCGCTGCCGACGCGCAAGCTCCACGCATGATTCAGCCAACGACGCGACGTCGCGTTCCAGCACCTGCGCAACAGTCGCAAGCCGGAACTCGACGCCGCATACGCTCGCCGCCTCCAGCAGCGCACGTTGGCCCGGTGTGAGCTGCTGGATGTAACGCTCGATGATGCCGGTCAGGGTCTCCGGAATTGCCACACCGTCGATGGCCAGCTCTCCGCGCGCGATGAGATCTTTCATCACGTCCGCCACGAACAGCGGCAGCCCCTCGGTGCGAGCATGCAGCGCGCGCACGAACGATTCCTCGGCCGCGAGGGCCGGACTGCGCGTGGCAACGTACTCGGCAACCTGCTTTTCCGAGAACGCATCGAGCACGATCTCCTCGGACAGCCCATGAAGGCGAAGCTCGTGGCGCATCGCGCGGAGCGGATGGTCCGCCGCGATGATGTCCGTGAGGCGGAAGCTCGCGAGCCAGAGCAGCCGGGTTGCGGCGCGCCGGCGCGCCACGTAATCCATGAGTTGTACCGTGGCGTGATCGCTCCAGTGCAGGTCCTCGGTGACGAGCAGTAACGGACGATTCTCCGTGTAGCGGTCGAGCAGCTCACCCATTTCGCGCAACATGCGCGCCTGGCCCGTGCCGGAGAATTCGCGCCGCAAAGCATCGCGTTCGGCAGCGCTGCTGAGCCACGGAAGCTGCAGCAGCCAAGTGGGAGCGACCGCACGAATGAGCTCCGCGAGCGCCGCATCGCGGCGGCACAATGCCGTGAGCGCTTCCAGAACGGGCAGATAGGGCTCGCCTGCGCCGTACTGCTCGACGCACTGCCCGTGGGCGCAATGAATCTCGCCGACTTCGGCCATGAAGTTTTCGATGAGCGTCGTCTTCCCCACGCCGGTCTCACCGGCGATCCAGACGATCTGGCGCCTGCCTGCAGCTGCGAGCTGCCATGCTGTGCGAAGTCGCTCGAGTGCATCCGAGCGGCCGATCATCGATGATGAGGCCGGCGATTGCCCAGCCACCGAGCTTGTTGCGGCGGGCTTCGTCCCGCCGAGCGTCGAAGGCGCGCCGACATTAGCGATGAAGCGATAGCCTCGCCGCGACACCGTTTCGATGAAGCGCGGGTGCCGGGCATCGTCGTCAAGCACCGCCCTCAGATCGCTGATGGCGGTCTTCAACACCGAGTCGCTGACGAACTGGTGGCCCCATACCTGATCCAGCAATGCGTGCTTGGTGAGCAGGGATGCTGGCTGCCGCACGAGCGCGCATAGCACGGAAAATGGCGTTGGCGCCAGCGCAACGGCCTTCCCGTCGCAGATCAACGTCGCGTTCGCTTCGTCCAGCTCGAATCTGTCGAAGCGCACCCGAACCGGTATCGACGGAGCCGATGAGCGGGTCGGAGCAGTCCGTGTCGACATACCTGTGCTTGCGTTCCCCGCCGTGCGCTGCGTGTTTGCGGATGGCCAGTATAATCGAGAACAACCGCGCGGACTTGACGCGCATCAATACCGGAATCGATGACGACCCTGACCCAGCGCCGCAAACGCGCGAAGATCAAGGAACGCTTCGACCACCTGCAAAAGTGCCGGTAGGCTCCCTCTCGAGGTAAAGGTCGTAACTCTCTGTTCGCTCTCATTTAACGCAATTACAGCTACTCTAAGTGTAGCAAGCTCAACGGCGTTGCCCCGGACAATGAAGAGTTGGGCTCCCTCGATGCGCCAGATGATCGCCGATTACCTGGGCGACAACGATATCCGCGTCACCACGCTCAACAGCGGGCGCGGAATTGACGGCGTGATGGCGCAGGAGACGATCGACCTGTTGATCCTCGACCTGAAGCTTCCCGGTGAGGACGGGATGGAGATCGCCCGCAGGCTGCGCAGGGATTCGGGCCTGCCGATCATCATGCTCACCGGCCGCAAGGACGAGGCCGACCGGGTGATGGGCCTGGAGCTCGGCGCGGACGACTACCTGACCAAGCCGTTTTCCCCGCGCGAACTGCTCGCCCGCATCCGTGCCTTGTTGCGCCGCTCGCGCGCCCAGGAAACCGTGGCGGACGGGCTGACGAAGATACGCGCCTACCGATTCACCGGGTGGGAGCTGAATGTGCGGCTGCGGCGTCTCAAGACACCAGGAGGCGAAGTCGTCGCGTTGACCAACGCCGAGTTCAATCTCCTGGCGGCGTTTCTCGCGGCGCCGCAACGGGTGCTGACCCGCGAGCAACTGCTCAACCTGTCACGCCTGCACAACGACGAGGTTTACGATCGGGCGATAGACGTGCAAGTGGGGCGCCTGCGGAAGAAGATCGAGCCGCCTGGAACGCAGGATCACCTCATCCGGACCGAACGGGGCGCGGGGTACGTATTCACGGCTGTCGTGGAAATCGTACGCTGATATGGCAACACGCGGTTTCAGCGGGAGAGGCCGCGACGTCGGGACGATAAAGCCCGGCCGTCTGCCGCCGGGACAGTTCCTTACGACCGACTATCCCGTCCTATCCGCGCGGCCGACGCCGCGCATCAGGTTCGAGGACTTGCACTTCACGCTGCAAGTCGGGCCGCGAACGGTCAAGAGCTGATCGTGGGGCGATTTCATCTGCCTTTCGGCGCATACCGCCGAGGACATTGTTTACGGCAGCGAGCTGAAAGCGTTGGATTAAAGTATTCTATGTCATCAAATCAATAACGGTTTCAGTACCCACCGGAAGAATCCCCATGTCGATATGCGCTTCGCGATATGCCGCGCTCCCCGCTTTCCTGTCGCTGGCGGTGTTAAGCGCGCCCGCGCTGGGCCAGCCCTCGCCGGTGCAGACCTGCCAGCTCGGCGACTTGAAACTGGAAAGCGGCGAAGTGATCCGCGACTTCCGCATGACGTACATCACGCACGGCACCCTCAACGCCGAAAAGAGCAACGCCATCCTGTCCCTGCACGGCCTGCAGGGCAACCGCAACAACCAGTCGTACTGGGTCGGGCCCGGCAAAGCGTTCGATCCGAAGCGCCACTTCATCATCCAGCCCGATACGCTCGGCGTGGCGTCCATGGATCCGAAGGCAACGACTTCGCCCACCCGCTCCGGCCTGAACATGAAGTTCCCGCGCTTCAATATCCGCGACATGGTCGGCGCCGAGCATCGCATGCTGACGGAGTGCCTCGGCATCAAGAAGCTGGTTGCGGTGGCGGGCAGCTCCATGGGCGGGATCGAGTCCTTCCAGTGGGCGGTGAGCTTTCCCGATTTCATGGAGGCAGTGATCCCGGGAACTCCGATGGCAAGGGCGAATCGCCAGGGCAACTTTATCTGGGAGGCGGTGCGCCAGGTGGTGATGGTCGATCCGAAATGGCAGGATGGAAATTACTCGAACGACGATCCGCCGCGGGCCGGCATCGGCGTCGGTTTGCAGATCCAGAGCGTCGTCGGCTCGTCCGCCGCGGGCTATGAGGAGGAATTCCAGACGCGGGAGCAGGTCCATGCCGCTTTCGCGGATGACGCCAAACGGGTCGGCAACACTGTGCAGGCGCGCGACTGGATATACCGCAGCTGGGCCATCCAGAGCCACGACATCGGCCAGACGCCCGGCTTCAACGGTGACCTGGCGGCCGCGGCCCGCTCCATCCGCGCCCGCGTCCTGATCATCCCCAATTGCCGGGACCAGCTCCATCCGCCGCGTGAAGGCGGCGTTCTCGAGGCGGCGCAGCACATACCCCACGCCAAGGTCGTCGACCTCGATGACAACGGCGGACACCGCGGATCGCGGAGCGCGCGCTCGCTGGCAACGTTCGACACCGAGGTCAAGGACCTGTTGAAGCGCGTCGCCGACGGCAGGCCGGGCATCAGCGGGCCGCGCTTCCCGAGGAACTGGAGCCGCACCGACTTCTGCCC